>WBZR01001455.1_pt1 | contig 29319 bp, 26 predicted proteins | sample 5204231 | NCBI WGS metagenome assembly WBZR01 (sample SAMN12412403, study PRJNA552823) | activated sludge metagenome | isolation source: activated sludge from anammox sidestream of wastewater treatment plant... | place: USA: Virginia | collected 2017-08
GCGCCTCCGGAGAGGTGGCAGAGTGGTCGATTGTACCTGACTCGAAATCAGGCGTAGGTGTAAGCCTACCGTGGGTTCGAATCCCACCCTCTCCGCCAAATTTCCCGAGAAAAAACAGCCGGCTATCAGCCGGCTTTGTTTTTGTGTGTGTCGCACGTCGTTTCTGCTGTCTAACGGCAGGCAAGGTCATACCTTGGATCATGCGTAGTTTTTTGGATCTTGCGATTACCGCAATCGGATAGTCGATACGGGGCGGGAGTTCTGTCACTCTCTTTTCACATCGGCTGCCGTCCGCTCATCAACCTGCGGTGCATTACCGATTCAGGCGCGGTCGGTTGTGACGGGCAACGCCTGTAGTGGTGGCGGCCGAGCACAGGGCAGCCGCAGAAATGATGCTCGAAGGCAGTTTCTGGCACAGGACTCGCCGTGATCAAGCTGGATCAGCGGGAAGATCCAGGCATGGATCGTTTGGGGGTGAGCCGACCGCTCAGCTTGAGGCCGTCGCGCATATTCAATGCAAGCAGTGAAAAGTTCACAGCGCCGGCCAGCAACTCCACGCCTTGCAGTGCATAGAACATGCCGTCGAAACGCCCCGCATTGGCCCACGACGCCAGAACGAATGCGCTGGGCAGCAGTATCAGCAGGCCGTTGGCCGCCACGATCCTCATCCTCCTCCCCTTGACACCGACAAGGCGGCCGCCACGGCCCTTCGCGAGCGAAAAACCACTGCCGCCCGTGGCCGCCATCGACGGGATCAAAAGCCACATACCGCTCAACACCGCGTTCTTGACAGCAGCGACACTTGCCTGATCCATGAAAAGCTCTGACACGAGGGTTGAGAGCCAGAACGTGGTGATGCAAAGGATCGCGACGGCTCCGAAGATGGCATGCAATTTCGATTTCATGGTTGGGCCTTTGAAAATGGGGGAACAGTCTGCAACGCGCGCCGCATGGATTCGAGCGTTCGGGCGGCAGTGCTGGCTTGGGTGACTGGGATTAGCGCAGCCAGTTCGGCAGCCCGCGCGGCCCAGAGGGCATCGACCTTGCGGTACCGAGCCCAACCCTCCGGCGTCAGGGCGTAGAACGGCGAACGCTGATTCGCTGGATTCGGGTGCGGTTTGACAAGCCCCTGCTCAGCCAGCAGGTTGAGTTGTTTTTGTGCGCCCTGGCGCGTGACGCCCATGGATCCACCCACCTGGGGGGCCGTCAGCGGCGTGTCGGCAAGGGCGATAGCACCCAGCACCTGCCACCGTGCACTGGTGAGACCGAGCGGCACGACCAGCTTGTCACCCCAGTGAAGCAATACGCCGTTCAGGCGAAACACCGCCAAGGTCAATTCAGTCACTGCGACGGCGTTGGGGTCAGGTACAGAAGGAGATAGATTTCGTCGATTCATGGCAACCAGTTTCCATCAATGGAAACTGGTTGTCAACTAGCAGTCTTGTCCAACGAGGTATGAGCCTGAAGCCAGGCGCGAGATGCCACTGCGGATTGAGTCTGGAGGGCACCCGGGAGCGGCGGTTCGAGTACCGTCGGCTGCCGCGCGCGGACCGCGGCCCTGTGCTGGCCTACCTGCGGCGCCTGAGCGGCTACAGCCGCTCGCAGATCACGCGGCTGGTCTCGCGCTGGAGCGCGGGCATGCCGCTGGTCAGGAACTACAGCGCGCCGCGTTGCCCGTTTGTCCGCCTGTACACGCCTGCCGACGTCGCGCTGCTGTGCTGTTCCCTGGATCAGGCCATCCTGTTCCGCGGCGCCGGGCTGGACGTGGTGTGGCCGCAGTTCGTGGCGCTGCTGCTGATCGGCGGCGTGCTGTTCGCGCTATCGCTCGGGCAGCGGCGTGTTGCGATGCCACCCAGCTCGCCATTGCAAGCCTTGGCCAGCGCCGCTGCCAACGCTTCGTTACCGGGAAGAGGCAGGATCAATCGTTTCATGGGTACTCGCATGTCCTGGCGCCTAGAAGCGCCTGCCGATGGTGAGCGTGCCGTAGACCGGCACTTCCTTTTGTCCGTGGAACTCACGGGTTCGGTGATAGCGCGCCAGGGCAATGCGCCAGCGCCCGTGGTACATCGCAACGCCGTAAGCGACGTCAGCCACGAAAGGGCGCTTGTCCACGCGGTGGCTGGATCGAAACGTATTGCCATCGAGCGTGATGTCGTACAAGACGGCACGGGCATCGTAGGCAACGAACAAATGCGCGCTTGCTGCATGGCTGGTGGGCTCATGCAGGGGAGACGTGTTCTCGCCGGCCGGGCGCAAGGGGGCGGTTCCGAAGTCGTCGGGCAGTCGCAGGCCGAAGCGCAGTTCGCCGCCCAGGTTCGCATAGGTCGCGAAATTGCCCAGGCTCCCTCCCCAGTGCCGGGTGAGATCCCAACCCCAGCCCGTCGCGCTCTCCTGTCGGATCACACGCGTGCGACGCTCATGGATCAACTGCACGACCAGCTCGTTGTGCAGCTGGTTGTCCCAGCCCCGAAACCTGTCGATGCCGAGCAGACGATGCCACTCGTTCTGCACCTCTCCGGCATGGGCAGCCGGCCCCACCACGCCAAGGCGAAGCTGCGATGTGCGCAGGCTGTCGCCGCGACGGGCGTTGTAGCCGAGACTGAACATCAAGGCCCCGGCATAGGGTCGATCGTCGGTGATGAGGTCACGACGCTCCCGATCCGTCGGGGTGTACATCATCTGGCCCAACCCGACGGTCATGTTCTGTTCGTCGAATCCCTCTGGTTGCAACAGCGCCAAACCCCGATTCAACGCCTGCACGATCCCGGGCAGGCACGGATCACTGCGGTAATCGACCAGATTGGGGGAGACCCAGCTGACCAGAAAGCCGTTCGAGTAGCCCTGATCCTGCCCCACGCCACCGAACATGTCGTTGTCGATACGCAGATTGACCGTGCCGGTCGAGCGCAGCGGTGTCCGTTCCGAGCAAACCGACTGAACGCGATGCGGCTCTTCGGCAATGGCTGACACAGGCAAGATCGCGAGCCATAACCAGGCCCATGTTGTTCTCTTCGCGCCTGCCAGCGCCGAGCGACTTCTCACTTATTTCTCCCCGGCCTCGCTCGGGCGTGCCATTGCCAGATGGCTCTGACGCACGAGCATGACGGGCACGGCTGCCAACCGCGCCACCTGCTCGGCATCGCTGCCCAGCATCACACGGTTGATGCCGCGGCGGCCATGGGTGCCCAGAACGATCAGGTCGCAGCGCGAGGTGTCGGCCTGTTGGACGATGAGGGTTGATGCACGCTCGCCCTTGCTCTCCAGCAAAACGGTCTCAACCGCGATGCCATCCTGGCGCAGGCGCTGCGCAGCCTGGTCAAGCAATGCCTGGCCGGCAGCCAGGAAGCCGGGCCGGACTTCCTCAATGTAGACCTTGGGTGGTTCGAAGCCGCTGGCGTGTTTCGACTCTTCGATAACGTGCAGCAGCACGATGGTCGCGCCGCTCATGCGCGCCAGGACGGCCGCATGATCCAGGGCATGATGGGCGGTCGCACTGCGGTCAAGCGGCACCAGAAGTCTTGAGTACATGGCATTGTTCCGGGGGTCAGGTTGAGCGAGGCAGATGCGCTGTTCCATGGTCAGGCCATCTGCGCGATGGTTTTGCGAAAGCGCTGCAGCGACAGCGCGAACAGCACGCCGCCGATCAGCGCCAGCGCCACGAACTGCGGCCACACCACGTCCAGTCCGGCGCCACGGAACAGGATGGCCTGCCCCAGCTTCACGAAGTGCGTGGTCGGCGCCAGCAGCATGATGTCCTGCACCAGCTCGGGCATGCTCTCGCGCGGGGAGCTGCCGCCCGAGAGCAGCTGCAACGGCAGGATGATCAGGATCATCAGCATGCCGAACTGCGGCATGTTGCGCGCCACCGTGGCCATGAAGATGCCCATGGCGGTCGTGGCAAATACGCACAGCGCCGCGCCCGCGAAAAACAGCGGCAACGAGCCGGCCACCGGCACGTGCAGCAACCCGCGCACGACGAAGGTGATCGACACCCAGCACGCCAGCAGAACCACGAGCCCCATGGGCCAGACCTTGGCCAGCATGATCTGCGCGGGCGTCACCGGCATGACCAGCAGGTGCTCGATGGTGCCGTGCTCGCGCTCGCGGATCAGCGCCGCGCCGGCCAGGATGATGGACAGCATGGTGATGTAGTCGATGACCTCCACCAGACTGCCGAACCAGGACGGCTGCAGCGCGGGATTGAAACGCACCCGCAGGGCCAGATCCACCGGCGGCACGGCGCTGGCCCGGTAACGCTGGGCGAATTCGCCGATCTCACCCATGACGATCTGCTGCACGTAGCCGCTGCCCATGAAGGCCTGGCTCATGCGCGTGGCATCCACGTTGAGCTGGATTTGGGGCGAGCGGCCCGCCAGCAGGTCGCGCTGGAAGTTGCGCGGGATCACCATCACGAAGGTGTATAGCCCCACGTCCATGCCGCGATCCATCTGCGACCACTCGATCATCTTCGGCTTGCTGAACTGCGGTGGATACAGGGCCGAGACAATGCGTTGCGATAGCGGCGACTGGTCCTCGTCCACGATCGCGATGGACGCGTTGTTCAGCGTCTCGGGCATGGCCGTGGCGCCGGCGTACACGCCCAGGGTGAACACAAAGGCGATCAGCACCAGCATAGTCGGGTCGCGCCGCAGGCTCCACAGCTCCTTGATGCCCAGGCGCCAGGTGTTGGAGAGGAATTGGCGCATGGCTCAACGCTCCTGTTTGCGCAGCAGCAGGATCGAGGCACCCACAATGAGCGGCGCGGCGATCAGCATGGGAATGAGCGAGGCGACTAGGTCGCCGAAGTGCAGTGCCTTGTTGAACACGCCGCGGCTGACATCGATCATGTGGGTGGCCGGGTAGATCTGGCCCAGCATGCGCGCACCGCCCTGCAGCGAGGAGACCGGGTCGTTCATTCCGGAGAACTGCATGGCCGGCATGACCGTGCCGACCATGGCGAAGAACATCGCCGCGACCTGGCTTTTGGTGACGCTCGACGCCAGCAGGCCCAAGCCGGTGGAACAGAAGCTGAAGACCACCGCAGCGAGCAGCAGGGTGATGAAGCTGCCCTTGACCGGAACCCCGAAGACGGTCACGGACAGCAGCGTCATGAGCAGGAAGTTCAGCACGGCCAGCGCCACATAGGGCAGTTGCTTGCCAAGCAGGAACTCGATGCGGGTGACCGGCGTGACGTACAGGTTGATGATCGAGCCGGTCTCCTTCTCGCGTACCACGGCCAGCGCCGTGAGCATGGCCGGCAGCATCAGCAGCACCAGGGGAACGACCGCCGGCACCATCGCCGGCAGGCTCTTGACGTCCGGGTTGTAGCGAAAGCGCGTCTCGATGTCGGCCAGCCCGGCCGCTGGGCCGTTGCCACGCGTGGTCGCCTGCTCGGTCAGCCAGTGCTGGTGGATGCCCTGCACGTAGCCCATGACGGTCTCTGCCCGGGATGGCATGGCGCCGTCGATCCAGGCGCCGATCGCCACCTCGCGCCCGCGCATCACGTCACGGTCGAAGCCGGGCGGGATCTCCAGCGCCAGACTCAGCTCGCCGCTGGCCAGCCGGCGATCCATGTCCGCGTAGTCGGTGATCGGCGGCTGCTCCACGAAGTAGCGCGAGCCGGACAGGCTCAGTTTGTAGCTCTCGCTCAAGCTGGACTGATCGCGATCCAGCACGGCGTAGCTCAGGTCGTTCACGTCCATGCTGATGCCGAAGCCCATCACGAGCATCAGGATCAGCGAGCCGGCCAATGCCAATGTGGCGCGGACAGGATCGCGCTGCAGCTCCAGCGACTCGCGCCACAGGTAGCTGACCAGGCGCCGCAGGTTGAAGCGGCTGCGCCGGCGGTGCGCGGGCGCAGCCTGCTGCAGGTCCGGCGCCGCTGCGACAACGGCGGGCGCCTCGGCCATCGGTGCGCCGCCATCGGCCTCGATCAGGTAGCCGATGAACGCCTCTTCCAGGGTCTGCGCACCGCGCTTTTCAACCAGCTTCGCGGGTGCGTCGCTGTCGAGCACCTTGCCCGCGTGCATCATCGACATGCGGTCGCAGCGCTCGGCCTCGTTCATGAAGTGGGTGGAGATGAAGATCGTCACCTTGTCGCGGCGCGAGAGCTCCACCAGCAGCCGCCAGAAGGCGTCGCGCGCGACCGGGTCCACACCCGAAGTCGGCTCGTCCAGAATCAGCAATTCGGGCTTGTGCACCATCGCCACGGCCAGCGACAGGCGCTGGCGCAGGCCCAGCGGCATGCTCGCTGGCAGGTTGTCCCGCACCCCGGCAAGATCGAAGCGCTGCTCCATCTCGGCCACCCGCTCGGGAATCTCGTCCTCGGGCACCTGGAACAGGCGCGCGTGCAGCGCCAGGTTCTGCCGCACCGTCAACTCGCCATAGAGCGAGAAGGCCTGGGACATGTAGCCTACGCGGCGGCGGGTGGCGATGTCCTTCGAATTCACCTCGTGGCCGAACAGCCAGGCCCGGCCTTCGCTCGCTTCGAGCAGCCCGGTGAGCATCTTCATCGTCGTGCTCTTGCCGCAGCCGTTGGAGCCGAGGAAGCCGAAAATCTCGCCGCGACGGATGCGGAACGACACGTGATCCACCGCGACGAAATCGCCGAAGCGCATCGTCAGATCCTGCGCCTCGATGGCGATGTCGTCCTCCGACGCCTGCAGCGGGGGGATCACGACGTCTGCGTGGCCACGCTTCCTGTCCTCGGGCAGCAGCGCAATGAAGGCGGCCTCCAGCGAATCGCTGCCGGTACGCGCCAGCAATTCCTGCGGCGTACCTGTCGCGAGCACCTGCCCGTCGTCCATGGCCACCAGCCAATCAAAGCGCTGGGCCTCGTCCATGTAGGCCGTGGCAACGATCACGCTCATGCCTGGCCGGTCCTGGCGGATGCGCGCGATCAGGTCCCAGAACTGCGCGCGCGCCAGCGGGTCCACGCCCGTGGTCGGCTCGTCCAGGATCAGCAGGTCCGGGTCGTGGATCAGCGCGCAACACAGGCCCAGCTTCTGCTTCATGCCGCCGGAGAGCTTTCCCACTGGCCGGCTGAGAAACTTGCGCAAGCCCGTGGCGTTGGTGAGGTCGTCTATGCGTCGACGCCGTTCGGCGGCGTCGTGACCGAACAGGCGCGCGAAGAACTGCAGGTTCTCCTCCACCGAGAGCGTCGGGTACAGGTTCTTGCCCAAGCCCTGCGGCATGTAGGCGATGCGCGGGCAAACGGCGTCGCGATGGCGGCGGCTGGACATGTCGCCGCCCAGCACTTGCACACGCCCCTCCTGCACGGCGCGCGCGCCAGCCACCAGCGACAGCAGGCTGGACTTGCCCACGCCGTCCGGCCCGATCAGGCCGACCATACGGCCGGACGGGATGTCCAGCGTGATGCCGGCCAGGGCCTGCACCTTGCCGTAGTGCAGCCGCACCTGCTCCAGGCGCACGACCTCGGGCGCTGGGGAGACCTGCGTCATGGCCGCGCCTTCAACGCCAGGCGGGCCGGCCATTCCTGCGAAGGATCAAGACGCACCCAGGCCTCGCCCGGCAGGCCGGTCTTGACGTGCTCCAGGTGCTTGAGCAGCAGTTCGCGGTCGATCCGCGCACGCACGCGGAACATCAGCTTCTCGCGCTCGCTGGCGGTCTCCACTGTCTTGGGCGTGAACTGCGCCGCGCTGGCGATGAAGGAGACCTTGGCCGGAATCACATAGTCGGGCGCGGCGTCCAGCACGATACGCACTTCCGAGCCGAGCGCGAGCCGGCCGGCCGCCTCGGTCGGCAGGAAGAAGGTCATGTAGACATCCGAGACATCGATCATGTTCAGCACCCGGCCGCCCGCACCGAGCACCTCGCCGGGCTGCGCCACGCGGAACTGCACGCGGCCATCGCGCGGCGCCTTGAGCTGGCTGTCGTCGATCTCGGCCTGGATGCGCTCCAGGGTGGCATCGACGGCCTCGACCTGGGACTGTGCGCCGACGATCTGCGTGCGTGCGGCGGCGATGGACGAATCGGCCGACGCCACCTGCGCCTGGGCAGCGGCCACGGAGGCCTCGGCACTTTCCGTGCGGGCACGATCATCGTCCAGGGTCTGGGAGGAGGTAAACCCTCCCTTGACCAGTGTCTCGGAGCGCGCCAGCCGGCGCTTGGCCGCGTTGAGTTCGGCCTCGGCGCGGCGCACCTGTGCGATCAGGGCGGTCTTGTCGCTCTGGCGCATTGCCCATTGCGCCAGAGCGCTGGCCACGCCGTTGACCGCCTGCTGCCGCTGGGCCTTGGCTTCGCGCAGCTGCGCCTCCAGCGTCTGCACCTGCATGGTCGCGAGAACCTGGCCGGACTTCACGAAGGCACCTTCCTCGACCAGGATGTCGCCCACCCGGCCGGCCATTTTCGTGGCGACGTCCACCTCCGTGGCTTCGATGCGGCCATTGCTGCCGATGAAGGCCTCGTTCTCACTGCCAGCGGAGAACCACTGCCAGGCGTACCAGCCGGCCAGGGCCAGCACGGCGACGACGACGACGGGAATCAGTTTGTTCTTGAGGGAGATGGCCATGGCGTTCAACGAGTGGAGGAAGTGGGCGGTACGGACAGCGTAGGCAGATGTTCCGGGTCGGTCGAACGAGATCGCGGATGCGCCGCGAGCGGGTCACAGGGGTCCATTTCCCAATGCCTTGTTCACCGTGATGAAGCGCGCTGCCAGCCTGCCCTGGTTGGCGGCCAGATCTCGACGGGCCTGCAGATAGCTGCGCTGGCTGTCGAGCACGGCGGTGTAGTCGGTGGCGCCGCCGTCATAGCGCGCCTGGGCAAGCTGATAGGCATCGCTGGCCGCGTCGCTGCGGGCTTTCAGTTCCCGCGCCTGCTGTTGTTCAGCGCTGTAGGCGGACAGCGCATCGTCGATTTCCTGCCAGGCTTTCAGCACGGTCTGCTGATAGTTGATGGCCGCCTCCTGCTGTTGCAGTTCGCGCAGTTGCACGGTGGCTGTGCGCCGGCCATGATCGAAGATCGGCAGGCTGAGGCTGGGGCCGACCGACCAGATGCGGCTGCCCCAGTCGGCAAATTCGCCGGAGAGGTAGGACTCGAACCCGAACTTCGCGCCAAGCCGGATGCTGGGGTACAGATTGGCCTTGGCAATGCCGATACTGGCGGTGGCGCTGTGCAGGCGCGCTTCGGCGGCGCGGATGTCGGGGCGGCGCAGCGCCACTTCGGATGGCAGGCCGAGGGCAAGATCGGGCAGCGAGGTCCTGACGTCAGCGTCGCGCGGCGCCAGTTCGGCTTGCAGCGCACCGGGGCGCTCGCCCAGCAGCAGGGCGATCTGGTTGGCGCTGGCGGCTTCCTGTGCCAGCAGCGGCGGCAGTTGCGCCTTGAGCGCGGCCAGTTCGGCGCGCTGGCGTTGCAGGTCGGTGTGATCGAGCACGCCGCCCTCGACACGCGCCTGTAGCAGCCCGGCGCGATCTTCCAGCGCGGCGACGTCCTCGCGCATCAAGCGACTCTGCCGCTGGGCGGTGCGCAGCTCGAAGTAATGGCGCGCCACGTCGCTGGCCAGGCTGAGGCGGGCCAGGTCCAGCAGCGCAGCCTGTTGGCCGACATCGGCGTCAGCGGCTTCTACGGAGCGGCGCACGCGGCCCCACAAATCCAGTTCCCACGAAGCGTCGAAACCCGCCTGGTACAGCGTGAACGGCTCGGCCAGCAGCTCGGTCACGCCCGGGCCGGCCCCCATGATGCCGATCATGCGTGTGCTGGCGCCGCTCTCGCTCTGGCGCTGGCGGGTCGCGCTGCCGCTGGCGCCCACTTCCGGCCCGCGCTGCGCGGCCACCGTGCTGCGCTGCGCGCGTGCCTGGGCGAAGCGCAGCGCGGCCGTTTGCAGATCGGGGCTGGCATCGAAAGCACGCCGCTGCAAGGCATCGAGGGTCGCGTCGTTGAATGCCTGCCACCACTGGGTCGGCAATGCCTGGGTGGCTTCGCTCGGGATGCGCAGCGAAGCGTCGCCGCTGCGCCAGCTCGTCCAGTCGTTGGGCGCAGCGGGCGTCGGCTTGACGAAATTCGGGCCAACGGCGGCACAACCGGTCAGAGCCAATGCCAGCGCGCAGGCCGCCAAGCCGAAGTGCCGGGGGTGAAGATGGGAGTGTTGGAGGTCAAGCATACGGATACCCACGGTCAGGAAAGCCGGTTGCGGAACAGCCAGGCCGCCAGCGGCAGCGTGGTGGCGGCCAGCACCAGCAAGGGGATGAGTTGGCGCCAGATGTCGATGAGGCCCGCGCCTTCGAGATAGACGCGGCGCACGATGTCCATGCCAAAGCGCAGCGGATTGGCGTAGGTGGCAAGCTGCAGCACCTCGGGCATGTTGCGCACTGGCGTGAACAGGCCGGAGAGCAGCATCAGCGGCATGATCAGCAGGAAGGTGTAGAGCATCGCCTGCTGCATGTTCAGCGACAGGGCGGATATCGACAGGCCCACGCCCACGGACGCGACGGTGAAAACGATCAGCCCGAAGTAGAGCAGTCCCACCGAGCCCTGCATCGGAATCTCGAACCAGAATCGGATGATCAGAAAGATGATGGTGGACTGCAGCAGTCCGATCAGGATGGAGGGCAGCGCCTTGCCGATCAGGATCTGCATCGGGGTGAGCGGCGTCACCAGCAACTGGTCGAAGGTGCCTTGCTCGCGCTCACGCGCCACCGACAGCGCCGCCAGCAGCAGGGTCTGCAACATGCTCAGCGCGGCAATCAACCCCGGCATCATGTTCCAGCGGGATTCGAGGTTGGGGTTGAACCAGGCGCGCCGTTCTACGCGAATCCCTGGGGCACCTTCACCACGCTTGGCGCCCAATGAGGCGTTGTAGGCGGCCACGATGGCGCCGACATGGCTGGCGGCCGCCCCCGCCGTCGAGGAATTGCGCCCGTCCAGAATGAGCTGCAGGGGCGCGGGCTGGCCCGAACCCAGCCGCGTCTCGAAGTCCGGCGGGATGCTGAGCACCAGCAAGGCCTTTTCTGCATCGACCATATCGGCGATCTGCTGCGTCGAGGTGAGCGTGGCGGCACGCACGAACACGCCGGTGCCGTCCAGCCGTGCCAGCAGCTCGGTCGACGCCGCACTGCGGCTTTGATCCAGCACGGCATACGGCACGTGCGTGAGGTCGTAAGTGGCGCCATAGCCATACAGCAGGGCTTGCAGGAAGGCCGGGGCAATCAGGAGCGCACGGCTGGCCGGCTCCTTGATGAGCGCAAGAAGCTCTTTTCGCACCAAGGCGATGACCTGGGAGAGTGTGGCAATGAAGGAAGCCATGGGTGTCAGTCCAGTGACTTGCGCAGCGTGCGTTGTGTGGCGAACACCAGCGCCACGGCGTAGAGGGAAAGGATGGCGACGCTGCGCACGAGGGTCGGCCCATGGTCGCCCGCCAAAAACAGCGTCTTGATCAGGCCCATGAAATGCGTGGCGGGCAGCAGTTGCGCCACGCCCTGGATCACCAGCGGCACATTGCGCAGGTCGAACACGAAGCCGGAGAGCATCATGGCCGGCATGAAGCTCACCAGCATGGCCAGTTGACTGGCGTCAAACTGGTTGCGCGTCTTGCCAGAAATGAACAGGCCCAGCAGCAGCGAAACCAGCAGGTACAGCATCGAGGCCAGGAACAGGATCGTGAGGGAGCCGCGCAGCGGCACCTCGAAGAGGAAGCGCGCCGCCAGCAGGCACAGCACCAGGTCGATGGCACCGACTACCAGATACGGCACCAGCTTGGCGAAGATGAGTTCCAGTGGCCGTACCGGCGTGACGAACAGCGACTCCAGCGTGCCGCGCTCCCATTCACGCGCGATCAGCAGCGACGTGAGGAAGGCACCGATCAGCGTCAGCACCAGCACGATCAGTCCTGGCACCAGATACCAGCTGCTGTTGCCTGTTTCGTTGAACCACATGCGCTGCACCACTTCCACACGAGCCAGCGCGGGCGGCTTGTTGCCGGCGCGGTCTGCCTGCTTTTGCGCCCAGGTGGCAACGGCGCTGTTGACATAGCCTTCCACGGTCTGCGCCGTGGTCGAGTTGACGCCGTTCAAGATCAACTGGATGCGGGCATCCCCTGCCGCGAAGCGACGAGAGAAGTCCAGCGGCACCCGCACGATGGCGTCGACCTCGCCTGCGCGCAGCAGGCGCTCGGCCTCCTGCATCTGTGTGACCCACACTGGCGACAGATAGCTTGAGCCCGCCAGGCCGGCGACGGCGTCGCGCGCGCTGGGCGCGCTGTCTTCCAGCACCACCGCGACCGGCGCGTTCTTCACATCGAAAGACAGGCCGTAGCCGAACAGCAGAATCAGCGCGATGGGCAGCAGTAGCCCCACCGCCAGATTGCTCTTGTCGCGCAGCATCTGGCGCACTTCCTTGCGCAGCAGGGCGATGAAACGCCGCATGAACTCTGGATATCTCATGCGCGGCCTCCTGAGTTCTTGGCCCGGTCGGCGGCGCGGCCGTGCTCGACGATGGCGATGAAGGCGCTGTTCATGTCGCTGCCGCCCTCCTGGCCTGCCCGGCCCGCCTGCTCGCGCACCGCCTGCGGCGTGCCCAGCGCCAGCACCTTGCCGGCGTCCTGGATGGCAATGCGGTCGCAGTACTCTGCCTCCTCCATGAAATGCGTGGTGATGATGACCGTCACTCCCGCTTGCGCGAGCGCGGTGATGGTGCGCCAGAAGGCGCGCCGCGCCAGCGGGTCGATGCCGCTGGTCGGCTCATCGAGGAACAGGATGTCGGGCTCGTGCAGCAGGCCGGTGGCCATGGCCAGGCGCTGCTTGAACCCGCCGGGCAGCAGGCCGCTGATGGCGGTGGGCTCCAGGGCGAACTGGGCGAGCGTGGCCGCCACCCGCGTGCGCAGCGCCTGGCCGCGCAGCCCGTAGGCGCCACCGAAGAACTCCAGGTTCTCCCGCACGCTCAGGTTGCCGTAGAGCGCGAACTTCTGTGACACATAGCCAATGCGCGAGCGCGCCTGGGCGCGTGCCGTGCGCAGGTTCATGCCGGCGACTTCCAGGTGCCCGCTGCTGGCCGGTAGCAGGCCGCAGAGCATGCGGAAGGTGGTGGTCTTGCCTGCGCCGTTGGGACCGAGCAGACCGAAGATTTCGCCACGGGCCACGTCGAAGGAAGTGCTGGCGACGGCGGTAAAGTCGCCAAATTTGCGCACCAGGTCATGCACCACGATCACCGGCCCGTCACCATTACTATTCGAGGACACCTGCGGGGACGACGCGGGCGCTTCGGGAGAGGATGCCGACACCTTGGTAGTCGACTCCGCGCCCTCGGTATGTTGCTGGCGCAGCATCATCATGAAAGCGTCTTCGAGTTCTTCAGGGCGCGGCTGGTAGTCGATGTCGCCGAGCAGTGCATCCAGTGCGTGCGCGTCTGCCTTGGGCTGGCGGATGAACCACACCGCACCGCCTTTGGGCACCGCATCGACGATCAACGGGCCGGCGTCGATCAAACGCGCCTGCAGGTCGCGGGCGGGCATGCCGGACGGTGGCGTGGCCACATAGGTCAACCCTCGGGCGCGTTCGCGCAGCGCGCCGGGAGCGCCGGCGGCGAGCAGCAGGCCTTGGTGCATCACGAACACCTGGGCGCAGCGCTCGGCCTCGTCCATGTAGGCGGTGCTGACGATCACGCCCAGCTTTTCGTCATCCACCAGTTGCTGCACGATCTGCCACAGATCGCGGCGCGAGAGCGGATCGACGCCGACGCTGGGTTCATCCAGCAGCAGCAAATCCGGCGAGCGCACCAGCGTGCAGGCCAGACCCAGCTTCTGCTTCATGCCGCCCGACAGCTTGCCGGCCGGGCGTGCGGTAAAGCGCGCCATGTCGGTCATTTCCAGCATGCGCGCGAAGCGTTCGCGGCGCACTTCCTGCGGCACACCGTGCAGATCGGCGTAGAGGTCGAGGTTTTCCTGCACGCTCAGGTCTTCGTACAGGCCGAAGCGCTGCGGCATGTAGCTGATGCGGTCCTGCACCGTTTGCGGGTCGTGGGCGACGTCGATGCCCAGCACGCGCAATGTCCCCGCATCGGGCTTGAGCAGCCCGGCCATCATGCGCATCAAGGTGGTCTTGCCGGCACCGTCCGGGCCGACCAGGGCCGTCAACTCACCCGCACGCACCGTCAGCGACAAGCCGCCCACCGCGTGCAAGGGGCCGCCGCCCGGCGCGTCGAAGGTCTTGCGCAGCCCTTCGGCAATGACCGTTGCGCCGCCGTCGCTCATTGCGCCGCGCCCGTCGTCAGATGGACGGTGGCCGGCTGCCCCAGGCGCAGCACGTCTTGCGGGTCATCGACCCGTACTCGCAGCTCGTAGAGCAGGCTGGTGCGCAACGCTTCAGTCTGCACCGACTTGGGCGTGAACTCGGCCACCGAGGAGATGTAGCCGATCTTGCCGGCGATGGACTGACCAGGGGAGCCATCCGTGGTCACATGTGCCGGCATACCGGGTTTGACCCGACCCAGGTCGGGCTCGCCCACATAGACACGCACCCACTTGGGCTGGGTCAGCGCCAGGGCAAATACAGGTTTCTGCGGTGTCGCCATGTCGCCGGGTTCGAGCAGGCGCGAACGCACCACGGCGTCTGCCGGGGCCTTGAGTTGGCCTTGAGCGATCTGGTGCTGCAGCAAGGCCAGTTGCGCCTGCGCCGCCTTGAGCTGTGCCTCGGCACCGGCCACGTCCTCTGCGCGCGGCCCCAGCTCAGTCAAGCGCAAGGCTTCGTGTTGATCCGTCAGCTTGGCCTGGGCAACCTGTAGACGGTTTTTGGCGCGGTCCAGATCCTGCGCACTGACGCCACGCCCCTGGGTGTTGGCGGCGATGCCTTGCAGGCGCTGCAGATCCTGCTCGGCCTGTGCGGCATCGGACTGGGCTGCGGTCACACGGCTCTTGGCCTGGGCGATTTCCTGCGGCCGCGCACCGTTGCGCAAACGTTGCAGGGTTTGCTGCTGAACGCCAATCTGCGCTTGTGCCTGTTCGGCCTGCAAGGCCAGGGTGCGGGTGTCCAGCACCGCCAGCACATCTCCCGCATGCACGCGGCTGCCTTCCTCCACCCGCAATTCAGCCACGCGGCCACTGCCATCGAAGGCCAGCGCAATCTGGCGGATGTCCACGTTGCCATGCAGCACCAGTGCATCGTCGTGGCCTTTGTCTCGCTGGTGCCACCAAGCCCACGCACCAAGCACCAGCACAACAATGAGAAAAATGGCGATCAGAGGCTTCTTCATGGCAAGGGTCCAAGTAGGCGCAAGAGATGGCAGGGCACTTTGATGTACGACATTAAATTGATCTTAAATTTAAATTGACCGACAATGCAAGCCGTATCTATCCTGGAAAAACAAGGGATGAGCAAACCCGCACGCGGACTTCGCTCGGATGGCGAAGCCACAAAAACACGCATACTGGAGGCCGCAGGCGAGCTGTTCGCCGCAACGGGCTACGCCGAAACGTCCAACAAGGACATCGCCGCCCGGGCGCAGGTGGATCTGGCCTCCATCAATTACCACTTCGGCAACCGCAGCGGCCTGTACCAGGCCGTATTGGCTGCGGCCCATGACCAGCTGCTGGGCATGGCAGACCTGCGACGAATGGTCGGTAGCGAATCGCCACCCGAGTCGAAATTGCGCGCACTGATCGAGCAACTGGTCGCGCAGGCCATGCAAGAACCTCAAGTCTGGCAGCTGCGTGTCCTTGCCAGGGAGGTGCTGGCGCCGAGTTCACATCTGCAGGTGTTGTTCCAGGATGAAGCGCTGCCAAAGATGCTGCTCGTCAGGCAACTGCTCAGCGAGATCACCCGGATATCCGTGCAAGACCCGGCCCTAACCCGTTGTCAGATGAGTGTGATTACTCCCTGCCTGATGCTGCTGGTTGGCGGGCGCACGTTCCCCGGGCCTTTGAAGGAGATTTTCCAGATGTCTTCACAGGCGATTGCGAGCCACCTGTATCACTTCGCCATGGGCGGACTGGGGGCGATAGCCCGGGAGTACGCTGAACAGGCAAAAAGCTGAGGAAAACCGCGCTGGCGCGGTAGGGCTGCCCCTACCGCAATTGATCCACGAAATTCACAGGGAACACGATCCGCGTTGCGCTTCACCTGCTCGTCGCTCTTTGTCAAAACTGACCACCGATCAGGCATCGAACGTCAAATTGAGGCTCGCGCACCAGCCCGTCTTGTGCTATCATGAAACATCAAGATAAATCATGATGGGGATTGACATGACCGCTGCCGTCCGCGAAAAATTCTCCTCCCAGGCCGCACCCGATGTACTGGCGGCATTGCGCCAGATTGCAGAAAGCCAAGGGCGTCAGTTCCAGGCGGTGCTGGATGAGGCCCTGCGCGACTACATCGACCGGCAACAGAAGGAACGCCCCCGCCGCCACGTGATGGCCGCGTTTGCATCCAGCCTGGACGAGTTCGACAGCCTCTACCGCGAATTGGCCAAGTAAGCCGTGGTGCACGATTACCTGACCGTTGCCGACGTGCTCGGGATACACACGGTGTTGATCCAACGATACGGCGGTGCGCCAGGCGTTCGTGACCCCGGTGCACTTGAGTCGGCATTGTTCCGCCCGCAGACGGGCTATTACGAGGACATCGTGGCCGAAGCTGCGGCGCTGCTGGAGAGCCTGGCGATCAACCATCCCTTCGTGGACGGCGACAAGCGCATCGCCTTTGCCGCCGCCGACGTGTTCCTGCGCATCAATGGCTGGCGCTTGCAGCGGTCACCGGTGCAGATCCACGCCGAGATGATCCAGATGTTCGAGGCCGGAACCTTTGATATCGCCCACCTCGATCCCTGGCTGCGGGCATTCGCGGTCGCTGCAAAATGATCCATTAACACCCTCCCTGGCTTGAAGGGTGGGGATTCCCACTTCACGGAACCCTGCCGTGTAATTCATAAAATACAGTCGATCAAGAAAAAACCCGGCCGGAGCCGGGCTGATGTCACTTGAATTCGCGGGTCAGGCCGGGCTTGGCTCTTCATGGAATCCTGTTGGGCATGGTTGGCGGTTGCTTGCATATTCTAATGTGCGGCTTTAGGATTGGCACATGAAACCCCGCCACCTTTTGCCCCATCTGCAACGGCTGCTCGGACATTTTCCGTGCGTGGCCGTGTTCGGCGCGCGGCAGTGCGGCAAGACGACGCTGCTGGGCGCCTTGTCCGGTGAGTGGCTGCGGCTCGACATGGAAAGCGCGGCGGACCGTTCCCAGCTGCTTGCCGAGCCCGATACGTTTTTTCGCCTGCATCCGCAGGCTGTCATCATCGACGAGGCGCAACTGGCGCCGGCGGTCTTCCCGGCCTTGCGGGTCGCCATCGACCGCGACCGGGCCCGCAAGGGGCGCTTCGTGCTCTCCGGTTCCAGTTCGCCCGAACTGGTGCGGCGCATCGCCGAATCGCTGGCGGGGCGTATCGGCCTGGCCGAACTGTCGCCGTTTTCACTGGGCGAAGCCTGGCAGTGCGGGCCATCGCCAGTCTTCGCGGCACTGGGCGCAAGGGCCGGGCCGCCGGCCCTGATGGCCGCCGCCGCGCCACGCGTCGATCTGCGCCAGTTGCGAGACCACTGGTTCGATGGCGGCTATCCGGAGCCCTGGCTCGACGCGGATGCCGAATTCCGCCGTCTCTGGCACCGCAATTATTTCGACACCTATCTGCTGCGCGACATCGGCGCGCTGTTTCCGCAGCTCAACCGCGACCGTTTTCGCCAGTTCATCCAGATGCTGGCGCATGTGTCGGGCAGCATTCTCAACAATGCCGAAATCGCCCGCAGCCTCGGCGTTTCCGAACCCACGGTGCGCGACTGGCTGGGCATCGCCACGGGCACCTATCTGTGGCGGCATCTGCCAGCCTGGGATCGTTCGCCGCACAAGCAGCTGGTGCGCCACCCCAAGGGTTTCATGCGCGACAGCGGCATGTTGCATCGCCTGCTGCGCATCGAGTGCGCCGACGACCTGGCGACCCACCCCGCCGCCGGTCGTTCCTGGGAAGCCTATGTCGCCGAGATGCTGCTGCGGGGTTTCGCCGAGGCCGGTATGGCGGCGACGCCTTTTCACTATCGCACGCGCGGCGGCGCCGAGATCGACCTGATCATCGAGGGCGATTGCGGCGTGCTGCCGGTCGAAATCAAGCTCGGCGCGACGGTGCCGCCGCGCAGCCTGCGTTCGCTGGAAGAGTTCATCGCCATGCACGATTGCCCGCTCGGCCTGGTGGTCTGCAACGACGAGAAGCCGCGCCGCCTGAGCGAGCGCATCGTGGCCATTCCGGCGGCCAGCCTTTGAGCGTCTGGCGAGGTCGCGGCTCCCGGCCGTCAGGGGGCGCATGGGTTGGGCACATATCACCCACGACCGGAAGTTTTACCCAAGTCCTCCCGAGCGCCAGACGTCAGGCTTTCGCCTATCCTTGTACGGACGGGCCGATTTGGGTTTGCCAGCAAGGGAAGCGCTGCGTCCTTACTGCATGGCGGATGTGACTGTGGTGTGTGTTCTGGCCGCTGGGGCGCGATGGCGGGGTTGATGTGGCGCAGACCTGGAAGCGAAGCGCCGTCCGGGGGCATTTTTCGGAAAACCAGTCGTTTTCTGCCGCACTGAAAAATGCAACTTGCCGATACCGCTGCCAATCGCTCAGCTGCATCGGGGTAGCGCTCGACGAGTTTCCCGTCCTGCCTATTTTCCCCTCGACTTGCTTCTTGCCGGCGGTGCGGCCGAGCGCCGTTGCATCGCCGGGCGGGGCGGCTTGCCGGTGCCCGCCGGCTGGAACGATGGCACCAGGTGGCGGTGGCCGTTGCCGATCAGGTCGGCGCGGCCCATGCGACGCAGGGCCTCGCGCAGCAGCGGCCAGTTCTCCGGGTCGTGCCAGCGCAGGAAGGCCTTGTGCAGCTTGCGCACGCGGCCGCTGCGCACCACCTCGACGCCCTCCGCGGCGGCGGTCACCTTGCGCAGGGGATTCTTCCCGGTGTGGTACATCGCGGTGGCGAGCGCCAGCGGCGTCGGCAGGAAGGTCTGCACCTGGTCGAGGCGGAAGCCGTTGCGCTTCAGCCACAGGGCGAGCGCCAGCATGTCCTCGTCGGTGGTGCCGGGATGCGCGGCGATGAAGTAGGGGATGAGGTACTGCTCCTTGCCGGCTTCCGCCGAGAACTTCTCGAACATCGCCTTGAAGCGGTCGTAGGCGCCGATGCCCGGCTTCATCATCTTGGAGAGCGGCCCCGCTTCGGTGTGCTCCGGCGCGATCTTCAGGTAGCCGCCGACGTGGTGCGTGATCAGCTCCTTGACGTACTCCGGCGATTTCACGGCGAGGTCGTAGCGCAGGCCGGAGCCGATCAGCACCTTCTTGATGCCGGGCAGGGCGCGCGCCTTGCGATAGAGCTGCACCAGCGGGCCGTGGTCGGTGCCCATGTTCGGGCAGATGTCCGGATAGACGCATGACAGGCGCCGGCAGGATTCCTCGATCTTCGCATCCTTGCAGGCGAGGCGGTACATGTTGGCGGTCGGCCCGCCGAGGTCGGAGACGACGCCGGTGAAGCCGGGCGTCTTGTCGCGGATTTCCCCGATCTCGTGCAGGATGGACTGCTCGGAGCGGCTCTGGATGATGCGGCCCTCGTGCTCGGTGATCGAGCAGAAGGTGCAGCCGCCGAAGCAGCCGCGCATGATGTTGATGGAGAAGCGGATCATTTCCCAGGCCGGGATTTTCGCGCCGCCGTAGGACGGGTGCGGCGCGCGGGCGAAGGGCATGCCGTACACGTAGTCCATCTCCGGCGTGGTGAGCGGCACCGGCGGCGGATTCAGCCAGACGTCGCGTTCGCCGTGCGCCTGCACCAGGGCGCGCGCGTTGCCCGGGTTGGATTCGAGGTGGAAGGTGCGCGAGGCGTGGGCATACAGCACCGGGTCGTCCTTCACCTGCTCGTAGGACGGCAGGCGGATCACGGTATGGGCGCGCGCGGCGCGGCGCGCCTCGGCCTTCATGAAGCGGACCGGCACGCCCGACGCCGTGTCCTGGGGACTGACTTTTGTTTCCTGCATCGCGTAGGGATCGGGATGCGCATGCACGGCACCGGGCGTGTCGACCTCGGTCGAGTCGGTTTCCGTCCATTCCTCCCCCGGCCGCCAGCCGCGCGGCACCATGAAGGCGCTGCCGCGCAGGTCGCGGATCTCCTGCATCGGCACGCCCTTGGCCAGGCGGTGGGCGAGTTCGACGAGGGCGCGCTCGGCGTTGCCGAAGAGCAGCAGGTCGGCCTTCGAGTCCGCCAGCACGGAGCGGCGCACCGTGTCGGACCAGTAGTCGTAGTGGGCGATGCGGCGCAGGCTGGCCTCGATGCTGCCGATCACCACCGGCGTGCCGGGAAACGCCTCGCGGCAGCGCTGGGCATACACCGTCACCGCGCGGTCGGGGCGCCGGCCCGGCTCGGCGTTCGGCGTGTAGGCGTCGTCGGAGCGGATCTTGCGGTCGGCGGTGTAGCGGTTAACCATCGAATCCATGTTGCCGGCGGTGACGCCGTAGAACAGCGCCGGCTTGCCCAGTGCGCGGAAGGGCTCGGCCGAATGCCAGTCGGGCTGGCTGAGGATGCCGACGCGGAAGCCCTGCGCCTCGAGCAGCCGTCCGATCAGCGCCATGCCGAAGCTGGGATGGTCGATGTAGGCGTCGCCGGTGACGAGGACGATGTCGCACTCGTCCCAGCCGCGCGCGTCCATTTCGGCGCGCGACACGGGCAGGAAGGGCGAGGTGCCGAAGCGGTGGGCCCAGTGCTTGCGGTAGGCGGTGAGGAGCTTGGTGTCGGGCGGCAGGCGCATGCGCCTATTCTACAGGCGCGGGTTCCTCCGGCCGGTAGCGCCCGACGAGGCGGTTGCGGCCCGCCTGCTTGGCCTCGTACATGCGCGCGTCGGCCAGCTCGAGCAGCATGGCCCAGTCGTCGGCCTGGTCCTCGATGCGCTCGGCCAGCCCGATGCTGGCGGTGAGCGGACTGCCTTCCGGCCGCGCGCCGAAGCCGGCCGCACGCAGCCGCTCGAGGGCCACCGCCGCCTTCGCCGCGCTGGCGTTCGGCATGACGATGACGAACTCCTCGCCGCCCCAGCGCACCAGGATGTCGACGGCGCGCAGATGCCGCGCCATCGATTCCGCCGCGCCGGCGAGGACGCGGTCGCCGGCCTCGTGGCCATGCTCGTCGTTGACGCGCTTGAAATGGTCGAGGTCGATGAAAGCCAGCGCCAGCGGCGTGCCGCCGCGCACGGACTGCTGGAACTGCAGTGCCATCAGCTCGCCGCCGCCCTGCCGCGAAAAGGCGCCGGTGAGGCGGTCGCGGATGGCGCTGCGCATCAGCGCGATGATGAAGGCGAGCTGGCTCATGCTCGCCAGCGTGGCCACCGCGCCGATCAGCAGCAGCAGCCAGAGCGCTCCCAGGGCCTGCGGCCAGTCGACGACCGGCCAGAAGATCAGGCCGGCACTGACTTTCGCCACCAGAATCGGCAGCGCCAGCAGCGCCGCTTCCAGCGCCGTCAGGGGAAAGATCGACAGGCCGGCCAGCACGAGGAAGGGCAGGAAGGCGTGGGTCGCCGCCAGCGCCAGCGCCATGCCGGACAGCGCGTGCTGCCCCAGCAGCACCGCCGAGTAGAGAAAGAACAGGCTCGGCACGGCAAACAGCAGCAGCAGCGCCTGGCGCGCGTTGCGCGCCAGGCCGGCCGGATCGTTGAAGAAGGCGAGGATCGAGGCGAAGGCCAGCGTGGCGAGGCCGCGGCCGAGCAGCAGGCCGTGCGCCAGCGCCGGTGGAAAGAACAGCCAGTCGAGGATGCCCCACAGCGGCGTCAGCACGGCGAAGAGGGCGGCCACCAGCTTGGTGCGCGAGAGCAGCATGTCCGCCCGCTGCGCTTCGAGCAGCACGGGGTGGCGATCCGGCAGCAGCAGCCAGGTCAGTTCCTCTCGCGCCAGCACGCCGAATTGGACGGCGCCGGCCTTGCGGCCGAACAACGTGATGTTTGGGCGTTTTCCCATTCAAGCTATCCGACGGAACGGAGCAGAGTATGCCCCAGGAATCTGCAAGATGGCTTCGGACGGGGCTGTCGGCGCTGCCGCAAAGGCTGGCCCAATTATCGAACGGCGCTTCAGCCTGCCGTCTTCAGGCGGCTGTGCGCCGAGACATGCTGCGCCAGGAAGTCCATCTGGTCGGCGAGGATGTTGCGGTTGCTGAGGATGAGGAACTCGGCCTTGTTCGGCACGTAGGGCGCATACAGCAGTTCCATGCGGGCCTGCTCGGGCGTGCGGCCGCTCTTGCGCTGGTTGCAGTGGCGGCAGGCGGTGACGACGTTCATCCACAGGTCGCGGCCGCCCTGCGACACCGGCAGGATGTGGTCGCGCGTCAGGCGCAGGAAGGAGTATTCGTGGCCGCAGTAGGCGCAGGTGTGGCGGTCGCGGTGGAACAGTTCGCGGTTGTTCAGCGGCGGCACGGCGGAATGGGCGCGCGAGGCCAGCGCCTTGCCCTTGATGGCGATGATGCTGTCGATGGTGATCGATGAGCGTTCGCCGGTGCTGCGGCTCGTGCCGCCGTGGAAGGTGAAGCTGTGGTCGCCGGCGGCCCAGGCGACGAGGTTCTTGGCGTAGTAGAAACAGGCGTGCTGCCAGTTCACCCAGCGGTGCGGTGCACCATGCGTGTCGAGTGTCAGGATGAGCGGATGCCCGGAGCTTGGCATATCGGTTCGAGTCCGAATTACAATCCGGCGGCCTTGTCAGTTTTCGCGGCGATCTTCAATGTAAAATCATAACCTTGCACAAGATTATCAGAGCCTTGTGAGTTTTCAAAGCCGTTTTTTGAGAGCAACCGGCCGGGATTCCGGAGGCATTCGGCTGACCACGGCCTTGTCCCTCTCCCTCGCCCTGCACGTCCTGCTGCTGTGGCCGGCCCCGCTGCCGCCGCTCGCCCGGCAGGGGGCGCAGCCGCTCGCCGCCACCTTGCGCGCCGCACCGGCGGAGAGGGCGCCCCTGCCGGCGGCAAGCGACACGCCGGCGGCGAAAACTCCCCCCCTCGTGCGGCGCGCGGCCACGGACATGCCGGCGGGGCGTGTCGCCGCCCCCCGTGAACTTGCCGATGCCGCCGAGGCGCCGGGCAGGCCGTTGTCGCCGGGCCCCGTTGCCCCTGCGTTGGGCGCGGCGGCGGGCAACGCCGTGGCGCCTCCGCCTGCCGCCGGCGCGCTCGACGCCGACGGCATTCGTGCCTATCGCATTCTGCTGGCACGGGAAGCGCGGACCCATCGCCGCTACCCGCCCCTGGCGCGCGAACGGGGCTGGACGGGCACGGCGGAGGTGAGCGTGGATGTCTCGCCGGAAGGCCGCGCCCGCCATGTCCTGCTGGCGCGCTCCAGCGGCCACGCGGTGCTCGACCGCGAAGCCGTGCTGATGATGTCGCAGGCCGCCGCCGCCGCCGCCCTGCCCGACTCGCTGCGCGGACGCGAATTCGCCGTGCGGCTGCCGGTGGTGTTCGACATCGCCGACGCTCAGCAGTAGCCGCTACTTCGGCGTGACGACCAGATCGGCGGCGTGGAAGCCGAAACGGCCGGCCTTCCTGTCCTCGTAATAGTGGCGCAGCGTCATGCCGATGGTGCGGAAGGCGATTTCCTGCCAGGGAATGGTCGTCTCGTCGAAGAGCTGCACCTCGAGGGATTCCTGGCCGGGAGAGAAATCGAGGTCGAGCAGCCGCGCCCGATAGAGGATATGCACCTGGTTGATGTGCGGCACGCTGATGAAGCTGAACATCTCGCCGATCTCCACCCGCGCGCAGGCTTCCTCCAGGGTTTCCCGTGCCGCCGCCTGGATGGCCGTCTCGGCGTTTTCCATGAAGCCCGCCGGCAGCGTCCAGAAGCCGGCACGCGGCTCGATGGCGCGCCGGCACAGCAGGATCTTGTTCTCCCATTCCGGAATGGCGCCGATCACCAGCTTGGGATTCTGGTAGTGGACGGCGCCGCAGCGCTCGCAGACGTGGCGCGGCAGCGTGTCGCCGGCGGGGATTTTCAGGCCCACGGGGCCGCCGCAATGGCTACAATAGTTCATGGGCTCATTTTACCTTCATGGCGGCGCCCTCAAGAAAGCCGCCGGACGGCCGTAGAGTACAGGAGGGTCGCAGGCGGCCTCAATTCATGCAGGCGATCGACGGAGCCGTCCACCCATGAGCCCGATGGACATATCGAAATTCGAAAAGCTGAAAGCTTCCGGCAACCTGCCTTCGCCGAAGGGGGTGGCCCTGGCCATCATGCGCCTGACGCAGAAGGAAGACGCATCGATGGCCGAGCTGGCGCGCATCATCAAGTCGGATCCGGCCTTCGTCGGGCGCCTCGTCAAGGCGGCCAATTCCGTGAATGCCAACCCCGGCCGCCCGGTCGTCTCGGTGCAGGAGGCGCTGGTGGTGCTCGGCATGCCGGCGGTGCGCAACCTGGCCCTCGGTTTTTCGCTGCTGTCCCAGTACAAGCACGGCGCCTGCAAGAGCTTCGACTACGCCAACTTCTGGACGGCCTCGCTGGCCTGCGGCATCGCCCTGCAGGAATTGACCTTGCGCACGCGCGCGGCGCAGGCCGAGGAGGCGTTCTCCGTCGGCCTGCTGGCGCGCGTCGGCGAGCTGGCGCTGGCGACGCTGTATGCCGAGGACTATGCCGCCGTGCTGCGCAGCGCCGCGAAGGGCCCGCCGGCCGTGCTGGCCGAGCTGGAGACCGAACGCTTCGCCATGAATCACCGCGACCTCAGCGCCGCCATGCTGACGGACTGGGGGCTGCCGAAGGTCTTCTGCGAAATCGTCTTCCTCCACGAGCGCAGCGAGGAAATGGCCTTTCGCGAAGGCAGCCGCGAACGTGTCCTGGTGCAGTCCCTGGCCCTGTCCAGGCTGATCGCCGAGATCTGCGTGGCCGACGATGCCGCGCGCAGCGCCGCCATGCCGCGCCTGCTCGCCTTGGGCGCCCGCCTCGAATTCGAGGCGGACGACCTCCTGCAGCTGTGCGACGGCGTCGTGCGGGAATGGCAGGAATGGGCCGCGATCCTCAATGTATCCTCGGCGCGGCCGCCCAGTTTCGACGAACTGGCCCGGCCCCCGGCGGAGCCCGCCCCGGCGGCGCAGCCGGCCGAGGCGGCGCGCCTGCGCATCCTGGTGGTCGACGACGAGCGCGAGGCCCGCCTGTCGCTGCGGGCCGTCCTCGAGCCGGGCGGCTACGAGGTGATCGAGGCGGAAAACGGCGAGGACGGTCTGCGCCTCGCGCTGGAGAAGGAACCCCACATCCTGCTGGTCGGCCGCGGCCTGCCGCAGCCCGGCGGCATCGGGCTGGTCCGCACCCTGCGCGACACCCAGCTGGGGCGGGGCATGTATATCCTGATGCTGACCCCGCCGGGCGGCGACGAGAATCTGGTCGAGGCCTTCGAGAATGGCGTGGACGACCATCTGCCCAGGCCGCCCGGCCCGCGGCTGCTGCTGGCGCGGCTGCGGGCGGGCCAGCGCATCGTCCGGCTGCACCAGGACATGGAGCAGGATCGCGAGGAATTGCGCCGCTTCGCCGCCGAACTGTCCATCACCAATCGCCGCCTGCAGGAGGCGGCGCTGACCGATGAGCTGACCGGCCTGCCCAACCGGCGCCACGCCATGGAGCACCTTTCCAAGGAGTGGGCGGTCAGCTCGCGCAACAAGCGGCCGCTCTCCTGCATGGTGATCGATCTCGACCAGTTCAAGCAGGTCAACGACACCCACGGGCACGATGTCGGCGACGCCTACCTGAAGCAGGTGGCCCTGGCCGTTCGCGGCGCCCTGCGCGCGCAGGACGTGGTCTGCCGCACCGGCGGCGACGAGTTCCTCGTCATCTGCCCGGAGACCGGCCTGCAGGCGGCGCTGGCCTGCGCCGAGCGCATGCGCTGCGCCGTCGAGCAGGCGCCGGTCAGGTTCAACGGGCAGCAGATGAAGGCCACCATGAGCGTCGGCGTGGCGGTGCGCGACGAGTCGATGGCCAACCTCGATGCCCTCATCAAGCGCGCGGACGAGGGGGTGTATCTGGCCAAGCAGCAGGGCCGCAATCGCATCGCCACCCCGCAGTCCTCGGCAAGCCCTTGAGCCGGCAGCGTTAAATATTTGCCGCCAACCCGCTAAAGTTTTCATCCGCGCCGCCGTTAATCGGTCAACCCGAAACCATGGCTATCGATCCGACCAAGACCGTGATGGAACGCGCGAACATGATGCTGCTGCGGGAACAGCCCATCAGCCTGCTGATCGTGGACGATTCCGAGGACGACGCCTTCCTGCTGTTCTCCGAACTCGCCTCGCGCGGCGCCAAGGTCGACTACCAGCGCGTCGACAGCGGTCGCGACATGAGCCAGGCGCTGGGCAACGGCGAGTGGGATCTGATCATCTGCGACCACTCGATGCCGGGTTTCGATGCCCTCACGGCGCTGGACATCCTCAAGAAGAGCGGCAAGGACATTCCCTTCATCATCTACTCCGGCCACATCAGCGACCAGACGGCCTATTCGGCCATGGGCGACGGGGTGAACGACTACATCCAGAAGGGCAATTTCGCGCGGCTGATTCCGGTCATCGAGCGCGAGCTGAAGGGCGCGGCGGCGCGGCACGCCGTGCGGCAGGCCGATTCGCGCATCCTGGAACTGGCCAATTACGACAAGCTGTCGAACCTGCCCAACCACAATTATTTCTGCGCCCGCGTCACCGAGTGCATCGCCGAGTGCGAGCGGCTCGGCAAGTCGCCCTGCGGCACGCTGTTCTACCTCGACCTCGACCGCTTCCTGCGCATCAACAGCTCCTTCGGCTACGAGGCCGGCAACGAGATCCTGCGCCAGGCGGCGGGCCGGCTCAAGGAGTGCGTCGTCGAGTCCGGCGCCATCCTGGCCCGCTTCGGCGGCGACGAGTTCGGCATCTTCTACCCCGGCCTGGGCGACAGGCAGGCCGCGCTGAACTTCGCGCAATGGCTCAAGCAGGCCTTCGAGGCACCGTTCATGCATGCCGGCATCGAGCTGTACCTGACCTGCTCGATCGGCATCGCCCAGGTGCCGGAGGACGGCCGCCAGGTGTATGACCTGCTGATGAACGCCGAAACGGCGATGGCCAACGCCAAGCGCGGGGGGCGCAACGAATTCCGTTTCTATGAGCGGGAAATGAATGCCACCTCGGCCGAGCGCATCGCCATGGAAAGCGAACTGCGCCACGCCATCGAGCGCGACGAGCTCTTCCTGCAATACCAGCCCTGCGTCGATTCCGCCAGCCTGAAGACCATCGGCGTCGAGGCCCTGGTACGCTGGCGCCATCCCGAGCGCGGCCTGATCCCGCCCGACCGCTTCATCCCGATCGCCGACGAATCCGGCCTGATCGTGAATATCGGCGAGTGGGTGCTGCGCCAGGCCTGCCGCCAGGCCAGGGCCTGGCACGACCAGGGCTACCCGGAGCTGTCGGTCTCGGTGAACGTCTCGGCGGTGCAGTTCGCCCAGCCGCGCCTGCTCGACGTGGTGAACCGCGCATTGCAGGATTCCGGGCTGCGACCACAGGCCCTGACGCTGGAAATCACCGAGTCGGTCGTCATGCACGATGCCGAAACCGCGGTCGGCATGCTGCGCGCGCTGAAGCACATGGGGGTGAAGCTTTCCATCGACGACTTCGGCACCGGCTATTCCTCGCTGTCCTACCTGAAGCGCTTCCCCATCGACATCCTCAAGATCGACAAGTCCTTCGTGCGCACGCTCGGGGTCGACGAGGAAGACACCGCCATCGTGCACACCATCATGGCGCTGGCGAAGAGCCTGCGCCTGATGACCATCGCCGAGGGCGTCGAGACGGCGCATCAGGTCCGGATGCTGCAGCAGGAACAGTGCGACCGCTTCCAGGGTTTCCATTTCAGCCGTCCGGTCGATGTCCAGGTGCTGACCGAGCGGCTGGACGGCGAGCACATCCAGAACGGCACCCTCCTGCACTGACGCTTGCTCCAATCCGCTGATTCGACTCGGAAATAATTTTTCAAGAAAGGCCTAAAGTTTTTCCTGCCGGCGCCGTTAAACAAACGAAGGCAGGAAAAGCCCGGTCATGTAGGAAAAATGCCTACAGGCCGCCTTGTCGTTATTCGTACGCAAAATTCGGAGGCCGGCTGATTTTGCCGCCGTCGTCTTGGCCGCAGAATGCGTTCAACAAGGGCGCCAGGGGGTGCCATCAACGAACGGAGGAGCGCCGAGATGAGCAATGCCGACGTCTACAACGAGATCAAGGAACTGAACCTGGCCTACCTGATGCTCGCCCAGCAGCTGATCCGGGCCGACCGGGAAACCGCCCAGTACCGCCTGGGCATCGCGGCCGACGTGGCGGAAGTGATCGATCGCCTGACCCCGGGCCAGGTGCTGAAGATGGCCGGCTCGAACATGGTGCTGTGCCGCTTCCGCTTCGATGACAAGCTGCTGCTGGGCCTGCTCTCCAGCCACGAGCGCGACCGCGGCACCTCGCATACCCACGCCGCCATCCTCGCCTCGGCGAAGGCCGTCGAAGCCGTTGCCTGAGCCGGCCGCCATGAGAAACAAGAGCGTCGTCACCGAAGCCCGGGAGATCCAGCTCGCCGCCGAGCTGATCCGCCTCGGCGCCCGCCTGCAGCTGCTGGAGGCGGAAACCCACCTCTCGCGCGAGCGGCTGCTCAAGCTCTACAAGGAAGTGAAGGGCGTCTCGCCGCCGAAGGGCATGCTGCCGTTCTCGACCGACTGGTTCCTCACCTGGCAGCCGAACGTGCATGCCTCGCTGTTCATGTCCTTCCATCGGTTCATGCTGGAGCACACCGGGCTGAGCGGCCTGAACGCCGTCGTCAAGGCCTATCGCCTGTATCTCGAGCATATCGAGCTGCACGGCATGGAATGCGCGCTGTCGCTGACGCGCGCCTGGACCCTGGTGCGCTTCTTCGACGCCAACATGCTCAAGCTGGCGCAATGCCGGGAGTGCGGCGGCCACTTCGTCGCCCATGCCCAGGACCTGACGCGGGATTACGCCTGCGGCCTGTGCCACGTGCCGGCGCGGGCGGGCAAGACCAAGCGTCGTGCGGAGGCCCTCGCCGCGAGCGTCTGAACGGCACCGTCTGACCTCCTCCCTGCCTTGCGGGGGGATTCGAGCCGCCCGGGCCCCTCCACGGCCGGGCGGCTTTCTTTTTCCGTTTCCACTCCTCAAGTTCCCGCACGGCCGGCCGATATCCGGAACATGCCTGTCAAGCCCATCGCCCCCCCGAATTCTTTGAATACCAACTAAAAACAGAGAGATGCGAGCATGTTCGTGATCGTCGGCTATATCGTGGTGCTGGGGGCGGTATTCGGCGGCTTCGTCATGGCCGGCGGCCATGTCGCCTCGCTGTTCCAGCCGGTCGAACTCAT
>WBZR01000643.1_pt2 | contig 29292 bp, 19 predicted proteins | sample 5204231 | NCBI WGS metagenome assembly WBZR01 (sample SAMN12412403, study PRJNA552823) | activated sludge metagenome | isolation source: activated sludge from anammox sidestream of wastewater treatment plant... | place: USA: Virginia | collected 2017-08
CCGAGACAGCTTTCATATTCCTGCTTCCATCGGGATTTTGCGGATGTCCGATTTTTGTGATGATGAAAGAAGGAAGTTCGGACGCGGCGGCGGCGGCGATGTCGCCTTTTTCGGCTCCAAGCCAGCCGCTCGGGCCGGCGAATTTGTCCTTGGTCTTATCTCTGGAGAAGAAGCGGGCGAAGAATCCTAGATAGCGCTGCGCGAATGTGTCTTTGAAGGCGTGGTTGTGAAACAGCGCCAACGACGCGGGCGCGCGAGTCAGGTTGACCGGACGATAGGCCCGATTGTCTCCGGGCTGTCCGGCCACCATCGTGACCATCGCCATATCTTTGTCGTAACCCAGATAGCCTCCGCCTTCACTCCGCTCGTTCTGAAGGTCCATCGAAACGTTCCATCCGACCGTATCGAGAAATCCCGGCATTTCAATGGAGCGGTGGAAGATGAGCAGGCGGCTGAGCTGGATATTGGTCAATTTATTCGGATCAACCCGCTCGGTGTACGCCAGCTTTTCCTCTTTCACCATATTCATCAGCCGCCTGACGGAACGGTAGAAACCATTCCTGTTCGCGGCGTCAATCTCACGCTCCAATTCCTTCACGAGGTCGTTGTGACTTCGCTCGACAATCCGATCACTATGGATGTCTTTTACAGACGCGAGCAGAGCCGGGCGGTCGAGCAGCAGCTTACACTCTTCTTCGTTGCCGGAGATTTCGGCCAGGAACATGATGTCGGCGACTTTCACTTCTTCGGAGAGTTGACGAACCAGTTGCGTAATCTTCGCACGTTTTTCCGGGGTGAGCGTCTGCGCGAGGACTGCGATCCGCTCCATATTCCAAACGTTCGTAGTGACCGGCGTTCCGATGCTCTTCAGAAACGCTTTGGTCTCGCGGTACTGAGGAGACAGATACGATTGGAGCGCCTCGGCGTCATCCTTGAACTCCCTGAATGAGAGCAGGAAAAGCCGCGCGGATTCCTGATTGATGTCGGCCCCGAATTCATCGAGCGTTCGCCGAAGAAACATGGCGAATGTCGGGCATTTGATTTCATCCGCCAGCCTGTAAGCCGCCAGGTTGTAAACGGTAGCGCTGAAGGGCACAAAATCTTTCGGATTCAGATTGAGCTGCTCCACAAAAGAGTCGAGAGCTTTGAATGGCAGTTTATGTTCGGCGCCGAGAACCAGAAGTTGCAAGGCGGGAGCGAAGGCGTTTCCCGATCCTTCGCTCGATGGAGCGATTCGATTGAGAAGCTGCTTGAACTCCTGAGGCGCCGTTTTGCGGAAGAGAACCTGCCGAAGCCAGAAAGTGTCTCCCACGCTCGCGAGCATCGGGCCAATGACGTGATTGGGCACCTGGAATCGGGAATTCAGGATATTGGCCGATTGCTTGAATTTCGGCGCCGCAAACGGGCCGAACCACATCGAACTGCTGATCTTGATAAGCGATTGGCTACCGATCCTGCCGTCCCGAAATACGCCGGCAAAATATCGTTTGATCAATTCCCGGTTCTCCATCAAGACGGGATATTTCTGGATCAACTCCGGGCCGTATTCGCTGAGCGTCTCGAAAGAGTCATCAACGACTCTGCCATTGCGATCTTCGAAGCCGCATCCGAATTCCTTAACCAGCCTTTGGTACTGGCGCGCATTCGAGCCGTTGAGGAAGAACGTCCGAGCGTCCATTCCGTCCTCCGCCATCAGCGATTCGATGTGGCGAGGCCGAACCTCAGGGAATTTCCAATCCTCGGTCAACGCTTTCTCAATCCGCTTTCGCATCGGCGGGAGATTGAAAACCCTGGCCCAGAATGACCTGCGCTCTTCCTGTCCGGTCTGCTGCGATGCAGGCGCGCTTTGTTCTCCCTTCGCTTCCTTCGGTTGAGCCTGAGACTCCTGACTGGAAGGCTTTTGTTGTGGAGGAGGATTCTCCGGTTTTTTGTCCGCAGGCTTTTCCTGAAGCTCTCCGGCAAGGACGGCGCCGGAGAGTTGCCCGGAATGAATGACAGGGAACGCCCCTTCCGGCAGTTCAAGTCGAGAGGCGCCAAAGAACACTCTCTTCTGACCTGTCACAGCGTAAGCCTGCTCAAAAGCTGATTGAATCGGTAAAGATGCTGGAGTGACAATCACGGTATAACCCTCCACTTAAACGCCGGGCGGGCGCCTGGCAAAAGAGTCTTGCTCAGCTCGCCGGACAGACCGGCTACACCGAGCGCATCATACCCACGATCAAATAAGAGGAAGATGTGGCGTCGAAGAAGAAAATGTGGGGGTCCGAGCGAGTACTCCGGTTAGAGCGGTTTGCGATTGAATGCGTCCATGCTCCCTGGCCTTGTGATTAAGCCCTGTGGTTTAGCCCAACTGAAAACCGCTATACAAGAGTGCGCGGCAGCCGTTCAAATGCTTCTTCTGAAAACGCCGTTCGGATGGGGCAATCCATTCTGCGTTTGGCTACCTGACGCCGCAGGAGATTGCGGCTAAGTGGACAACCACCAGCAGGAAGCTGTCCGTACAAAAACTCTTTCTTTGGTGTTCAGAAAACCAGAATCAATACAGATTTATGAAGAAGGGAAAACGCGCACATCCTACTTTTTCAGGCCGGGTGAGTCAACGGAGAGAGCGTTTTTGATTGTAAAAATATGGCGAGGCGAAAGACGGACAGGCTGAAATTTTGGTCGCCGCTACAAAAAAGATGATGGACAGGCGGAATAACTCAACGCGCGCGAGCCATCGGCCCTTCGGCGCCTTTCGGAGCGCCGCTGCCGCCGCGCCGCGTCAGCACGATCTCGGCCAGAATCGCCAGCGCGATCTCTTCCGGCGTCATCGCGCCGATGTCCAGCCCGATTGGCGAATGAACGCGGCGGAGATGCTCGCCCGCCACGCCATCGCGCCGCATGTGTTCACGGATAGTGGTCGCGCGGCGGCGGCTGCCGATCATCCCGATGTAGCGAGCCGGTTTCTCGATCACCTCGCGCAGACAGATTTCGTCGTGCCTGTGGCCGCGCGTGACGATCACCACGTGCGACACCGGCGTGATTTTCAGTGACCGCAGAGCCGCCAGGAAATCATCAGTGATCAAGCGGACGTTTGGATCGGGAAATTTCTCCCGCGATGAAAACTCGGCCCGGTCGTCAATCACGGTGATCTTGAAGTCGAGCAGCGCGCCGACTTTCGCCACAGCCTGCCCGACGTGGCCTCCGCCGCAGATGATCAATTCCAGCGGAGGGCGCGAAATTTCAAACAGCAGCCGCGCGGCGCCAAACCGGTCTTTGACTCGATCCTCTTCAATCCCGTTTTCGAGCGTTGTGATTATTTCGCCCACAGGCGCGACGACTATCTCCTGCCGCTCATCTTTCATCAACGCCACCGCGTGACGCGCGGCGATCTCATCCAGCGCCCGGCCGCCAAGCGAGCCACCGATCAAAGCGCCGCCATCTCTGACCAGCAAACGCGCGGCTTGCGCCACAGGCCGCCCGTCCATTTCCATCAACGAGACGATGCACATCGCCTCGCCGTCAGCCAGCGATTGTTTCAATGCCAATGAGATTTGAGTTGCGGAGAGCATAGTTGGTGGTTGGTGGTTGGTGGCTGGTGGTTGGTGGTTGGCGCCAGGATTGATAACCAGCTACCAACCACCAGCCACCAACCACCCTTTCAATTCCAGACTTCGATGAACACTTCCATATCGCCGCCACAGATCATCCCCTCCTCATCGGGAGGCACATCCGGATTGTCGCGCAGGCTGAATTTGCACAGACGCGGTTTGTTTTCGGCCAGCGCCTCGCGCGCTTCGGCCCATACGTCGGCCTCGACGCAACCGCCGCCGACCGTGCCCATCATCCTGCCGTCTTCAAAGACCAGCAGTTTCGCGCCCGTGCGCTGAGGCGTCGAACCGGAAGTCGTCACAATTGTCGCAACAGCCAACTTCCGCTTCGCGCCCTGCGCCTTCGTGATCTCCGCGTAAACCTCGCTCTGCGTCAACAAACTCATCGTTATTCTCCTTGTCCCCTTCCCCTTGTCTCCCTGTCTCCTTGTCTCCCTCTCTTCTTCACGCTCGCTCCAGCGTGTAGAACGTGATCTCCGGCGGGCAATCGAAACGTGAAGGCAGCATCACCGTGCCGATGCCCCGCGTCGTGTAAACCTGCATCGAGCCGTTGCGGTTCAGACCCATCGCGTAACGCTGGCCGTAGCTCGACGAGATTTGCGGCGCGCCCAACAACGGCAGCCGAATCTGCCCGCCGTGCGTGTGGCCGGACATCATGAGATCAATGTGTTGCCGTTTGACCGCGAACTCTTCGATGAAATCGGGGTTATGCGCCAGCACGATCTTCGGCGCTTCTTTCGGAACGCCGCGCATCAACCGGTTAACGTTGGTGTCGCCGTAATACAAATCATCAACGCCGATCAGACAGAGTTTCGACCCACGACGCTCGATGCGATCCTGCGCGTCAACCAGCAGATTGAGACCGGCGTTCCTGAGAGCGCGCGCGACGTGCGAGGCTCCAGCGTAATAATCGTGATTGCCCAGCGCGGCGTAAATTCCGACCGAAGCTTTCAACCCCTTCAATAATTCGGCGCACGGCTCGATGTAGCGCCTTCCCCCGTAAGTGAAATCTCCGGTCAGCGCGATCACGTCCGGCTTCAAATCGTTGGCGATTTCGACGCAGCGGTTGATGTAATCGAGTCCGGTGTAAACTCCGTGATGGATGTCGCTCAACTGCGCAATGGTCATCCCGGCGAATTCGTCCGGCAGGTTCGTGATCCTGACCGGCACACGCGCGACCTCGACATGATCGCGCACCGCGAAACCATAACCCAAACATCCCAACCCGACCGCCGCCACTGAAGCCGCCGAGAGCTTTATCCAATCACGCCGTGTCCATTCTCCGGGCGGTTTCAATTGGCGTTTGAATCTCTCGGACAACCTTGCTGAAAAATCACTCTGCCCCGCTTCCATCGAATTCAAAACTTCTCTCCCTGGCCCGTCCGGGCCAACTCGGCGGCGCCGATGTAAACAGTGACCTTCTCCAGCTTGAAGCCGAAAACAATCTGCGCCTGCGCGTCAACATCTTTTCCGTCAAGCTGCGCGGGGAGAAATCCGATGCGTTTGACAGCTTCAACCGCCCGTTCGTCCAATCCGAAGCCGAGTCCATTCTCGACTTTGACGCCCTTGATCTTGCCGTCGCGTTGAAACAGCGCGCGCACAGCCACGTCGCCTTCGATCTTTTTTTCGCGGGCTTTGCCGGTGTATTCGGGCAAATAGATGTGCAGGATGCGCGGGCCTTGCAGACTGGGCTTTTGCGCCGCTATCGGCGCCTCGATTGTAGTTTGAACGATCTCCGTGTTTGCGCTGTTCGTTTGCTGTGGCGGCGCAGCGACTGGCGGAGTCTCTTCGGGAATGATGATGGTTTCGATTACGTCGCGCGGGTCAATAGTCTTGCCCAGCTTGCTCTCGCGCACGCCGCCCGCTTCCGCCCGCTGCGATCTTTCAATGACCAGAAATCGCGTCAGCTTGCGCTCTCCGGCGAATTGAACGCCGACGATTCTCCACTGTCCTTCCAGCTCCGCTCCGGCGATCAATTCATCGGTCTTGAATTCCCTGCCGAGTCCCAGCGTGTTCAACTCGTCTTCGGCCAAAACCTGGTATTCGGGCACAATGTCCTCGCGGCTCTCCGCCGCGTAACGCTCGACGAAACGGCGGAGGATCGTCAGCCGCTGTTTCGCCCGTTCATAATCGGCGCGGCCTATCTCCTGATGACGCAGTTGATACTCAAGCTCGTTCAACTCTTCGCCAAGCCCGGTCAGATACGCGCTGACGACAGGGCCGTAAGACGCTTGTTTCTGCTGCGCGGCGGCGCACAAGGCCGCAGCCAGTATGATCAGCAATATCGGCGTCAACCTGGTTGAAAGCTTGAATCTGAACATTGAAACTTCATCAAGGGAGGAGTTTAAATCCGCAGCGATTATCGCGTATGCTTTCGAGGACGGTCAAGCAAGCTATCTTTCGACTTTGAACGTTGTTCACAATGACCATGCGCGATCAAAACCAAACCATCATCCGTCCGGCGACCAGCGCCGACGCCGCTCAACTCTCTTCGCTGGCTCATCAATTACTGCTGCACGAACGAGCGCTCAACGAAAGCATGGGGGAATTGACGCGATGGGCCGCCAGCCCCGAAGAGCTTCGCAAACAGATGCGGCGTCCGGCCACCCGATTTTTCGTCGCCGATAAACCGGGCGAAATCATCGGCTACATCAAAGTCGTGATTCACGGGCGGCGATTGACGCTCGAAGAGGCTGGCGCAGTGAAATGGCTGGTTGACCTGATCGAACAAGCGGCGCGCGGCGTTTTCAACTTCATCTTCCGCCGCCCGCGTCCCAACGTCGAAGCGATGACAGGTTACATCGCCGGAGTTTTCGTCCGTCCCGATGCGCGCCGCGCCAGCGTGGGCCGCGCGCTCATATGCGCCGCCGAAGAATGGCTCCGCGCGCAGGGAGTCAAAACCTGTGAACTGCATGTGCTGAGCGCAAACGAAGCGGCCTGGCGTTTTTGGGAAGAAGTCGGATACAAACCGCTGACGATAGGGATGAGGAAAAAGCTTGAATGAAACATCGGCGCATCAGGATGCGCGCCGCGCCGCATCGAGCGTTGTTCTCGCAAGGCTGATCTTGTCCTCCAAACCGCGCATTACCGTGCCGGTCACGCAGACTTTCAAACCCAGTTTTTCAATCTCATCTTTCGCCGCTTCGTCCTGAACGTCGAGAATGAAAACATCGGCGATGCCGGAATAGATCCGCGCGACCTGGGCCGCCGAAACCTGCATTCCAAGATCGGCGAGCATCCGATCAGTTGGGCCTTTGAGCGACGCGCCGCCGACAACAGGACTGATCGCCGCCACAATCGCTCCGGTCTGTTTGAGCAGATCGCGCATTCCAGGCACGGCCAGAATCGGGCCGATGCTGATCAGCGGATTGCTGGGGCAGATGATGACGGCGTCTGATTGCAGGATGGCTTCGGCGACTCCAGGAGCGGGCGCCGCCGATTCAATGTTTTCAAAACGGATGCCGGTGACTTTGGGTTGAGCGCGGCGTTTGATCAGGTACTCCTGAAAATGCATCTCGCCTTCGTCGGTGATGATCGTCGTGGGCGTGTGCGTGTCGGTCATCGGCAGGATGCGCGATTTGACGCCCAGCGCTGTTCGGATTCGCTCTGCGACTTCGGAAAGCGAGCGGCCTTCGCGCATCTGCTCCGTGCGGAAAATGTGAGTGGCCAGATCGCGGTCGCCCAGATTGAACCAGCGTTCGGTCTGCGTGTAATCGAGAAGCCGTTCAAGGCAATTGAAAGTTTCTCCGGCCAGTCCCCAGCCGGTTTCGCGATTGACGACGTCAGCCAGCGTGTAAGTCACGATGTCCAGATCGGGTGCGATGTACAGCCCGAACATTTCAATGTCATCGCCCGTGTTGACGATGATCGAAACGTCTTCGGGCGCCGCGACCCGGCATAACCCGTCGAGGAATTTTGACGCGCCGACTCCGCCGGCCAGTGCAGTGATCATATGACAAATCGCAATTCGCGCGATTGGGGGATCAGACCGCAATCGCGGGCCAGATCGAAATAAAGCCGCATCCCGGCAAGGTTCTCCTTGTCCAAATCGTAATTGACGTTTTGCGAGAGGTAATCGAGCAATTCGTTTTGAGGCAACTCCAGTTCAGCGGCGTATTGCGCCGCGATCTGCTCGATGCGATCAACGCCTTCGCGTTTCGCCGCCAGAAAATCACGCGCCAGGCCGGGCGCATCAACGCAGGCGTCTTCACGAACTGCCCAGACTGCGAAGACGAACGGCAGGCCAGTCATCGCCCGCCACTCTTCGGCCAGATCGTAAATCTTCAAATCGAGCCGCCGGGCCGATGATTCCAGCCTCATCGCCGGATCGCCGATGACCAGCGCCGCGTCGGCGGAGTCGAGCGTGTTCCGGCTCACGACTGAAGGTTCGGGCGCTCGTTCGGTGAAGTCAGGCAGAATGCCGTAGCGCCGCTGGAAGAGTATTTTGACCAGCGCCTGCGAAGTGCGCGACGAAGGGTCGAGCGTCATCGTGCGAACTTCTTCAAGCGGGCGACGCGAAGCGATCAGAACGCTGCGAACGCGGTCTTTCGAGGCTACGGCGATGTCGGGAATAATCCGCAAATCAGGTATGCGCTGGCACTCGATCACCGGAATCAGGGCGATTTCACATTGCCCTGACCGCAGCATCTCGGCGCAACGCGAAGGCGCTTCGTCGCCGATGAAGTCGTATTTACTGCGGAAAAGACCTTGAGTGAAGCTGTAAACCAGCGGCGCGGAGTTGAGGTAAGTCGAGGCTGCGATACGCATAGACGAATGATCTGCCAGCGATTCGATTTTAATGTTCTCGGTTGAAATTCATTCTAGCATGCCGCTTCAGCAACGGGTTGCCTGACCGCGCACGGGCGAGAAAATTTTCTGGACAGCCGGGAAAACTGTGCTACACTGCGCCCGTTCCTTCCTACAAGTTCTAAAAAAACAAGGAATTTTCACTACAAAACCGAAGCGAAAGGACTGGTGTCTCTTCTATGAAGCTTTCAGCACATGCCCTGCGTGCGCTCCAGGAATTGGACGAAACGGGGCGCGAAGCCGTCGAGCAAATTGTCCGCGCGCACATTCGCGCGTGCCGTCTGAACGGGTTCCAGCCTGAAAATCTCGAACGAGTTTATCAGGAAGCCATTGAAATCATCCGGCTCGAAGGCCCGCCGAAGAAAGATCCGGCGATGTCTTCCAATAAATACGAGCCGACCCGCCGTTACGAGCAGTACCGCAGCCCTAGAGCGTTGTAATCTGGCGCCGGCTTTTATTCGGCTTGCCGTTCTGAGACAATATCGGCGGCTCCGATCTGGAGCGATCAAATCCGAAATCGCAAAATCGGCAACAAACCAGCATTGGACCTTAAACAGACTTGTAACAGAAAGGATCAGAAAGATGCTCAAGAAATTCTGCTTTTCGCTGATGGCGGTCATGGCTTTGAGCCTTGTCGCTATGGCTCAGGGGAACAAATCGGTCACGCTGACCGGCAACATCGTTGACAAAGCCTGCTCGGCTCGCGTGTCCAAGAAGGAAGATGTGCAAGCCGCCGCCGCCGGTCACACCAAAAACTGCGCTCTGATGGAAAATTGCGCCAAGAGCGGATTCGGAGTGTTCGCTGGCGGCAAGTGGACGGAGTTTGACGAGAAGGGTAACGCAATGGCCAAAGCCGCGCTCGAAAAAAGCAAGAAGGACAAAGGCGCCACATTCAAAGTCACCGGCAAGGTGGCCGATGGCAAGATGGCGGTCGAGAGCATTTCGGAAGTCGAATAGCTCGGCCACAGCTATAAATTTTAAGGGCGAGACCGGGTGACCGGTCTCGCCCTTTTTCATTGGCGCCCATCGCTTCCAGAAGCTATTTCTTCGCAGCGTCAAGCATCGCCGGGACGTACATCCGCTGGGTGTATTCCTTAACCATCCGGCGCGCGCTGAAGATGGGCGCGGCGGTGCGGATCGCCTCTTTGACCAGATGCGTCCAGCGGCGCGGGATGCCGTCGCTGTCGCGGTCGAAATAAAGCGGCACGACTTCTTCTTCAAGCGTGCGATAAAGAGCTTCGGCGTCGGCGCTGTCGCGGTCGTCGTCGCTTGCGTCTTCGGGCACGCCTGCTTCAATCGCCCAGCCGTTGGTTCCCTTGTACCCTTCGTACCACCAGCCGTCGAGGATGCTCATGTGCGGCGCGCCATTCAGCGCGGCTTTCTGGCCGCTGGTGCCGCTGGCTTCCATCGGCAATCGCGGATTGTTGAGCCAGACGTCAACGCCGCGCACCAGATATTTGGCGACGTGGATGTCGTAATTTTCGACGAACGCGATCCTGCCGCCGAAGCCGTGTTCGCGCGCCAGACCGTAAATTTCGCTGATCAGACTGCGGCCCGGAGCGTCCGCCGGGTGCGCCTTGCCTGCGAAAATGACCTGCACGGGGCGCCACTCGTCGTGGAAAATTTTCTTCAACCGTTCGATGTTCCGAAACATCAGCAACGCGCGTTTGTAAGTGGCAAACCGGCGCGCAAACCCGATGGTCAGCGCGTCGGGATTGAGCAGCGTCCCACCGGTCAACACTCGCACCGGCCCCGCCGCTTCGTTGATCCAATCGCGCCGCACGCGTTCACGCATGAAATTCAACATCCTGTGCTTGAGTTGCTGATGCGTATTCCACAATTCCGCGTCGGGGATATCGTGAACCCGCTCCCAGAGCGTCGGGTCGTCGTGATGATTGAGCCAATCGTGTCCCAGATATTTCGAGAAGAGCCTGTTCATCTCCGGCGCGACCCAGGTCGGCGTGTGGACGCCATTGGTCACCGAATTGATCGGGACTTCATCCTCCGTCAACTCAGGCCACATCGAATGCCACATCGCGCGCGAAACGCGTCCGTGCAACTGGCTGACGCCGTTGCGCCTGCCCGACAGCCGCAGCGACAGCGCCGTCATATTGAAATTCGCCCCGCCCTGACCGTCGGGGTAACTGCCAAGCGCCAGGAACTGCTCGCGGTCGAGGCCCAGCGACTCCCAATAACTGTGAAAATGCTGCTCGACCAGTTGGAAAGAAAACGCGTCGTGCCCGGCGGGAACCGGCGTGTGCGTCGTGAACACAGTCGTCGAGCGGACGAAATCGGCGGCCTCATTGAAGCTCATTCCGTTCTGCACCAGCCCGCGAATACGTTCGAGCATGAGAAACGAAGCGTGCCCTTCGTTGGCATGAAACACAGCAGGCCGTATCCCCAGCCGTTCGAGCATGCGCACGCCGCCGATGCCCAGAATTATCTCCTGCCGGATGCGCGTCTCCTGATCGCCGCCGTACAACCGCGCCGACAATTCACGATCCCAGGGTTCGTTCTCTTCGACATCGGTCGCCATCAGATAGATCGAAACCGAACCCAGTCGCACGCGCCACACCTCGACATAAATCACACGTCCGTTCAGGTGCAAAGCCAGCAGCCCGCCTTCGCTGTCGCGCGTGATCACAGGCTCCATCGGTGCGGCGTCATAATCGAACCGGTCGTAACTGGCCTCCTGACGCCCTTCGGCGGTGATGCGCTGCTGGAAATATCCCTGTGGATAAACGAACCCCACGCCGACCAGCGGCAATCCCAGATCGCTGGCTTCCTTGCAATGATCTCCGGCGAGAATGCCGAGACCGCCGGAATAGATCGGCAGCGAAACGTGCAGCCCGAATTCAGCCGAAAAATAGGCGATCGCATTTCCGGCCAGTTCGGGATGCTTTTCGATGAACCACGCGTCTTTCGCCGACAGACATTTGTCGAAAGCCATCATGATGCCGTCGTAATGGCGCAGGAACGCGGGATCGGAAGCGGCGGCTTCCAATTTGGCGGGAGAGATTTGTTGCAGGAACTTGACTGGATTGTGATGGGTCAACTCCCACAAAGTTTTGTCCAGATGCTGAAAAAGCCAGCTCGCGTCAGGCTGCCAACTCCACCACAGGTTATAGGCCAACTCGGTCAGACGGCTGATCCGAGCGGGCATCGCACGATCAACAGATTGAGCGCTCATCTTTAGATAAATTCCGTTTTTAGGATTAGGGGGACGGCTAATAGATTCGTGAATGCAGGGTTAAACACCAAAGCCGTTCACCTTTTGTCCGTGACCGCAAACGACACGGAAAGTTTTGTGAAGGTCATACACAACAAGCACTCTACCTAACCATCCCGCAGCCCGTCAACCACGCGAGCAGTTAAAATAATCGGCGCGCGCATGGCTTGATTAGCGTGATTCTCTGCTATATTCGCCGCCTCACACACCGATCAAAACAAGCAAAGGACACGCGGCTATGCGGCAATATTTGGATTTGCTGGATCACATTCTCCGAAACGGCGTCGAGAAAAACGACCGCACCGGCACGGGCACGATCAGCGTCTTCGGATACCAGATGCGGTTCAATCTGCAAGACGGCTTCCCCTTGCTGACGACCAAGAAGCTCCACCTGCGTTCGATCATTTACGAGCTTCTCTGGTTCCTCGGCGGCGACACGAATATCAAATACCTGAAAGACAATGGCGTCAGCATCTGGAACGAGTGGGCGGATGAGAGCGGCGATCTCGGCCCGGTTTACGGCAAGCAATGGCGCAAGTGGGAAACAGCGGATGGGCGCGCGATTGATCAGATCAGCGAGGTCATCAATCAAATCAAAACCAACCCGGATTCGCGCCGCCTGATCGTTTCGGCCTGGAACGTCGGCGAGTTGGACAAGATGGCGTTGCAACCCTGCCACGCGCTGTTTCAGTTTTATGTCGCGGGCGAAAAACTCTCCTGCCAGTTGTACCAACGCTCAGCGGATACTTTTTTAGGCGTTCCGTACAACATCGCCAGCTACGCGTTGCTGACTCACATGATCGCCGAGCAATGCGACCTCAATGTTGGCGACTTCATCTGGACGGGCGGCGATTGCCACATTTACCTGAATCATCTTGAACAGGCGCAACTGCAACTGAGCCGTGATCCGTTTCCGCCGCCGAAGCTCGTGATCAAACGAATGCCGGAATCAATCTTCGATTACCGGTTTGAAGATTTCGAGATTGCGAATTATCAAGCCCACCCTCACATTTCGGCGCCAGTGGCGGTGTAAGTCTCGGACGCTGACGATTCGGAAACATCTGTCTGCGTCAGCGCGCGGAGTTTTGCCAGCGCAGCCTCGACGGCGTGGCCGTGTGTGGCGATGGATTCTATGATTTCTGACGGCATGCGAGTGTCACGTTCGACGCGCGCACGCGGATTCACCGCTTTCAAGTCGTAGACAGCCGCATCAATGGCGTCGGCTTTTGCCTGCGCTTCACGAGCGGCCTTCTCGGCGGCCGTCAGAGCCTCTCGACAAGCATCGAGTTCTGTTTCACTTGCGTTGGCTTTGCGCAGCGCAGCCAGTTTGTCTTTGCAAACCACCGCCTCGGCCTTGCGCTTTTCGACTTCGGCCAGATGCGGCGCCATCTCTTCGCGGGCTTTGGCGCGGCGCGCGGCGAAATCCACCGCCCACGAAAAATCGCTCTCGCCCGCCTCGGTTCCGCGCGTGCTGAACATCCTGGCAAAACTCGGAAAGGGCCTGTCGGCGTTACCTCCCTGCTCGCGCCAATCGCCAACCAATGTTGCTGGTAATTTTGCGTCATCCAACACTTCACCTTTCGGGCCGAAACCAAAATGAGCCAGCGTCAGCGGCGATTTCTTGCCCACCTTGACGTGCGACAGGTCGTAATACCAGATTCGTTCGGTCTTCTTGCCTTTAGTGAAAAACAGCAGGTTGGTTTTGACGCCCGCACCCGCCGTCGAAAACACTCCTCCCGGCAAACTGACGATGAGCCACAGGTCGCACTCGTCCAGCAGCTTGCGTTTGGTTTCGACAAAGGCGCTCTCGTTCGTGCGGAACAGCAAGCCTTCATCCAACACCACGCCGCAACGCCCACCCGGTTTACCGTCCAACGCTAGTTTCAATTCGGCCAGGATGTGTTGCAGGAAAAGCACCTGTGTCGAACTCGTCTCAAAACTGTAATTCTTCTGCGCGTCCTTGCCCTCTTTGCCGCCAAAAGGCGGATTGGTCATGATCACGTCGAACGTCGCGGGCGCTCCCTCGAACAGCGCGTCGTAAGCCGCAGCGCCGGTCAGCGTGTTGCCGTGCCAGAGGTTCGGCTGATCAATTCCATGCAGCACCAAGTTGGCCAGCGCGATGGGAAAGACGAGGTTTTCTTTTTCGCGGCCATAGAACGTGCGCGTCTTCAGCGTTTCCAGATCGGTCGAGGCCGCCGCATCTCCCAGCTTCCGCGCCATCAATTCATACGCCTGCGCCAGAAACCCGCCCGTGCCGCAACCCGGATCGTAAACCGTTTCGCCCGGCTGCGGGTCAATCACGCGCACCATCGCGCGGATCACTTCGCGCGGCGTGAAGAACTGCCCGCCGTCCGAATTCTTCTCGCCCATCTTCAACAGCAAATCCTCGTAGACTTGCGAGAGCGTGAAGAAATGCTGGTCGTCAATATGATCAATGCTGATCTGATGCACACGGTCGAGAATGTCGCGCAGGTTGGTTTCCGAATCCACCCGCGTGCGCTCCACCGCAGTCATAATCCGCCCGATGACGCGCTGTTTCGGCGACGCCGCCGGGTTGGGCCGTCCATCGGACATCACGTCCAGTCTGTGCAAATACGGCAACAGATCTTTGTTGATGAAGGCGAAGAAGTCGCCGATCTTGGCGGCTTCCAGTTCCGCCCGCTTCCAGCCCGCGCGCTTGCCTTCGGGCGTGAAGGCAAAGTCTTTCTCGTTGTAAGGCGCAGCCCAATCCTGCCAGCGGTACGGTTCGCTGAGCGCTGGCGTGAACGTTTGGCCGACCGCGTCTTTGCCTTCGCGTTCTTTCTCTTCCTGCGCGTCCAGAATGCGCAAGAAGAGAATCCACGTCAGTTCGGGCACGTATTGCAACGCGCTCGCGCAGTTGGAGCGGCGCATGATGTCGCAGATGGATTTGACGAAAGCCGACAGCGATTGCGTGGAGGCAATCGCTCGGGGTTGTCCAGCGGTTTTGTTCGGCTTGGGTTTAGGCATATTTATCAGGCGCTGCGTTTTCCCGCTCCATAGGAGCGCAATGTTTATGGATACGCGGCGCATCATTCACCCAAGCTCCGTAGGAGCGGCATCTGCCACATTTCGCTCCTACGGAGCTTGGGGAATGTTGCTCACGATTACTATAAACATTTGGCTCCTACGGAGCCGGAAGGCGTGCTACTCATTGTCTGGCTCATCTTCGATGAAATCGAAAACATATTTGTCCTCGAATGTAATGTCGAATTTCCGCAATAGCGCAAGATATTCATTCTTGAACGAATTCTGCTGGTGATGCTTCTCCTGATCCTGGATGTATTGGATGATCTTGTCCAATTGCGAATGGCCATAGGAGAACGCGCCGAAGCCTTCCTGCCAATTGAACTTTCCTCTGATCCAGCGATTCTCGTTGATGAACTTTGACGAACCGGCTTTGATGTCTCTGACCAGATCGGACAAGGCGATATTGGGTTTCATGCCCATCAGCAAATGCAGGTGATCGGCCACACCATTGATTTGCAGCATCTTCTGTCCCTGGTTGGTGACAATGCCGGTGATGTATTTGTGGATCTCTTCTTTGTGTTCTGGCTGAATCAGGCATTGCCTGCCTTGCACGGCGAAGACCACCTGAATGTATATCTGAGTGTACGTGTTCGCCATTGTCGCCTCCTGTTCAAATGGTTTTCGAGCAAGCGAACCGCCCTAGCGGGACGCAATGTTGATGGATAACAAGCGCCACATCCCCAAGCTCCGGAGGAGCGAAATGTTTATAGAACCACGAAGACCCAACACCCCAAGCTCCGTAGGAGCGACATGTTTATAGATCACGAAGAGCAAAATCCCCAAGCTCCGTAGGAGCGACATGTTTATAGATCACGAAGAGCAAACATCCCAAGCTCCGTAGGAGTGGCAGATGTCGCTCCTACGGAGCTTGGGTGATTCTCTTACGCCCAATGCTATAAACATTCCGCGCCGCTGGCGCTTTCAAACCGGATCAGCAACGATTATTGACCTTCAAACGCCTGAGCGAGAAGGCGCGCGGGCAGCCGCTCGACCTCTTCAAGGCTGGCTTTCGCTGCAATGCGCAGTTGCTCAAAGACTTCAAGTAGTTGCTTCAGGCGCCGCACGATACGCTCCTGCTCTGCTCTCTCCGGTAAGCAAACATGAAAAGATTCCAGCGTCGGCATGTAAATCGTTTTGTGCGTCGCGCCGGTCGCTAACGCTCGGAGTTCGCTGCGCGAGCGAATCAGCGCGTGCATCAGGAATTCGGGATCAAGATCATCGCCGCAGACCCAGTTGGCGAAGTCCTGACTGGTCGCCATTGGCTTGGCCATGATCGTGACGAAACCTACGGAAGCAGTTCGCGAAAAACAGACTGTGCCGCGAGGCAAGATGCGAGCCGCTGAATTGGCAATGCCAGCCGGGTTGGTTTTGATCTGCGTCTCTTCCGTCCAACGGCCATCCAAAGCGCGAATCTCGGTCAGCGAAACCCACGAGACATCACCACCCCACCAATCAGGACGTAAGCGACTTGGCGTATGGCCACTTTCCAGCCGGGCCAAGTTCGGTGCGATCCGTTCCCAGCGCCATTCGGCAGGCGCCGTCTCGAATTCCGGCGGAACGCCAACGGGCGCAATTTCAGCAAAGGCATCGCGGTAAATGGCTGCCCACAACGCCTCAACTTCCTTCACCTGCGCTTGCGCCGCCTGCCGCGCTTCCTCGACGGCGGCAAGTTGGGCTTTCAGGCGGGCGGCGATGCGGCGTTGTTCGTCCAGAGCAATCCAGGGAATCTTCTGAGCGAAGACCTGCTTGTCAGTAACGGCGGGGTAAAGCGCCCCTTGAACCAATTCCGCCAGCGGTTGAACAAATGACTCGGATTGCACATACGCAAACAAATAATCAGGATCAAGCTCCGGGCCTGCCCGCAGCACGCAAAACCCAGTACTGCAAACTTGTTTGTCATAATCCTCAGGCACCAAAGCAACTGCGTTCAGGTTTGGACGAGTTGTCGCAACCAAAACATCATTGGTTTGTACAACCTGCCGCGCCCGTACTGACGCAAGTTTGCCTGTCACTTGCTGCGGAGCAATGATGCGCTTGACCTTGTTATCAACTGCTGAGATGTCAATGTACCAAAACAAGCGTTCTGGCTCTCGCTTGGGATCAATTAGCGAAATGTTTTTGTCGCAAAGCTCGGCTAACGGACGTAATGTGCTGCTCATACCTCAAACAACCTCATCTTCGCTTCGCGCATAACCTCCGCAGGCTTGCCCAATTTCCGCAACGCCGCCAATCCGCCCGCCCGCGCGATCTCCGGCACTTGCCACAACAACTCCGATTCCAACGCTTCAGTCCCGCCTGCGCCGAACTGGTGGCCGATGCCGCGCAACACCTTGGCTGCTTTCTCGCCTGCGCCGTCAAACCACGGCGCGTGGATCGTCAGATACTCTTTCTCGCGCTCCCACCGTTTCAGCGCCCGCTCGCGGTAGCCGTAATGCGCGAACAGGTCGAAGTTGTCGCACTCGCGCAAACCCACGAGTTCGCGCACGACTTCGGGCGAATACTGCTGGCCGAGCAGATGATCAATCAACTGGCGGCGCTTCTGTGTTTCGACCCACAAGTCGCGGAATTCATCCAGCGTGTGCGCTTCGGCCAGCACGCGGCTGATCATTTCCTGCCGGTATTCTTCGACCGGGATCGGCACGTCGCGCCCGTCGCGCCGTTGCAGGATGAAGCGTCCCTGCGGCGTGATCGAGACCCGCTCGCCAGCGACGATCTCTGGCAACGGCAGCGGATCACCATCTCCGTCGTTATCGCCGCTGTCGCCGTCTTCGTCATCGCCGCCGTCTTTCTTCGCGCGCGGTTTCGGCGGCGAGGTGATGAAATCGGTACCGAACAGGTCGGTGACGCCGGTGTAATCGTAAAGCCAGAACTTGTACTTCTGCGTCGGCTCGTCAATGCGCGTGCCGCGCCCGACCATCTGGTAAAACGCGATGGACGATTCCAGATAGCGGAAAAAGACCACAGCGTTCAGCCGCTCGATGTCCACGCCGGTCGCCAGCAAATCAACCGTGCAGGCGATGAAGCAGCGTTCGCCCGAACCGCGCATCGTTTCGATCAATTCCGAGCCTCCGTCAGCCGTGCATTTGAACGCGTAATGGTCTTTGGGCGTGACGCCTTTTTCCTGACACCACTGGGCGTAAAGCCGCTGCATTTGCATAGCCACCCGGTCGGCGTGCAGGTCGCGGGTGCAGAAGATGATGACCTTCTGTTCCGGCCCGCCGTGTTCGCACAACCGCACGAACAGGTCGGCGCACATCGCGTTGATGCGCGCCGGGATCAACAATTCGTCGTCGAAATGGCGCGCTTCGTATTGCTCTCTCAGGTCTTCTTCCTGAACCGGCCTGCCCGTGCGGGCGTCAATCGGACGCGCGGCCAGCACCTCTTCGCGCGTGAACATCTTCCAGTCAATCGAAGGCTTGAGCCGCACAATCTCGCACGCGGCCAGATAGCCGTCTTCCTGAGCCTGAATCAACGTGTATTCGTAAACCGGCTCGCCGAAGTAGGCGAGGTTGTTCGCCGTGATGTCGGCGTCTTCGGCGGTTTGATGTTTCGATTCGCGCAACTGACGCGGCGTCGCGGTCAGGCCGATGTGGATGGCCTGCGGGTTGCGCTTCAAAACTTCCGACCAGCGCCCCCAGGCCGAGCGATGGCATTCGTCAATGATGATGACACTGAATGAATCGGGCGGGTAATGCTCGGTCAGAAAGCTGGCGTAGCCCTGATCGTCATCGTCCAGCCCCAGCGTTTGATAAGTGGCGATGTGGACTTTGGCGTTTTTCGCGGCGTTCTGGCCGCGCTCGGTCTTGACGATGCGCACGCTGCCTTTCGGAAAAGCCTTCAAGATTTTGTCGTAAGCCTGCTCGCGCAATTCGTCGCGGTCGCACAGGAAGAGCGCAGGTTTGGTCAACCGCCCCGCTTCGTGCATCCGCCACAGCAGATTGGCGGCAATGACCGTCTTGCCTGAACCGGTAGCGAGCGAAAGCAACACGCGTGAATCATCGCCGTTTTGTTCACAGCGCAGCATCTTTTCAAACGCGGCGCGGATCGCCGCATCCTGGTAATAACGAGGCTTGGCCCACGCCGCGCTGTCGGCCATAAACAGCATCGCAGCTTCGGGCCGAGTGATGTCTATGCCTTTGTCTTTGGCGTAACGGGCTGTCAGATCGTCGTGGCTGGGAAAGTTCAGGAGCGGAAACGGGCCATCAGGCATTTGCCGTGTCTTGTCAAATTCGCCATAGAGGTGTCCGTTGGTGGCGAACACGTACTGCACGTCGAAGCGCGCGCAATCGGCGTAGCTTTTGGCCTGCTGCATCCCCTTGAGCGGGTCTTCGGTTTCGGCTTTGGCTTCGATGACCCCAACTGGCAAAGGCCTGGGCATATCGCCCGCCTGAACGCAAAGCAAATAGTCGGTGCGGCCAGCCCCCGCCCGGCGGCGTCCCTTGGCGCCAATCGGTTCCACCGGCGCCGGCGTTTCCAGCTTGATGCGCCACTCCCGATAGCCTTTAGATCGCAGAACCGGATCAATCAGTTGATAACGTGTTTCGGCTTCGTTGTAGGCCACAGTTCCACTTTGCTCCTTGATCAAGGGGCATTTAACACTCTGCAGGCGCTTTGCAGCGCAACGCCCGCTCACGCTTGAAGAAAGGGTCGGCGGAAGCGGGCGCGTAATCGTGAGTATAGGAACCTTGAAGACTCTCACGGCGCGGGGCCGAGTTTCGCTCACGACGGGCGAAAAGTACCATGTGCCCGTCGAATATCCAACCTTGATGCGCCTTCCAAACAGAATACGCTGCGACGGAATAACGCCGGCGCCGCTGACCGGTGGAAATCAACCATTCATCACGAGTAGACTACAACTCGCCGGACAACAATTGCCGCGCATAGCCGCTTGCGGTTAGATTTCATCCACGCCTTGAAAGAATCACCGGAAGAAAGAAAGGAAGTATGACGACATCCGCCGCCGCCGCCCTGCTCAATCTGCTGGGTTACATCACCGGGCTGTCGCTTTACGCGATGCTGCTGGCGATGTTGCTGAACGGGCCTCGCGCGGCGTCATCTGTAGGCGCGGATTCGGACAAGGCCGACCGGTTGCCGTTGCTCACGGCGCTGCTGGGGTTGGCGTGGAATCTGGGAGCGCTGCTGGATTTCGGGCTGCACGACATCGGCGGATGGCGTTCGTCGGCGTTGCTCGGAGCGGTGGCCTTCACCGCGCTCGGTTTTCTGCCGGCGGTGGTCGTGCATTCGGTGTTGCGGTCGGGCGAGGCGTGGCGGCGTCCGGCGCCGATGTGGATGCTGATCGCCGCTTACAGTTTCAGCGCAACGGCGGCGGCGTTGAATTTTTATCAGGCCGTCAATCTGCAATCGGCCCCGTCGCACTGGGCGTTGCACGTGCTGACGATTGGTTTTGGCGCGCTCATCGTGGCGTTGCTGGCCGCTACGCGCGGGAAGCCCGGATGGGGGCGGGCCGGATGGGTGGCGGCGCTGGCGGTCTTCGCGGTCTCGGCGTTGCACCTGAGCCATCACGAGGGCAAAGAGTATTCGTGGTGGATTGAGCTGGCCGGGCATCACGCGTCGCTGCCGCTGGTGGTGGCGATTCTCTATCAGGATTATCGGTTCGCGCTGGCTGACATTTTTCTCAAACGCGCGTTGTCGCTGGTGCTGCTGGTGGCGACGGCGTTCGGGTTGTATCTGAGCGTCGCCGCGCCAGCGCTTGATCGCCGAGGCGCTCATCCGGTCGCAATCGGGCTGCTACTGGGTTTGTGGGTAGCGACGGCGCTGATTTATCCCTGGCTGAGGCGCGGCGTGGATTGGTTTGTTGACACGGTCGTTTTGCGGCGGACGGATTACGAAGCTCTGCGCGCGGAGATTTCACAGAAGATCGCCACGCGCGAAACGTCCGGGCAGATTCTTGATGAGGCTTGCGAGCAACTGGCGCGCGCGTTGACGGCGCGCGGCGTAAGCTGGTCGGTCGCAAGTGAAGACGAAACCGGTCAAGACTCCGACGCGCCGAGCGGCCCGCTCATTCCGTTGATCAGCCAGTCGAAATCTTCGCGGCGGTTGAGAGAGAACGCCTCGCGCGCAGCGACGGTGTTGATTCCGACTACCGAATCGCCGCAGTACCGGTTGAGCATTAGCGAACTGGCGGGCGGGCGGCGGCTGCTGTCGGATGATCTGGCGTTTCTGGAAGCTGTGGCGATGATCGTCGCGCGGCGCATTGACGCCGTGCGCGTCATCCACGAACGCTGCGCGCGCGATCTGCGCGAACAGGAAGCGCTCAAGCTGGCGACCGAGGCCGAACTGCGGGCGCTGCGCGCTCAGGTCAACCCGCACTTTCTTTTCAACGCGCTGACGACCATCGGCTATTTGATTCAAACTGCGCCTGAAAGCGCGTTTGAAACGTTGATGCGATTGACTCAGCTTTTGCGCGGCGTGCTCCGCCACAGCGATGGCGAATTCACCACGCTCGACGAAGAGATTGAACTGATCGAATCTTACCTGGAGATCGAGCGCGCGAGGTTTGAAGACCGGCTGCGCGTGACGATTGACGCGCCGCGAGAATTGCGAAACCACCGCATCCCCGCGCTGCTCGTCCAGCCTCTGGTCGAGAACGCGATCAAACACGGCATCTCGCCGTCGCGCGCGGGCGGAGAGGTCGTGATCTCGGCGCGAATCGAGCCGGGCGACACGTTGCGAATCAGCGTGCGCGACACGGGGCTTGGCGCGAGCGAGCAGGCGCTGATCGCGGGCCGTGAGCGCGGCGTCGGGTTGTCGAACATCGAACGTCGCCTCAAGACTCATTACGGCGATCAGGCTTCGTTCAGCATCCGCAGCGCGCCCGGCGCAGGCACGTCGGTTGAATTGAGTTTGCCAACGCCCGCGACAACCAGGGCAGCAGATAGTCGCATTTTCCGAGGAAACAATCGTGAATGACTCATTGCGTGTTGTGATAGCCGACGATGAGCGCCCCGCGCGTTCTTTTCTGGCCGCGATGCTGCGCGGTTTTGATGACGTGTCGTTGATCGGAGAGGCCGAAGACGGCGCGGAAGCGGTCGAGGTCATCGAACGGGCTAAACCCGATCTTGCGCTGCTCGATCTGCAGATGCCCGAAATTGACGGTCTCGGCGTTGTGCGGCTGCTTAAAAAAAACCGGATGCCGCTCATCGCCTTCGTCACGGCTTATGACGAATACGCGGTGCGCGCGTTTGAACTCAACGCGGTTGATTACCTGCTCAAACCTGTTGATCGCGCGCGGCTGCGCGAAACGATCAATCGCGCGCACGAACGGCTGGAGCGCGCGGAATCGCGCGCCGAAGCCGCCGCCCGATTGACCGCCGCCGCCGAAGATTATCAGGCTGCCACGCGCCCGCCGATCCTCGAACGCATCCCGGTTCGCCATCACGATGACATCGTCATCCTGCCGGTTAGGGAAATCGCCTCAATCGTCGCCGACGGCGAGTTGTTGCATCTGACAACCGCTCAGAATGAAAGCTACACGCTCTCTTATCGCCTGAAGGATTTGGAATCTCGTCTCGACCCGGCGCGCTTCGTTCGCCTCGGACGAGGCACGCTGGCCAACATCGAAATGATGCGCAAGGTGAGCGCGCTGCCCGGCGGAACTTACGTCGTCACGCTGAGCAACGGCCAGCAGCTCAACGTCAGCCGTTTGCAGAGCCGCGTTCTGCGCGATCAACTGCTGCGACTGTGAAAGAGAATCCCCGATTTTTCAATCGCTCCATTCAACCGGCTAACATAACCACTCACCAGAAAGCCGCAGCCATTCATTTAAAACCGAATGTCTCCTCATCAATCCGCCGCTTACGATGCGCGGGTTAAATTCGGAATCAAACTGTCTTTCCCGTTCAATCAGGCTCATTGACGCGGCTTTCGAGAGCCGCGATAAGGAGAGTTCAGATGCGAATCAAAAAGCATCCCGGCGCCGTCGCCCTGCTCATCTTCCTGTCGTGCTGCTTCGCAATGACCGGGTTCGCCCAATCCGGCGCTACGACAACCGGTGGAGCAATTAAAGGCAAGGTCACCATCGAGGACAAAGAACTGCCCGTGCACAACGTGATCGTCACCATCACGCAGCTCAAACGTTCGGTCAGAACCGATGAACAGGGCGCATACGAATTCAAAGATGTTCCGGCAGGCTCTTACAGCCTGATCGCGCGGCTGGAGCACATGCCGGACATCGTCAGCCGCGTCGAAGTGAAACCGGGCGAAGCTGTCACGCTGGACATTCAATTGCGACTGGGCGGCATCCGCGATCAGGTCACAGTTTCGGCCACCGGCGGCGAGCAGACTGCGCTCGAAGCGTTTCAGGGCGTGACGGGTCTCGATTCGACTACGTTGGTTGAAAAGAGTCCGGCGTCGCTCGGCGAAGCGCTCGAACACGAGACCGGCATCGCCAAACGCAGTTCAGGGCCGGGTTCGGCGCGGCCTGTGATTCGCGGATTTGACGGCGACCGCGTGCTGATTGCGCAAGACGGCATCGGCGCCGGTTCGCTCTCGTACTCGTCCGGCGATCACGGAGAGCCTGTCAATGTTCTTTCGGTTGAACGAATCGAAGTCGTGCGCGGCCCGTCAACCCTGCTTTACGGGTCGAGCGCAATTGGCGGTCTGATCAACACCATCAACAGCCACGATTCGGCGCACGAAGGATTGCGCGGATTCTTCAACGCTGTCGGCGGAACGAACAACGGGTTGGGCGGAGCGAGCGGCGGCATTGAAGCCGGCAAAAAGAACTGGCTGTTCTGGGCCAATGGAGGCGGGCAGCGTTCAGGCGATTACAAGACGCCGCTCGGCGTGACGCCCAACTCCGGCCAGCGCAGTTACGATGTTTCAGGCGGCGCGGGTTATTACGGCAAAAAAGGATTTCTGAACGCCGGTTATAGTTACAACTCCAACCGCTACGGCGTTCCATTCGATACGAAAGACCCGAACGCCGAACAAGCCACGCTCGATCCGCGCCGGAGCAACGTGCGCGTCAACGCCGGCTTGCACGATGTCGCCGCCGGGTTTGATCACATTCACCTGAGCTTCGATTACACCGATTACAAACACCGCGAACTGGTCTTCGATATTCCTGAAACGTCATTTTTCAACAAAACCTTGTCGTATCGAGCCGTAGCCGAGCAGAAACATCTGGGCCGTTTTTCCGGCAGCGTCGGCGTTTCAGGCTCGCGCCGCGATTTCAAGACCGAAGGCGATGAAGCGATTGCCCCGCCAACGCTTCAAAATTCGTTTGCGGCGTTCGCGGTCGAAGACGTTGATTTGGGCCGCGTCGCATTCCAGTTCGGCGGACGCTTCGAGCGCAACGGATACGATCCGCTGGAATCGCCTTCGGCGTTGAATGTTCGCAATCGCGCGTTCAACGGATTTTCAGGCTCCGCCGGCGTTCGCGTTCCGGTGTGGGAAGGCGGCGCGGTCTCGGCCAATTACACGCATTCCTATCGCGCGCCGTCGCTCGACGAGCTTTACAATCACGGGCCGCATCCGGGCAATTTCACTTTCGAGATCGGCGACACCAATCTCAAAGGCGAAAGCGGCGACGGCGTTGACGTTTCAATCCGCCAGGCGTCGAGCCGCTTCAAAGGAGAGGCTCATTATTTCTTTTACAACTTCCGCAATTTCATCTTCCTCGCGCCGACCGGCGCAAAGGAAGATAACCTGCCAGTGGCTGTTTACAGTCAGGGCGACAGCCGCTATCAAGGCGCGGAGTTGGATTTGAGCATAGGCTTGAGCAAGACGCTCTGGCTCAACGCGGGATTGGATTACGTGAGCGCCGAATTGAAAGCCACGCGGACGCCGCTTCCGCGCATTCCGCCGCTGCGTGGCCGCGTCGGATTCGATTTTCAGTACAAAGCATTCCGCCTCAATCCCGAAATCGTGATGGCGCAAGACCAGGATCGTCTGTTCACGAACGAAACGCGCACGGCGGGATACGCCGTCGTCAACGCGCTGGCGTCATACACGATTGCCCAACAGCACGCGGCTCACATCTTTTCGGTGAACGGGTTCAACCTGGGCGACAAGCTCTATTTCAACCACCTGTCGTTCATCAAGAATTTCGCGCCGGAGATTGGGCGCGGCGTGAGGTTCACTTACACGGTCAGGTTCTTCTGAAGCGTTCTGTAGAGGAGAAGACTCAACACAAAGGGTCAAGGGGTCAAAGGGTCAAAGAAGACCTCCACTTCTTCTTTGACCCTTTGACCCCTTGACCCTTTGTGTTATCTCTACCTCGAACGGAGGTACCAGTGTGATCGTCTCGATTATTGCGGCGATGGATAGAAAGCGCGGGATCGGAGTTGACAACAAACTTCCCTGGCGGCTGTCCGCCGATTTGAAAAAGTTCCGGGAACTGACGATGGGGCATCACATCGTCGTCGGCAGGAAGACGTTTGAATCAATCGGCAAACCACTGCCCGGCAGGCGAATGATCGTCGTGACGCGCGACGTGAATTACAAAGCCGATGGCTGCGATGTCGTTCACTCGGTCGAAGAGGCAATCGAACTGGCGCGCGGCAGAGGCGAGAGCGAAGTATTCATTTGCGGCGGGGCGGAAATTTACGCGCAGACAATCGGCGTCGCAGATCGAATCTATCTGACACTGGTTGACGGCGAAGTCGCGGCTGATACGTTCTTTCCTGAATTTGACCGGCGCGAGTGGAGCGAGCGGGAGAGTTTTTATCAATCAGCCAATGAGAAGAATCAATACCCGTTCACTTTCAGATTGCTGGTCAGGGAACGCCAGTAATAAATGCGAAAACAAAGAAGGCTGGCCGTGCAGCCTTTCGAGCCGCACGGCCAGCCTTTGATTCGATCAGTTCCGGTTTTGAAAACTAGAACTCGTAACGCAACGCGAACTGCATAATGCGCGAGTTCGTCAGAGTATCAGTGTATTGCCCGAATGTGCTGGTGATATCCGGGAAGGCCAGAAGCGAAGTCGAGTCGAATCGCACCGAGTTCGTCACGTTGAAGACCTCCCAGCGGAATTTCAGCTTGTGATTCTCGTAGATGTTGAAGGTCTTGAGCAGCCCCGTGTCAAGCGAGAAGTAGCCGTCGCCCCTCAACTGATTGCGGAATCCAGTCTCGCCCGGACGCGCAAAGCGGAGGGACTTCAATGCTTGAGCAGGATCGGGGAAGATTGAGGGACGAACGCTGCCATTGCCGAACTTGTAGCTCCTGTTGGTCTCCGTCTTGGGATAGGTTGCGCCGGCCGCCAACTCCGCATTGCCCTGCAGGTTCCAGTTGGTGGCCCAGCAAGAACGGCAGTTGGTGATGTTGGCCGGGAAGCCGCTCGTCCAACGGAAGATGCCCGTGGTTTCCCATCCGCCGATGATCTGGTTGAGCCAGCCGGGCGCGCCGCTGGCGAACGCTTTGCCTTTCCCGAAGGGGAATTCGTAGCGGTAGTTGGCGTTGATCTGATGGCGAAGGTCGAAATCCGATTGGGCGTATTGCTGACGTGGCCTCCAGGTGTTGACCACGAAATCGGTGTAACCGCCGGTGAAGATGCTTCCAAACCCGCTGTCACGCTCGACGCCCGACGTGAGGTCCATTGACTTCGACAACGTATAGTTGAAGTCGAACTGTGTGCCTCCGCTAAACCGTTTGCGCACGGTGAACTGAAGCGAGTTGTAGTTCGAGAACCCGATTGTGCTTCGCCCTGCCAGCGAGAAGTACTGATCCTGGAAGAAGGCGTAGGGTGTCCCCTCCGGATTAGCGGCCGTCGCGCCAAAGCAGGCCGGGTAACAAAGAGTGTCAATGATGTAAAGCGCCGTTTGGTGATCAGGCGCATTGTCCGCAAAGACCGAATAGATAGCCTGGGTGTTGCTCAGCCCGCCTCCGACGTTTTTCCCCGCTGTCGGGAAGAGGTTCTCCCAATAGGCGATGGGTTTGACTTGACTGACAGGCGTATTGGTCTCGATCAACTTGACCAATTCCGACGCCGCCGTGAAATAGTCCATCCCGGATTTGGGATCAACGATGTTGAGCGGCATGGCGAGGTCGCGCCGCGTGAGAAGGTCACGCCCGAAGCGGCCGACATACGCCAGTTCGACCGTGAAATTCTTCGGCAACTCGCGTCCGATGGAGAAGTTGACCATATGCGAGTATGGAGTCGTCAATCCATCATCAATGCTGGATGTGATGGCTTCAAGGCCGAATGGCGGCGTTTGCGGGAAGCCGCCCGGAGGCGCTGGCCTTAACATAACCCTTCCCGTTCTATCTACTGTTGGCACATTGAACACACCGGTGAAGCGCGGCGCTGTTGATTCGTTCTGCTGGTTGGCGGGATTGGACAAGCTCGTGGCCAGACCGAAGGAGCCGGAGCTATCGAACGAAGCAGCAATGCCGTGTCCGATACGATCATAGACCAGCGAGTAGCCGCCGCGAACCGTGGTGCGGCTCTCACCAAACAATCGTTTCAGGAAGCCGCTTCCCGACGGCGACCAGGCGACCGAGACTCGCGGCGCCCAGTTGTTGAAATCCGGATCGTAAAAGCCCGGCTTGTTGTTAGCCTTCCCGGCCAGGTCGAAACTGATGCGCGGCGCGTCGCTCGATGGGAGTCCGCGCAACATGTTTGCCTCGCGCAGGTCAATGAACTGGCTGAAACTCGGCACTGGGCGAACCTGCAATCCATTGGTTTCCCACGGCGGCGTGAAATAGCTGTAGCGGACACCTGCCGTAACCGTCAGATTGGACTTCACCCTCCATTGATCCTGGACATAGCCTTCGTACTCATCAGTCGCGTAGCGCCGCGTCACCGGCACGCCCTCCTTCAGGACGTTGCCATCAATGTCATAGTTATAACGGCCCGTGATCTGTGAAATCAGACCGAGTAGCGGCGTAAAGCCATCAGCCCAGACGGCGAGGGACGTAGCCGCTGGCAGTGTCGTACAAGCAGGTAGAGTGCATTGTGGGCGCCCCGGCGCAGTATTCCGGCCCACACCCAAAAGCCAGGAAGCGTTCGTGACCGGCCCGTGGAATGAGCCATCGGTACTAAACGACGGGATGCGTGTAAACCGTATATTGGCTCCTGTTTGCACCGTATGATTCCCCTTGACCCAGGTTAAGTCATCCACAAAGTTGTGCGTGGGAATAATCCGCCCTCGACTCCTGCTCGTAGCCGGCAGATCGTCCAGGAAGCGGAAGGATACTTGAGTCTGGGTCTGCAAGCCCGCTGTTTCCTCCTTGATTCGCGTATAGCCCCAGCGGAAGGAGTTGGTCAGAGTGGGCTTCAACACCGCGTCGTAGCCGATTGAGGATCCCTTGGGGTTGACCAGGCGAAGGCTGTTCGGTGGCTCTCCCGGAAACTGCGGCGTGCTGCGGAACGTGTCGTCCTGTAAAGTTCCGCGCCAGAAAAGCATGTGCTTGCCATCGCGATCAATATTGAAATCGCTCCGCACAATCGCCACGTTCGTTTCGTCTTTGATCGGCGCGGTAAACTGAAAGCCGACGATGTTCAATCCATCTCTGCCCGGAACATTCGGCGTGGGGTATTTTTTGAAATGCGCCAGCGCGGCCTGGTTTGGCCCGATTCCCAGAGGATCGAGCGAAGCGACTTCGGCCGGAGTTAAAACGCGCCTGCCTGCCGGAATGTTGAACGTCTGGCCTGCGACGTTGATGGTGGTCGCCGGACATTGCGAGGCGGTCGCGCAAAAGTATTGGAAGTACCCATTTCGCATGAGCGTAGAAGGCACGGCGCGTTCCACTGAAGCTTCGCTGTTTTGGCGGAAACCTTCATAGTTGGCGAAAATGAACCAGCGATCTTTGATGAGTGGAGCGCTGCCCGAACCGCCGAAGACATGCCAGTTCAACTTGGGCGGCTTATTTGGCTCTCCTGCCTCCAATTGACGAATCTTGTTGAAATATTCATTGGCCGAAGTCGCAGTATTGCGATGTGACCAGTAAGCCGCGCCGTGATATTCATTGCTTCCTCGTCGGGTCACCAGACTCACCTGGGCCGCGCTGGAGCGCCCCTGGTTGGCTCCATAGTTGGTTGTGGTAACGCGAAACTCCTGCAGCGACTCAGTGGTCACGCGCAAGACGGAGGTATAAGCCGTGCTGTTTTGCGGATCATTCACGTCCACGCCATCGAGCGTTACGTTAGTCTGGTCACTGCGGCTGCCGCTGATGCTGCCGCTACGGATGTCGCTCGTGCCAGTATAGACCGCGCCCGGCTGGAGGCTCAGCAAAAACACTACGTTGTTCGCCTGAAGAGGCAGCGCTTTGATTTGAGCTTCATTGAAATTGTTGCCGACTGTCGCATCCGAGGTATTGAGTGTTGATTCGCCACCCTGAACTGTTACGGTTTCGCTCACCGCCCCCACTTCCTTGAATATGAGGTTGAGCGTGACCGGTGTATCAACCAGCACGCGCACATCTTCCGCGACAACGCCCTTGAAGCCCTGCGCTTCAGCGCGCAGACGATAAGCGCCTGGGGCGAGTTGAGGAATTAAGTAGACGCCATCCTTGTTGGTGACCACATTACGACTGGCGCCGGTTGACATCAGCGTAGCCGTGACAGTCGCGCCCCTGACAGCGTTGCCCTGCTGATCGAGAACTGTTCCTGAGAGCGATGAAGATTGCCCAAACGCTGCGATCGTGCCGATAAAC
>WBZR01001457.1_pt1 | contig 29285 bp, 25 predicted proteins | sample 5204231 | NCBI WGS metagenome assembly WBZR01 (sample SAMN12412403, study PRJNA552823) | activated sludge metagenome | isolation source: activated sludge from anammox sidestream of wastewater treatment plant... | place: USA: Virginia | collected 2017-08
ATCGTGTGACGGATTGGGATATAGTGTAATATCACATGCCGTTGTCTGATTTTCTTTTACCGAAAGGATGGTATCTGCTCCTAATTTCACCACCCAACAATCCATACTTAATGTAGGAAGCACATAATGATTGCCGCTTACATCTCCATCATTGGAATACGTAGTGCATGCTCCTATAAATCCATTATCAGGTGTTTGTCTTACTCTGCCACTCCAGTCTTCACTGGTACCTCCCAGGCATTTCTGCCACAAAATAGTGCCTGCATTGTTTATTTTTACTGCCCATAAATCGCCATCCCCCGCTACACCGGAGTGGATTCCTGATAGATCTCCATCTATTGAAGCTGACCAACCTCCTAAAATATAACCACCATCTGTTGTCTGCTCTACCGAATAAAAAATATCATTTTCCGTTCCTCCATAACATCTTTGCCATTGTATATTGCCTGACGAATCTATCTTTACTACCCAGGCATCACCATACATATAAAATGAAGCGTGGTATCCGCTTACATCACCATCCATAGAATATGTTCCTGCCACAAAAATATATCCGCCATCAGAAGTTTTTCTCAGACTCATTATTCCTTCCTGGCTGCTCCCTCCATAACAATGCTGCCACTGTATGTTGCCTGTCGAATCTGTTTTTACTACCCATGCATCAAACTGCGTTGCTGAGTGAATGCCACTTACATCACCATCGTTGGATATTGTTTGTCCACCAATGATATATCCGCCATCTGTTGTCTGTAGCAAAGAAATACCTACCTCACGCAATGACCCTCCCAAACACTTCTGCCATTGCAACAATCCATTGTCTGATATTTTAACCAGCCACACATCATTAGTTCCATGATTGCCACTTACGTCATAATCGTTCGAGACTGTTTCACCGGTAAAAGCATACCCTCCGTCTGCAGTTTGTATGATATCCATCGCATAATCGTGATAACTGCCACCGTAGCAATGCTGCCACTGTATGTTGCCAACGGTGTCTAATTTCACAATCCATGCATCCGTAAATCCGGTCTGCAGGGTATCGTGAAGTCCGCTAACATCTCCTCCGTTGGCATACACTTTTCCACACACTATGTAACCCCCATCGCTTGTCTGTTGAATGGAATAACCTATGTCAGTATCAGTACTACCCAAACATTTCTGCCATTGCATGGTACCCGCTGTATCCAGCTTTACTACCCATATATCACTTCCATGATTACCGCTCACATCTCCATTATTGCCTATGGAGGTTTCACCAAGCAACACATAACCTCCATCATTTGTCAGCTTCAAATCATGCACCCATTCACCATAACTACTTCCATAACATTTTTGCCATTGTATGCCGGGCTGGCCTGCCACCTGAGATACATGCAGCACAACACCAACAAATAAAATGACTATGCTGCTAATCTGATTAACTGTTTTCATAACCTTGTTATTTTTTGTGTAATACTTTTACCACTCTGATTTGTGATATTTATATAATATAAACCCGGAGCCAATTCTTTCTCCGGTTTCCAAATATAGGTAGATTGTTTAATATTTGCACATTTAAATAGCTGTTGGCCCTGTGCATCGGTTATCGTAATGGTATTTGTCGAGTTTTCCCCATCAGGCAATTCAATGTTTATTTCATTTATAAACGGGTTGGGAGAAACAGTAAATTCAGAATTTTGATTTACTGAACCTAACCTAAACAGGCTATTAAATGGTGTATTGTATAGCTTTGATTTATAATAAACATCTTTTCCATTGGGTGCGCCTGTATTATCGTTATAAAATGCCGCAAGATATTTGTTCTCAGCAAATCTTCCAGATATAGATGGAGCAAGTTGATTTCCTCCTGTTGACTTACTTACTATAAAGTAATATTCAGATTGATATGAAAATGAATATCCATCCATCATCATTCGAACACCGATTATATCCTGTCTGTCGGGAATTGTTACCGAATAGCCTGAAGGGTCAACATGCCATAGAATAAAAATATAATCTCCAACATAGCTTACTACTGGATAATCGTTTTGAAATCTGGTAATATCATTGGGTGTGCCGAGAGCTAAAGAACCATTGTTATATACAAAAGGAGCCGAGTTGACAGGATTACCCCAGTGTTTTACAAATCCATGAATCTCTGTTCCTCCTGAAGAATCATTCAAAGTTTGTGCCACAACTGCCCAATCGTAATATCCATAATACACTGAGTCAAAAGAGGAAATTCGTGGATACTCATACGAATAATCTGAATTTGAATACTTAAGATCATAAATTGTCGGTGTGATTTTTGAGCCCGATTTTATTGTTGACCATGGTTGCGATTCGACAACCAAATAATTGTTTGTTCCATCAAATTCGTTATAAGTATAATAAACGCTATCGATTAAAATACTTACATCAGGTGCTGAATAAATACTTGTTCCATTGCCTTGCAACATTACATTATGCGTTGGGTCAAAAAATGGCACAAAACTATTCATGTATCCTGCAGTAGTAAACACTGCCAAATTATCATCTTTATTCCAGACCATCATCCACTCATCATTAGAAGGCCCACCGTTTCTGCACAAGTCAATTTTTGCGTTCACTCCTCCAAAATATATTTTAATATCATAACTGGACGAAAACATATTTGAAATCCATTGAAATACTTCTGCCGTTATATAGCCATTATTTACATTCTGATAAACTGCAATTGCCCATTTACCATCAGAACTGAGGCTTACATCTGGGTTTACTACTTTACAATTAGGAATTAATGCTCCTAAAAGCGTGTGTCCTTTATGCCCCATTCCATCATCCCAATACAATCCAGGTCTGCTTCCGTCATATACAATTACACTACGTTTCATACTCGACACTTGTTCTTCAACATAATCATTATTCGTAACAGTAATTCCTACTGAATTACAGCTTGAACTTAAATCCAACTGAGAGGCATTAAAAAATGCTTGTGCATTACTCAATTGTATTTGAGTTAATCCAATGAGTAAAATTAATACCACTGGTTTTAGAGTAATAAAATTTAACTTTTTCATAATTACGATAGATTAAAATAATGCTTACTCTTTTCTGGATTTTCAGCTTCCTCCATAATATTTTAGAGGAAGACTTCTTTTAATAACCAATGATTTATATATGGATTTGAATACTTTTCTTTTTTATTGGCTTTTACTTTCTTAAAAAGTTTTGAAAAAACAGGAATCCTATTTCTATAAAATAAAATAAATTTAATTAACTTTGGTAGCCTAATTAGTGCTGTCTGCTGTCTGCTGTCTGCTGTCTGCTGTCTGCTGTCTGCTGTCTGCTGTCTGCTGTCTGCTGTCTGCTGTCTGCTGTCTGCTGTCTGCTGTCTGCTGTCTGCTGACGATATTTTGTTTTGGAGTATGTGTTTCATGACAAAATCAAATATCACCACAATAGTAATAAAATTTTTTTAATAACAAAATTCATTGCCGGAGCTACAAAGTTTATAAAAGATAAAATGTAGCAGTGCTCCTCTTCTGATTTTTTCTTTGCAAAACAAAATCGGGTAAGAAATGGCTCCTACCCGATTTTAAATTAATTTATAACTTACTTTACTGCACCATTAACTTTCGGGTTATTCTTGTATCTGTTCCATCCAGTTCTACCAGATACATGCCACGTGACAGTTGAGGATAGATTACCCATTCCTTTTTATCTGTAAACTGTTCATAATATAACTGCTTGCCCATAAGGTCTGTAATTCTTAATTCGCCTTCTGATATTCCGGACGATAGCTTTATTACCACATAATTGTGTGACGGATTGGGATATAGTGTAATATCACATGCCGTTGTCAGATTTTCTTTTACCGAAAGGATGGTGTCTGCTCCTAATTTTACCACCCAACAATCCATAGTTAATGTAGGAGCCACATAATGATTGCCGCTTATATCTCCATCATTAGAATACGTAGTGCATGTTCCTATAAATCCATTATCAGCTTCAAATCATGTACCCATTCACCATAACCGCTTCCATAACATTTTTGCCATTGTATGCCGGGCTGGCCTGCCACCTGAGATGCATGCAGCACAACACCAACAAATGAAGATCAAACTATTGTTCTGTCAGCTCAAACAACACCGGTTTGGAAGGACTTGCATCATTCTCCAATGCAGTAATTTGCAGATTAAGCAGGTATAATCCGTCTTTGATTTCGTCAGGCACAAAAATTAATTCGGTAATGGTTGCATCGTAGCGTATGCTGTTTGCCGTATTCCAAAAAGCATTGTGGGCAAGCAGTTGCCCGCCATCCTGCTCTCTGTCAACGGAAGGCAGGTCGAGCAGCAGGTGTTTGATATTCTGTTTTACCATCCATGCTGCAGCCTCATGATGCAGATAGGGCGGATTGGTATTGGAATAATGTGCCGTAAGTTTTGAAGAAGTATTTGGAACCGTGCGGATGATGAATGCCTCCACTCCTTCGGTATTGCATGCAGTTAGTTGTTTCAGGGTTATTACACTGTCGCCATTTATTTTTTCAGGTTGCAGGGTAATAAGTTTTGCAGTAAAGAAAAACTGTTTTAAATGTTGGTTGAGCGAAATCCATTCTTCGGTGATGTGTCCCACACATTCGGTATGTGTACCGTGAGCATGAGGATTAAAAAAAATATTTCTGAAATTTACGGAACCACCCTGTGCTACTTCGCCTACCCAGCTATCCATGCGCACAGGCGAAATTTCAACGGGAGGAGCATACCATGCAATTACATTATTTATTCCTGCCCGCAGCGGAATGGAAATGTCAAGCGGTTTGCTCAGATTGGCTCTGTAAGTTTTTTGGTTGATGGTTAACTCGGCATGCATCATTTTTTTGTTTTATGTAGTGATAAAAAATTCGCTGATAATGCGGTCAGCTTTATACCAGTGTTTGATGGGGATAAATATAACAGCGTTTTTTCTTTCTATCCATCCTCGCTTTTCCTGCAATGCAATTTCTTTCATAAAATGCCGGTACATTTCAGGAGTCATTATATTTTCCAGCGTTTCAATATTCAAACCTTCTGCTGTCCGCAGTGCCGTCATCATGGTTTCGTTCAATTCATCTTTCAGTTGCAGCTCTTCGCACGACAATGGCAATACACCATCAGAAATATACTGAATATAGCTGTTGTTGTTGGCCACATTCCAGCAACGCATGTTCTTTTCAAAGCTGTGAGCCGATGGGCCTAAACCGAGATAAGGTGTGCGGTTCCAGTAGCTGCTGTTATGTTTGGCCTGTTTTCCGGGCAGTGAATAATTTGAAATCTCGTAATGCACATATCCCTTTTCTGTAAAAAAATCGTGTGCTGCAAGAAACTGCATCTCTGCATCATGATCATTCAGCTCCTGCACTTGTTTCTTCTTCACCTGAAAAGCATAAGCAGTTTTGGATTCTAACGTGAGACTGTAGGCCGAAATATGTGGTACACGGAGTGCATCAGCCTGCATCAGCTGTTGCTGCCACTCCTGCATGGTCATTGCAGGCAATGCAAAAATCAAATCAATACTGACATCAAAACCTGATTCTTTTGCACACTGCACAGCCTGCAGCGATTGTTTTGCTGTGTGGTTGCGGTTCATCCATTGCAACCTCTCGTTGCGGAACGACTGAATGCCTATGCTCAGCCTGTTCACCATTGTGCTGCGCAGCGAATGCAGATAATCTTCGGTGAGGTCTTCGGGATTTGCTTCCAGAGTTACTTCCTGCGGAATCACTTTAAAAGTTTCGGTTAATTTTTCTGTAATGCGACTGATTTCTTCAGCCTGCAAAACAGAGGGTGTGCCTCCTCCAAAATAAATGGTGGTAACAGGTTCGTCCACAAAATTTTTACGCAACTCCATTTCGCGCAATAACGCTTCAACAAATGCATTTTTATTTTTCAGTGAAGTTGAAAAATGAAAATCGCAGTAAGTGCATGCCTTGTGACAAAACGGAATATGGATATAAACACCTGCCATTTGAAAAGAATGACAAAGGTATGATAAAGGATAAAGGGTTAAATTTAATATTTGCATTAAACCTTTTCAGATGATCAGAACTTTTAAGATTTTTTTGCTGCTTGCATTTGTTGTATCACAATTTCAGGTTTCAGCTGAAGATAAAGTGCTTTATACCCTTAACTGGAAGAAGAGTGACAGTTATAAAATTTCGGGAGGAAAAATTTTAGCCGGATTCTGGGAAGTGCGCAACGACTCTTCCATTTTCAGTTCGGGCAACTGGCTTTGCAACGAAAAAGGAAATTACAAATACCGTGTAGATGTTACACTTTCGTCAGAGGGAAAACTCAATTCTTCCGATCAGGCAATCATTTATATCATGAAAAACGAAGCCATTGCCAAAGCTTTTGTTATCAAAGGAAATGAATTTGATGCAGGCAAAAATTTCTCACTTGAATTTGACAATGAAAAATCACCAGTACTTAAAGTAAATATTGTTTTCAAATCGCTGGGGGCAGACCGTGCATGGCGTCTGAATGACGGAGCCATTCATATTACCGCCATATCCAAAGATGATGATCCTGAAGTGAGAGCCGTGCAACTGGAACACGTTTGCAAGGTAAGTTGGAAGAGTAAGACCACCGATCAGATTAATTATTTTATTGTGCAACATTCAGCCAACGGCACCGATTTCAGTCAGGCAGGACTCGTAAAAGCCCAAAGAAACAATATGATTTCGCCTTATAGTTTTATAGACCGAACGGAAAACCAATCCAAAAATTACTATCGTATTCTGATAAAAAATTTCAACGGAGAAGAAACACAACTTGGTGAAATCATCAGCAGCAGCGCCCCGTCTGATGATGCAAAAACCGAATGACAAAACTGTCACCCGTAAAATTTGTTCATCCTGTCTTTAGTTACATGCAACAAATATTGTAACCCTGGCATAATTTTTTCAGTTTAACCTGACAAAACCGAAAAAAGAAATATGACCGGAGTGAGTAAAAAGAAAACCATCAATCCATTCAGCAAAAAAGATTTAATGTGGCTTGCCAAAGAATGGAAACTTAAAGTAAGTGAGATAAAAGATTTGCTGGGAGTAACCGGAAGTTCACAAATTGAAGTGCTGGAAAATCATTTGCGCAAAACCGGATTGTGGAATAAATAATTATTCAGTTTAAACAGGTGCTGAAACAGGAATGTGTTTATCCTGCAGCAGTTGTTCCTACACGGATATTGAAGTACTGAATAAGCCGGTAAGCCAGCAACAGCAAAGCAATAATTAAAATGATGCGTGCCACTTTGCGCAAACCTGTTGCACTGTTTATTAATGTGGCAATCCAGAAAAACAAAAACGATACAAAAAACAATCCTGAAAGCAGGATTTTGCTCAGTGCTCCGTCATAAATATCCATAATGAGCAACACCAGCGAAATAAGCATCAGCACTACATATAATGTATTACTTTTCATCGTATCGGGGATTTAAATACAAAGAAAAACTATTTTTCTTAACTGCCATCAAGCTGCTGCATGATTTTAAAAAAAATTTCAGCTTGACTGATTTCAACATTGGAATAAAAACTTTTCGAAAAAAAATCAGTGTTAAAAAATCATAGTTGTTAGAATCAGATACATACACTTCAAAAACTTTTTAAAGGCAGAAATGTCATAGAGATTAAACAATATCATTTTATCTTTGAGAATTCAGAAAAAGACTATGCCACAACCAAACGTATTCATTAAATCGAAGCTGCCTAAAACCGGAACCAGTATTTTCAGTGTCATGTCGGCATTAGCCAATGAATGTAATGCCATAAATCTTTCGCAGGGGTTTCCTGATTTTGAAGTTTCGCCTGACCTAATCAGTCTGGTAAATAAGTACATGAAAAAAGGGTTGAATCAGTATGCTCCTATGCCGGGTATCATGCCCTTGCGCGAAGCCATTGCCGAGAAAATGCAACAGCGCTACAGTATGGTTTATAATCCTGAAACAGAAATCACCATAACTGCCGGAGGTACTCAGGCTTTGTACACTGCCATTGCAGCTACGGTACGCGAGAAAGATGAAGTGATTATTTTCGATCCTGCATACGACTCTTATTCGCCTGCAGTAATTCTTGCAGGCGGTGTGCCCATTCATGCAGAATTAAAACTGCCGGATTTTCATATTGACTGGAATGAAGTAAAAAAACTCATCAACCAGCGCACCAAGATGATCATCATCAACACACCACAAAATCCGAGTGGTGCCATCATCAGTGCCAAAGACATGCAGATGCTCGAAAAAATTACTTCTAAAACCGACATCCTTATTTTAAGTGATGAAGTTTATGAGCATGTGATTTTTGACGGATACGAACATCAGAGTGTGGCACGTTTTCCAAAACTGGCAGAGCGCAGTTTTATCGTTTATTCCTTCGGAAAAACTTTTCATACAACAGGTTGGAAAATGGGTTATTGCGTTGCACCCTCAGCATTGATGACGGAGTTCAGAAAAGCACATCAGTTTATGGTATTCAGTGCCAACACTCCTGTGCAGTATGCTTATACCGATTTTCTGAAAAATCCCGACAACACTTCAGGTATTGAAAAATTTTATCAGGAGAAACGGGATTTTTTTCTGAAACTCATCAAAGGTTCCAAGTTTAAACCCTTGTCATGCTATGGTTCTTATTTTCAACTGCTCGATTACAGTAAAATAAGTTCAGAAAAGGATACTGAATTTGCCAAACGTCTGACGCGCGAATATGGAGTGGCTTCCATTCCTACTTCTGCTTTTTACAAAAACGAAACCGACCACAAACTTTTAAGGTTTTGCTTTGCCAAAAAGAATGAAACGCTCGAAAAAGCTGCCGAAAAACTGCTGAAAGCGGATAAGTAACCGGTTTGAAAGAGCATTTCATCGTTTAATCTTTTTTACTGAGGGTTGAAATCCCATCATATTGAATACTTTTGTTGTGCACTAATTTTACCAACTATGAGTACGTTACGTGTCACAACCGTTCAGGCAAAACTGCAATGGGAAAATGCCGGAAAAAATCTTAAACACTTTTCAGCACTGCTGAAATCTGTAAAACCAAACAGCACAGATGTTATTGTGCTTCCCGAAATGTTCAGCACAGGATTCAGCATGAATGCAAAAAAGCTTGCAGAAAAAATGGGTGGCCCTTCCATGCAATGGATGCATAAAACTGCTGAAGAAAAAAATGCCGTGGTTTGCGGCAGCCTCATCATAGAAGAGTCAGGAAAATATTACAACAGGCTGATATGGATGACTCCCGGAGGTGTGCATGCACATTACGACAAACGTCATCTGTTCAGAATGGCTGACGAACAAAACTATTATCATGCAGGCGATAAAAAACTAATCATCCTCTACAAAGGCTGGCGCCTTGCCACTTTTATCTGCTATGATTTGCGTTTCCCTGTGTGGTTGCGTAATCAGCGTGATTACGACTGTGCCATTGTTATTGCCAACTGGCCTGAGAAACGCAGCTTTGCATGGAAGCAATTGCTGACTGCACGGGCAATAGAAAATCAAACTTTTTATATTGGTGTAAACCGTGTTGGCAAAGATGGCAATGCAATAAGCTATACAGGTGATACCGTTGCTCTCGATCCGTTTGGAAAAAAAATAAGCAAGACAAAAGCAGGTGTGGAACAGGTTGAAACCATCACATTGGATTTTGACACGCTTGAAAATGCCAGACATGTTTTTCCGGTAGGAAATGATGCCGATACTTTTACTATTAAATTCTGATGCCGAAAGTAGATTATGACTGCCTGCTGGCAGAGTTACGGTTTGCGTATTCGCGCAGTTCGGGCAAAGGCGGACAAAATGTGAATAAAGTTTCTACCAAGGCTGAACTTTCGTTTCATGTTCAGTTTTCAGACTGCCTTACTGAAGAGCAGAAAAAACTGATTTCTGAAAAATTGGCATCACGCATCAACGAAAAAGGTGTTTTAAAAATTCAGAGCAGCGAAGCACGCAGCCAGTCAGTCAATAAAGATCTGGCAATTAAAAAATTCAAATTGCTGATTCAAAAAGCGCTTCATGTGCCAAAGAAAAGATTGCCGACTGCACAACCTGCAGAAGCCAATGAAGAGCGACTTTCGCAAAAACGAAAAACATCCCTCTTAAAAAAATCGCGTCAAAAAAATATTGACGGTTAAATCCATAAGCTTTTAAAAAAATAAACCCAACGGCTGGCCGGCAGCCTGTCTGACGGTGGATATGGATGATAGTTTTGTTCCAGATATTGTTTCACCACATCATACTTCATGCTGAAATAAAAACAAGGCTTTATCCTCACAACAGCATACATCACATAAGCCATCAGTGCACCATAAAGCGAACCTCCCATCATTCCGAGGAGTAAATTTTTGTGAATGACAACGGCCAGCACCATACCCCAAAAAGTAAATCCGATTTTCAAACCTTTTCCGATGTTATGATAAACATTTGCTCTGTGGCTTCGCGGAATAAAAACAGTATGTTTGGTGTTGATGGTAAAACGTCTGTGGCTTCCATATCGTTCTGCATCGTACCATAAGTTCAGCTCAAATGGTTTTCCATCTGCAATTTCATCACCTGAATAATAACAGGTGTTGCTGATAGCTTCCAGTTGCAGATTATTCGAAAAAATTTCTTTGCCGTTAATTTTTATGGAAGCCTGTCTTATAAAATAATTTCCCGGTTTGCGTGGGCTAAGCACATAACGGATTCCTGTTTCGCGAATCAGAAATCCGGAGTGATTGACATCGCTGAAAGTAACATAAGGCCTTCCGGTAATATAAAAATTACTCAGGTCAGGTTTGCGCAGATAGCGGCCTTCACCTGAATACACAATGGACAGTTCAAACTCCTCACAAACTTTTACGATGCTTTTGTTCAAACGCATTTCGAGATAGTGATGCTGAAAAGTATCGGGCTTTCGTGCAAAAGCAATGGAGCTGCGGTCGTAATCTCTTCGCTGAACAGGGTCGCTCAGCACTTCATAGGCCAGCGTAATACGTCTGAACTGCTCCACAGCCAAAGGGTCGTCATTACGGTCGGGATGCCATGCCAGCACCTGTTTGCGCCAGGCTTTTTTAATTTCATCAGCTGTGGCAACAGGCGTTACTCCTAAAATTTTATAATAATCTTCGGGCAATGGTGTGGAATATTCTTACGTTTAAAATGTAAATATCGAAACAATATTGCACAATTTTATGTTAGTTTGCAATCGCATTTTTTAATTAATGAATGCATTCACTTTTCCACTAAAATTTTGAAGACATATTTTAAAATACTTCGCTTTGTAAAGCCCTACTGGGGATATGCCATCCTGAATGTTGTATGCAATATTTTATCGGTACTGTTTTCATTTTTTTCATTAACGCTTATTGCTCCGTTTCTGGATTTGCTGTTTCTGAAAGATGAGGGTTTTTATCAGGAAAAAATTGCATTGGGCAAACCGGAACTGCATCTGTCTGCCAAGTCGGTAATTGATAACTTCTACTACTATCTCACCGAAATGATTACCGATCCTGCCAGAGGCAAAGGATATGCACTGATGTTTATTTGCGTATCAGTAGTAGTCATGTTTTTTCTGAAAAATCTGTTTAGGTACCTGGGGCAGTATTTCATTTCGCCTATCAGAAACGGAGTTGTCAAAGACATACGCAGTGCCATACATCACAAAATAATGAGACTGCCGCTTTCGTGGTTCAACAATGAGCGCAAAGGTGATCTTATAACCCGCGTAACTTCTGATGTGCATGAAGTGGAATGGAGTGTGATGAGCTCGCTTGAGGTGGTATTCAGAGATCCTTTCAACATATTGCTTTTTCTTGGAATGATGATTTTTCTGAGTGCCAAACTCACACTGTTTGTTTTTCTGCTGTTGCCTGTTATAGGAATTCTGATTGGATGGGTGGCCAAAAGTCTGAAAAGAACTTCGGTAAAAGGTAAGCTGAAATTAGGAAGTCTTATCTCCATCATTGAAGAGACTTTGTCAGGGTTACGAATTATAAAAGCATTCAATGCGGAAAAAGCGGTAGCACAAAAATTTGAGGAAGTGAATAAATCCTACAACAGAATTGCTATACGCATACTGCGCAAAGCTGATTTATCTTCACCGCTGAGCGAATTTTTAGGAACCATCATTCTGATGATTGTGATGTATTATGGCGGTATGCTTGTGCTGGGTCAGGATGCATCACTGTCGGCATCGGCATTCATCACCTATATTGCACTTTTCTCACAAATCATTCCTCCGGCAAAATCATTTACGCAGGCTTTTTATAACATACAAAAAGGCATTGCATCTGCCGACAGAATATTTGCTGTACTGGATGCTGAAGAAACCATTCAGGAATCGCACGATGCAAAGTCCATTGCTTCGTTTAACCAAAACATTGAATATAAAAATGTATCTTTTGCATATCGTAAAGGTGATGATGGTTATGTATTGCGTCACATCAACCTGAATGTACCAAAAGGAAAAACTGTTGCACTCGTTGGTCAGTCAGGTTCAGGAAAAACTACTCTTGCAGATATGCTTCCGCGGTTTTATGATGTGGATGAGGGCGAAATTCTGATTGATGGCACCGACATCAGACAAATTAAACTACATGATTTGAGAGCGCTGATGGGAGTGGTTTCGCAGGAAGCGATTTTGTTTAATGATACCGTGTTCAACAATATTGCATTCGGAATTGAAAATGCAACACAGGCCGAAGTAGAAGAAGCTGCACGCATTGCCAATGCACATGAATTTATTTCGCAAATGCCTGAAGGGTATCTCACCAACATTGGCGACCGTGGAAGCAAACTTTCAGGCGGGCAACGACAGCGTCTGAGCATTGCGCGCGCTGTTTTGAAAAATCCACCGATACTAATTCTTGATGAAGCTACATCAGCTTTGGATACTGAAAGTGAAAAGTTGGTGCAGGATGCGCTGACAAGACTTATGAAAAACCGAACGGTGATTGTGATTGCACACAGGCTGAGCACCATTCAGCATGCTGACGAAATTATTGTTTTGCAAAAAGGTGAAATTGTTCAGCGCGGAACACATTCGCAGTTAGCTGCCGCAGATGGTGTTTACAAAAAGCTGTATGAATTGCAAGGCCTGAGTAACTGATGTCATTACAAATTTTTCAGGTTTACACTCATCATGGATTTTTATTGCATTATACATACACAACTTTACTGAGCTTATTTCAGCGGTTTGCATTATTTTAGCACTTATAAAATATGTCAATGGACGAAAAGCAGTTAGCCAACATACAACATGAATTGTTCAAGCATGCTACGGAAAGTGTGGTGGTAACCGATTCAAAAGGTTTTATATTGCTGATTAATCCTGCCACTGAAAAACTTTTCGGCTATACAACTGAGGAGCTAAAAGGAAAACGTGTTGAATATTTAATGTCGGGTGATATACGACAAACACATGAGAGGCATCGTGATAACTTTAATCAGAATCCTCACAGCCGCAAAATGGGTATTGGTCTCGATCTGAAAGCGCAGCGCAAAGACAAAACTGAATTTCCGGTAGAAGTCAGCCTGAGTCCTTTTGAAATAGATGGAGAACGGTTGGTGATTGCATTCATTGTGGATATAACAACCCGTAAACATGCAGAACAACAATTGTTGCTTCACAAACAAATGTTGGAAGATTTGACCAAGGAGCTGAAAGCACACAATGAAAAATTAGAAGCAAAAGTTATAGACCGTACAAAAATTTTGCAGGAAGCCCTGATTGAAATTGAAAAATCGCGTAAAGAAATGAGTGAGGCATTAGCAAAAGAAAAGGAGCTGAATGAATTAAAATCGCGTTTCCTGTCCATGGCATCACATGAGTTTCGCACCCCTCTTACTACTATACTTTCATCCGCTTCTCTCATCACCGCTTATCCCGAAAAAGAACAGCAGGAAAAAAGAATCAAGCATGTGGAGCGAATACAATCTGCAGTAAATAACCTGAACGATATACTCAGTGATTTTCTGTCACTGAGCCGTATTGAAGAAGGAAAAATCAATACCGACAAGAAAGTGTTTAATGTAAAAACACTCATCAGTGAGTTGATAAGTGATGTGATTCCAATTAAAAAAACAGGGCAGATTATTCACTATGCACATAAAGGGCAAGAAGAAATTTATACCGATCAGAAACTATTAAGAAATATCATCATCAATTTACTGTCAAATGCCATTAAATTTTCTGACGAAGACAAACTGATTTCCATTGTTGCAGATGTAGGCACAAAAAACATGATTCTTAAAATTAAGGATGAGGGAATTGGAATCAGTAAAGAAGATCAGCAACATCTCTTCGAACGGTTTTTCAGAGGGCATAATGCCACCAACATTCAGGGTACGGGATTAGGTTTAAATATTGTTGCAAGGTATCTCGATTTGCTTGACGGGCATATAGAACCGAAGAGTGAATTGAATCAGGGTACAGAATTTATTATCACCTTACCTGTTGCCAAAAATGCAAATTGAAAAAACCGGTCACTTTACCGGACATAAAAACGCTGTGTACTCTCTTATTGCAACCGATGAGAAAAATTTCTTATCGGGCAGTGGTGACAACTATGTGGTAAAATGGAATATTGAAAATGACAGCGAAGGAACAGTACTGAGCACCATGCCTTCAGGAGTTTACTGTTTCTTAAAGTCAGACAAGCTGTTATTCACCGGTTGTGGCAATGGCGAAGTTCACTGTATCAGCTTAGAGAGCAATACGGATATTTTTAAATCACCCGTGCATGAGGGTTATGTTTTTGACCTTTTGATGCATCAACAACATATTTTTTCTGCAGGAGGTGATGGCACTGTTGTTAAACTTAATATGCAGTTGCAGAAAGAAGCTTCTGTTTATCTGGGAAAATTTAAAGTCAGAAATCTGCTGCTTCATCCTGATCAAAAAAACCTTATAGCAGCCTGCGGTGATGGCACTATTAAAGTTTTGGACTCAGCTACGCTGGAACTGAAAAAATCTTTTCAGGCACACCGCGAAAAATTTTCAGTAAACACGCTTTGTCTCACACCCGACAATAAATTATTATCCGGATCGAGAGATGCCATGCTTGAAGTGTTTGACCTGAGTAATGATTTTAAAAAAGTGGAAAGTATTCCTGCTCACAACTATGCTATTTATAAAATGGGATTCAACCCTTCAGGAAAAATTCTTGCAACTGCCAGTCGCGACAGGAAAGTAAAACTCTGGTCAGCTGATCTGAAATTTCTTTCACGCATTGATGACACACTGAACGGACATAAACACTCTGTAAACACCTTGCACTGGCTTAACGACACTACCCTGTTGACGGCAGGTGACGACCGCAGCATTATCGCCTGGAAAATTACTGATTAAGATTTGTTGATTTCTGCAAGTGCATAGGTTTTAATCTGCTTAATCATGCTTGCAAGACCATTGGCACGTGTCACCGCAATATGCTGGCGCAAACCGATTGCATCAATAAATTTTAATTCTGCATCTATTATTTCCTGAGGTTTGCGTCCACTGAGTACCTTTATCAGCAAGGCAATTTCACCTTTTACAAATGCTGAATCACTGTCGGCTTCAAAGTAAAGCAGTCCGTCCTTTTCATACGAATTCAGCCACACACTGCTCTGGCATCCTTTGATTTTATATGCATCCGTCATGTACTTTTTATCAATGGGTGGTAACTTCAAACCCATTTCAATGATGTACTCGTACTTCTCCGTCCACTCATCGAACAGTTCAAAATCAGCTATGATTTCTTTTTCCGTTTCATTGATTGTTTCTGCCATCTCACCTGTGTTTCTTCTGTTCTTTTGCCCATTCATCTTTGAGTGTTACTGCTCTGTTGTAAATACGATGTTCAGGTGTGCTGTATTTATCTTCTACAAAATATCCGAGACGCAAAAACTGAAACCTTTCCTCTTTATCATGCTTCAACAAAGCTGGTTCAACTTTGGCATCGGAGAAAACTTTCAATGAATCAGGGTTGATATAACTTTTAAAATCTCCTTCCTGCGCATCGGGTGCTTCCACAGTAAAAAGCTTATCATATAAACGCACCTCTGCAGTAACGGCAGATGCAGCATCCACCCAGTGAATAACACTCTTTACTTTTATTCCTGATTTATCCTGACCACTTTTGCTCTCGGGAATGTAAGTACAATGTATTTCGCTGATGCTTCCATCATCATTCTTCACTACTTTTTCGCACCGAATGATGTAAGCATGTTTCAAACGTACCATTCCTCCGGGCGTAAGTCTGAAAAATCCTTCGGGAGCGTGTTCCATAAAATCATCCTTCTCAATATAAATCTCACGACTGAATGAAATATCGCGATAAGTTTTTTCAGCAGCTTCAGGATTGTTTTCTGCCTTCAGCGTTTCGGTCTTATCTTCCCCGTAATTCAACAACACTACCTTCAGCGGATTGATAACAGCCATGGTGCGTGCAGCTATTCTATTCAGATGTTCGCGCAAACATGATTCCAGCAAATTATAATCGGTAACATTTTCTCTTCGCGAAATGCCTGCCACATCAGCAAAATTTCTGATACTCTCTGCCGTATATCCTCTTCTGCGAACACCGCTGATGGTTGGCATGCGCGGGTCGTCCCATCCATCTACAATTTTTTCATTTACCAACTGCAACAGTTTTCGTTTGCTCATTACTGTGTAGCTGATGTTTCTTCTTGCAAATTCAAACTGACGACTTGGAAAAATTCCCAGTTTCTCAATAAACCAGTTGTACAACGGTTTATGTACTTCAAATTCGAGAGTACAAATGCTGTGTGTAATATTTTCGATAGAGTCACTCTGTCCGTGAGCAAAATCGTACATCGGATAAATACACCACTTGTCGCCCGTGCGATGATGATGTGCATGTTTGATACGATACATCAGCGGGTCGCGCAGGTGCATGTTGGGTGATGCCATATCAATTTTTGCACGCAGTGTTTTTTCACCGTCTTTAAACTCACCGTTACGCATGCGAGTAAACAAATCCAGATTTTCGTCCACTGAGCGGTTTCTGAATGGTGAATCAGTGCCTGCCTGTGTGGGTGTTCCCTTCATGGCAGCAATTTGCTCTGCAGTGGAATCATCTACATAAGCCAATCCTTTTTTTATCAGCTCCACGGCATAGGAATAAAGTGTCTCGAAATAATCACTTGCATAAAACTCATTTGCCCACTGAAAGCCGAGCCAGTTAATATCGGCTTTTATACTCTCTACATACTCTGTGTCTTCAGTAACAGGGTTGGTATCATCAAACCGAAGATTGGTACGTCCGCCAAATTTTTTTGCAATTCCAAAGTTGAGGCAAATGGAAGAAGCATGACCTAAATGCAGATAACCGTTTGGCTCAGGAGGAAACCTCGTTAGCAATTGTTCCTTACTTACTCTTCCTGACTGAAGTTCACCTTCAATCAACTCCTCTAAAAAATTAAGTGACTCTTTTTCTGTCTTATTATTATGCGACATGACTGTTTGTATTCTGCTGCAAAATTACGTTAATTACTTCAACGATAACGGCACCTGATGCAGTAAGCTCAAGAAATTTCTTATGAGATGTACTTTGTAAATTATTTCCTCTAAAGATGAAACAACTGAGCTGAAACAGAAGTCAGCGCTTTAAAAAACTGATAGCTTTTTTAACTGCTTCACCAAAAACGTTAACCTCGTGGAGTGTATTGTAAAATGCAAACGAAGCGCGAATGGTTCCCGGAATGTTCAACCGGTTCATTAATGGTTCGGTGCAGTGATGGCCGGTGCGCACTGCAATACCCTGCGTATCGAGATACATGCCTGCATCCATAGCGTTCACACCTTCGATGATGAAGGAAACAACGCTTGTTTTATGTTTTGCTGTTCCAATAAGTTTTACTCCGGCAATATTGGCTAACAGATGCTGTGCATGTCGTGTGAGTTGCAACTCATGCTGCAGTGCAGCTTTTCTGTCCAGGCTGTTCAGGTAATCAATGGCTGCTCCCATTCCTATCACTCCTGCAATGTGAGGTGTACCCGCTTCAAAACGATAAGGAATATCGTTAAAAGTTGTTTTTTCAAAACTCACACTTTTAATCATGTCACCACCTCCGCGCCATGGCGGCATTTGGTTCAGTCGTGATGATTTGCCGTATAACACACCCATGCCTGTTGGGCCTAACATTTTGTGAGAAGAAAAACACAAGAAATCGCAATCGAGTTGCTGCACATCCACTTTTTCATGTATCATAGCCTGCGCTGCATCTATCAGCACCGGAATATCATAATGTATCTGCTCTGAATGTTTGCGAACCATACTCACCATTTCTTCCACTGCGTTGATGGTACCGAGTGAATTAGAGGTATGCGAGATGGCAACAAAACGTGTTTTAGCTGAAAGCGTTTTTTGAAAATCATCGGGCTGCAATTCACCGGTATCATTCATCGGAACAACTTTAAGTACTGCTTTCTTCTCTTCGCAGAGAATTTGCCAGGGGACCAAATTGCTGTGATGCTCCATTGAAGAAATTACTATTTCATCCCCTTCGTTAATAAATTTTCGTCCCCAGGTATAAGCAACTAAATTGATGCTGTCTGTTGTTCCTGATGTAAATATTACTTCTTCTTCAGCAGGAGCATTGATAAAATCTTTCACCTTGACACGCACCTGATCATAAGCATCAGAAGCTTTCTGAGAGAGAAAATGCACTCCTCTGTGAACGTTGGAGTTGTAGGTTGAATAATAATCCGTGATAGCCTGAATTACGCTTAACGGTTTTTGCGAAGTGGCGGCATTGTCAAAATAAATTAATGGCTTGCCATAAACCTTCTGCGACAAAACCGGAAAATGTTTTCTGATTTCATCAACATCAAATTTTGTTGCAGCCGCTACTTCGCCTTGCATTGTTCAGGTTAAAAAAAATTAAATATCGAAATGTATTCCCTGTGCCAATGGCAGTTCAGTAGAATAGTTGATGGTGTTTGTTTGTCTGCGCATATACACTTTCCATGCATCACTTCCTGACTCACGTCCTCCACCGGTTTCTTTTTCGCCACCAAAGGCTCCTCCGATTTCTGCACCTGATGTTCCGATGTTTACATTGGCAATTCCGCAATCACTTCCTTCGTGTGAAAGGAATTTTTCAGTCTCGAGCATATTGCGTGAGAAGATGGCTGATGACAATCCCTGAGGAACATCGTTCTGCATTTCTATTGCCTGATCGAGTGTTTTATATTTCATGATGTAAAGCAATGGTGCAAAAGTTTCGTGACATACAATTGGAATATTCTTTGGAACTTCGGCAATACATGGTTTTACATAACATCCGCTTTCAAAACCTTCACCCGTCATAGTCTCTCCACCATAAAGTATGGTTCCACCTTCCTTTTTTACCCGCTCAATAGCCTGATGAAAATCTTTTACTGCTCCGGTATCAATCAATGGCCCGACTAGAGTATGTGCATCTAATGGATGACCGATACGAATATGCTGATAAGCACTTACTAATTTTTTCTTAAAGGCATCAAACACACTTTCGTGAATAATAAGTCTGCGTGTGCTGGTGCAACGTTGTCCTGCTGTGCCTACTGCACCAAACAATACTGCGCGGATAGCCATATCCAAATCGGCATGTTCTGTGATGATGATGGCATTGTTTCCACCAAGTTCGAGAAGACTGCGGCCTAAGCGCTCACCCACAATGGATGCTACACGTTTGCCAACACGTGTGGAGCCTGTTGCAGAAATCAGAGGCACACGGTTGTCAGCAAGAAAATTATCACCTACATGTTTGGAGTTTGCCACTACCAGATTGCATACTCCTTCGGGAACTTTATTTTCTTCAAGCACTGAGGCTATGATGTTTTGCACTGCAATAGCACAAAGCGGAACTTTAGATGATGGTTTCCAAACAATGGTATCACCACAAACCATTGCAAGCATGGCATTCCAGCTCCATACAGCTACCGGAAAATTGAAAGCTGTAATCACTCCAACAATTCCTAATGGATGATATTGTTCGTACATGCGATGCTTGGGTCGTTCGCTGTGCATGGTGAATCCATGTAACTGGCGTGAAAGACCTACTGCAAAATCGCAGATGTCAATCATCTCCTGCACTTCGCCAAGACCTTCCTGATAAATTTTTCCCATCTCATAAGAAACCAGTTGTCCTAAAGGCTCTTTATATTCACGCAGTTTATTTCCTATCTGGCGAACCACCTCTCCGCGTTTGGGAGCAGGCCACATACGCCATTCTTTAAAAGCCTGTTGAGCTGTTTGAATAATCGTTTCGTAATCGTCAGCTGTTGCTTGCTTCACTTTAGAAATTAGCTCACCATCTGATGATGAAAAAGATTCAAGAATATCACCTTTGGTATCAAACCACTTAGTTCCTGTGGTTGCACCTTTATTTATTTCCGTAATTCCCAGTTGCTTCAGGGCTTTCTCTATACCGTATCCGGTTTTAACTGCTGTACTCATTGTTCTGTGTATTAAAAAAAACGTTTTACTTTGGTCTGCAAAATTAAACAATATAAGTCTTTTCTATGGCTAAAAGTTCAGCTAAAGGTTCTGTTTTACTGATTGTATTACTTGCCATTGCATTAATAACAGTAAAGTGGATAAAAAGTTGCCACAACAGCAGTGAAACTCCTGTTAAAGAAACTCCTGCATGGAAAGATGATGGCCGTAACAAACGGAGCGAATGGCGCTACCGCACTCTTGAATACACACAACATGCGCGATGCAGAATGCAATGCCGCAATATTAGTGAGGCCGAAGTGAATGAAATATTGCGCAACGGAACCATCAATTATAAAAAGAGCAACCTGAATGATAAGCCCTGCCCTACTTATGCAATAGAAGGAAACACCAATGACGGGCAAAAAGTGCGTATAGTTTTTGCTGCATGCAAATCAACTACACGGGTAGTCACCACCATTGACTTAGGTGTGGAACATGAATGCGACTGTAATTAATAAGCTCTGGCGCTGATGCCCTGCATATAATTTACAAAAGCACGGCTCACAACCTTGTTGCCTCCCGGTGTCGGGTAATTTCCTGAAAAATACCAGTCGCCTTTGTTATGCGGGCATGCTTCGTGCAGGTCTTCAATTTTCTGAAAAATAATTTCTACTTCAGCTTTGCAATCTTCAGGTTTCAGCATCGAGGCAATCTTAGCCGAAATCTGCTCCGCTGTGAATGGTTTATAAATATCGCGTACATAGTTTTTCATTTCATTCACGCCAAGTTCCAGTTGTTGCTTGCAATGCACATAGGTTTCTTCAATGATATGTTCGAGATTATTTTCTTCGAGCAATGCAATGGCAGCACGAAAAGCAATGAGGTCACCAATACGTGCCATGTCTATACCGTAACAATCGGGATAACGTATTTGAGGTGCTGATGAAACAATCACTATTTTCTTAGGCTCCAGCCGATCGAGCATTCTGATGATGGAGTTTTTAAGTGTTGTTCCGCGCACAATACTGTCGTCAATCACTACCAGATTGTCCTGTCCTTTCTGAAGTGTACCGTAAGTAATGTCATACACATGTGTAACCATATCACTTCGGTCATCATCATTGGTGATAAACGTACGCAGTTTGACATCTTTAATGGCAATTTTTTCGAAGCGAGGTTTGATGGCAAGTATTTCACTCAGTTTTTCATCGGTAAGCTGATTGCCTGCTGCTTTGATTTTTCGTTTCTGAACATCGCGCAGATAATCTTCCATGCCCTGCATCATTCCATAAAATGCTACTTCTGCCGTGTTGGGGATAAAAGAAAAAACTGTGTGCCGCAAATCATTGTCCACTGCAGGGAGAATACTTTTACAAAGTTGTCGGCCCAACTCTTTTCGCTCCTGATAAATTTCTGCATCACTTCCTCTCGAAAAATAAATACGTTCGAAAGAACATGAATTACGTTCGGTAGGTTCTTTTATCTGCGGCATTGAAATTTTGCCGTTCTTTTTTATGATGAGTGCATGGCCGGGTTTTATTTCTTCAATCTGCTCAAACGAAAGTTTAAAAGCTGTCTGAATGGCGGGTCTTTCACTGGCAACTACTACAATTTCATCATCGGCATACATATAGGCAGGTCTTATTCCTGCAGGGTCGCGCAATACAAATGCATCACCATGTCCCATCATACCTGCAATCACATAACCACCATCCCATTTTTTGGAAGAATGTTTCAGAATACTTTCAACATCCAGATGCTCTGCAATAAGAGGAGAAATTTCCTGTTTGGAATATCCCTGTTCTTTGAACTGATCGTAAAGTCTTTCATTTTCCTCATCCAGATAATGACCAATGTTTTCCAAAACGGTTACTGTATCGGCTTTCTCTTTTGGATGCTGACCTATTCTGATAAGATTTTCGAAAAGTTCATCCACATTGGTCATATTAAAATTTCCTGCAAGCACCAGATTGCGAGTCATCCAGTTGTTCTGACGCAAAAATGGATGACATGCTTCAATGCCATTGCCGCCATAGGTTCCGTAACGAAGATGCCCTAACCACAGTTCACCGCTGAAGGCCATATTTTTTTTCATCCATTCAACATCGTTTAATTTTGAAGGATCGCCTTTTGTGCGTTCGTTGAATTTGTTAAAAATCATACTGAAAATATCCTGTATGGCCTGTTTGTCGTTAGAGCGGTAGCGACTGATATAACGCGTTCCGGGTTCGGCATCAAACTTTATGTTGGCCACACCTGCACCATCCTGCCCGCGGTTATGCTGCTTTTCCATGAGCAGATACAACTTGTTTAATGCGTAAAACGAGGTGCCGTATTTTTTTCGGTAATAATCAAGTGGCTTCAGCAAACGAATCATTGCTATGCCACATTCGTGGTGTAGGATGTCAGACATTTGAATGCAAAATTAAATAAAAATAAGCGTTGGATTACACTTATATAAAGGAATTTAATCTCTCTGCTTCAATGTTTTGCCATGAGCAGGCAGGTCTTCATCACATTATAATTTTCAAGTGGCAAATGCAGGGATAAAATGCAGCAGTTAAAGCCTTGATAAACCCGTTTGTTCCATTCAGGAATTTTCCCTGAGCAGATTCACAATGGCATTTTCCACTTCGCTGCTGTTCCATTTATTTTCAATGTCAGGCATTGCCATAATTTTATCCATAATCACATTTTGGCGGTTTCCACGCGCCTGTGCTTCGTTGTATGGAATATGGCTGAAAGTTACCATTGAATAAAGCGGCATCCATTTATCGGGATGTTTTTCATAAAACCATCCTTCAATTTTTTTACGCAGCAAAAATTCAGGCTGACCAACCAGATCGCGCATTTCAATAAAATTATCTACAGCCAGTTCGCCAATTGCATCAGCAGCAGGTTTGCGCAGACGTTCATATTCAGGAATCACTTTTTCCCAGTCATCATGATGTTCATTCAGCAAATCGTTGAGTATGGTACAATCTTCAAAACCGCAGTTCATACCTTGCCCATAAAAAGGAACAATGGCATGTGCAGCATCACCAATCAGTGCAAGCTGATCACCTACATGCCAGGGCATACACTTTACCGTTACGAGCGAGCCTGTAGGGTTGTTGAAGAAATCTTCTTCGAGGTCATGCAACAGCGGAACTGCATCAGGAAAAACATCGCTGAAAAATTTCTTTACCTCTGCTTTGTTGTGCAACGATTCAAACGAAGGATTTCCTTTCATCGGGAAAAACAGTGTAACCGTAAAAGTTCCGTCCAGATTAGGCAGTGCAATGAGCATGTATCCGCCACGCGGCCAGATGTGCAATGCATTTTTTTCGATGCGATGCGTACCGTCAGCATTGGCAGTGAACATAAGTTCTTTATAACCATGTTCCAGGTACGACTGTGAGTAATTGAACTGCGCTGTTGACAACTGCATCTGCAAGCGTGTGGCAGCAAACGCACCATCAGCACCAAAAATAAAATCTGCATGTGCTGTGGTCTTTTCGAAAGTTTGTTGATTTTCGAAATGCATTTCATTTTTCGCCAGCAAAACATCCGTACACCTTTCATCGAAAAATATTTCCACACCATTTTGCTCTGCAAGGTCCAGCAGAGTGCAGTTTAAAATGCCGCGAGACACTGCGTAAATGCCCTGACCGTCTTTTCCGTAAGGCTGTGTAGTAATTTTTCCGTCCATGCTGTGCATGGTGCGATGTGTCATGGGGATTCCTATTTTTCTGATGGCATCTTCAATGCCTACACCGCGCAATGCTTTCCACCCACGGTCGCTGAGGGCAAGGTTGATACTTCGTCCTGCAGGAATATTCACTTTTCGCATATCCGGTCTGCGTTCATATAAAGTAACCTGATACCCTCTTTTGCGCAGATAAATAGCAAGCAGTGAGCCTACCAGCCCCGCTCCTATGATTGCAATATTTTTGTTTTTCATTACTTATGAAGTGCTAATGCCTGTTTAAAATATTCTCCAAAACTGAAAATATCTTCAAAAGAATTATACAACGGAACAGCTGCCATCCGCAACACCTCAGGTTCGCGCCAGTCTGCAATCACTCCATTATCGGTGAGGTAGCTGAATATTTTTTTCCCATTCTTTTTGCATAACATACTGACCTGTGCTCCACGCTCATTTTCATTCGCGGGAGTGATGATGATGATATTCTGTTGTTGTCCTGTGGCTGTTACTGCTTCATTAATTACATAACGCAGAAAATTATTCAGCTTTTTTCTTTTTGCAACAAGTCTGTCCATACCTGCTGACGCAAAAATTTCGAGAGATGCCCGCAATGCAGCCATAGGCAATACCGGTGCATTACTCAGCTGCCAGGAGTCAGCACTTTTTACGGGCACAAAATCATGAGGCATGGTGAACCGTGTTTGAGGGTCGTTGCCCCACCATCCTGCAAAACGAACGCGGTCGGTATTGTCGCAGTGCTTCTCATGTACAAAAGCTCCGGCCACTCCTCCGGGCCCTGCGTTCAGATATTTGTATGAACACCACACGGCAAAGTCCACTTGCCAATCGTGTAGATGCAAATCAAGATTTCCTGCTCCATGTGCCAGGTCGAAACCTGCCAATGCTCCCACACGATGTGCCGCTTCGGTAATTTCTTTCATCTGAAAAACCTGACCGGTGTAATAATTTGGATTCCCTAAAAACACCAGTGCCAGACTGTCTTTATGATTTTCGATTGCTGCCAATATATCTTCGTGCCGAAGAGTAAACTCTCCATCGCGGGGTTTAAGTTCGATGATGGCATCTTTTGGGTTGCAGCCGTGAAACTTTACCTGCGACTGCAGAGCATACTGATCGGAAGGAAAAGCTGATGCTTCACAGATAATTTTATAACGTTTGGAGTCAGGTTTGTAAAACGACACCAGCATAAAATGCACATTTGCAGTGAGCGAGTTCATCACAACAGTTTCGCGAGGAAGTGCTCCAACTACCTGAGCCATATTATCTCTCAAAAACTCATGATAGGGATACCATGGGTGTCGCGCCTGAAAGTGACCTTCCACACCAAATTTTTCCCAGTCGCTCAGTTCCTGATTTACGTATTCGCGTGTGTTTACCGGTTGCAATCCCAGTGAATTGCCGCAGAAATAAATTACTTTTTTGCCTTTATGTTCAGGGAATAAAAACTTTTTTCTGAATGAATTTAACTCATCTTCTTTATCAAGCTGACGGGCAAATTCAATATTATTTTCAAACTGCATAATTCTGAATTACTATGCAAATAAAGTAAAATGACAGCAGAGTGAAAAAACAAATGTGTACAACGTCTTTATTACATGAAATAAAATCTCAATCGGCAAGTGATTTTTTTTCAAACTTTTTGCGTAACCATACAGTCACAGGTTTTTCAACATACAGATGAACTACGATGGCAACTGTAAGGGCAATCATAAACTGCATAGCTGCAAAAGCTATGTAATTATTTTCAAAATATGTTTTGATAATTTCAAGTCTGTTGCCGTTCCAGTTCATGTATCGGGCAGTAATATCCTGAGTAAGATAAAAACTATAACTTGCTTCACCTAAGAACACCAGAAAACGGGCACTCATAACTTTGGCAAGAGCACCTTCGCTGAAAGCGAAAGAAAATATCAGCAAAGCCATAGGAATATAAAAGTAAAGAGAGTTGGAATATGTTTTGTAAACTTCCTGAATACCCATAAAAAACAAAACAGGTATGATGAGTGATATAATCTGAAGCAGCGTAGCGCGCGAAGAATTCATTTTGTTTGAATACCTGACAATGCTGTAGAAGAAAAATAAAAAAATACCCATGATAAAATCAAGTATCCTGATGAACGGATTAATATAAAACAACCATTGCATGTCATAAAAATTCCGGATTACCGTCATCAGTACAAGTGCAATGGCAAGCAGCACGAGATAAAAAGCATAACTGCGGATGAGTCCCTTTCTGAAAATAAATGCAACAATTGCAGGAAACATGACATAAAAAAACATTTCGGCAGAGATGGACCATGCAGGAGCATTGAATGAAAAATAATATGGGATAGCAGGAATAAAACTTTGTGTGAGGGTGAGGTGTGCGCCCAACCTTACGAGAAACTGAAACGTATGATGCGCAGTGAATCCTCCATCATCCAATACTGATTTAACCACAACAGGAGTAATCAGCAGCAATGTGAAATAATGCAGCGGTACAATGCGGATAGCACGTTTGATTAAAAAGTTCTTTCTTGAAAATTGTTTGTCGCCAATGGCGGAGGCATAGGTAAATGCCATGACAAAACCCGAAAGCATAAAAAAGAAATTAACACCCAGATAACCAAAACGCAGGTAGTTTTCCAACAAATCATGTATGGCAGGTATTCTTGAATCTCTGAAATAAGTAAGGTGACAGAGGAATACCATAAAAGCAAAAACAAATCTTAACGATGTAAGTGCCTGCAGTTTCATCTGAAAAAAATCTGTGTCCGAAGATAAACCAATTATCGGAAACTATCTACTGTAAACATAAAGGTTCATGCAAATGAATAAAAAAAGAGGCTGTCCTTTCGGGACAGCCTCTCCACACAATCTAAACACAACTTACTTCTTATCGTCTTTTACTTCTTCGTAGTCAACATCGGTTACGGTGTCGCCCTGTGCCGAAGCATCCTGTTGGCTTCCGGCATCAGCGCCTGTTGCAGTGCTTCCTGTATTGTTAGATGCATTATACATCTCCTGTGAAGCGGCCTGCCATGCCGTGTTGAGTTCGTTGAGTGCTGTATCAATTTCAGCAAGGTTTCTTTCCTTATGTGCATCTTTGAGTTTGCTCAGTGCACGCTGGATATTCTCCTTGTTGTTTTGCGAAAGTTTGTCGCCATACTCTGTCAACTGTTTTTCAGTCTGGAATATCATGGTATCGGCCATGTTCACTTTATCAGCTTCTTCTTTCGCTTTTTTATCAGCTTCAGCATTGGCTTCAGCTTCTGTTTTCATACGTTTTATTTCCTCATCGCTCAGTCCGCTGCTGGCTTCTATACGTATCTTCTGCTCTTTGCCTGTGCCTTTGTCTTTTGCTGTTACGTGCAGAATACCATTGGCATCAATATCAAATGTTACTTCAATCTGAGGTACACCGCGTGGTGCAGGCGGAATTCCATCAAGGTGGAAACGTCCGATGGTACGGTTATCTTTTGCCATACTGCGTTCGCCCTGCAATACATGTATTTCTACAGAAGGCTGACTGTCGCTTGCTGTGCTGAACACTTCACTCTTCTTGGTTGGAATGGTAGTGTTGGCTTCGATAAGTTTGGTGAACACGCCACCAAATGTTTCTATACCTAATGACAGCGGAGTTACGTCAAGCAACAATACATCTTTTACATCTCCGGTAAGCACTGCACCCTGAATTGCTGCACCAATAGCTACAACTTCATCAGGATTCACTCCTTTGGAAGGAGCTTTACCGAAAAATTTCTCCACAGCATTCTGAATGGCAGGAATACGAGTTGAACCTCCTACCAAAATCACTTCGTCAATATCACTTGGTTTGAATCCTGCATTGCTCAATGCTGTTTTGCAGGGTTCAATGGTACGCTTAATCAAATCATCTACCAGTTGTTCAAACTTTGCTCTGGTAAGCGTTTTTACCAGGTGTTTCGGAACACCGTCAACCGGCATAATGTAGGGCAGGTTGATTTCGGCCTGAGTAGAACTTGACAATTCTATTTTAGCTTTTTCAGCAGCTTCTTTCAAACGTTGCAATGCCATTGGGTCTTTGCGCAGGTCAATGCCTTCGTCATTTTTAAACTCATCGGCAAGCCAGTCAATGATGCGCTGATCAAAATCGTCACCACCCAGGTGGGTATCACCATCGGTTGATTTTACTTCGAAAACGCCATCGCCCAGTTCAAGAACTGATACGTCATGTGTACCACCACCACAGTCGAACACAACTACTTTTTCTTCTTTATGTTTTTTATCAAGACCATAAGCCAGAGCAGCAGCAGTAGGCTCGTTGATGATACGAAGCACTTTCAGTCCTGCAATTTCTCCTGCTTCCTTGGTAGCCTGACGCTGTGAGTCGTTGAAGTATGCAGGCACAGTGATTACTGCTTCTGTAACTTCGCTGCCAAGATAATCTTCAGCTGTTTTTTTCATTTTCTGCAAAATGATTGCTGAAATTTCCTGAGGGGTGTATAAGCGGTCGTTAATTTTTACACGGGGAGTGTTGTTATCACCTTTCACCACTTCATAAGGTACACGTTCTCTTTCTTTGGCTGAATGGTCAAAAGATTCACCCATGAAACGCTTTATTGAATAAACGGTATTCTTGGGGTTTGTAATGGCCTGACGTTTTGCAGGGTCACCCACTTTACGCTCACCATCTTTAATGAATCCTACTATGGAAGGTGTCGTTCTGCGACCTTCGCTGTTCGGGATCACAACAGGCTCGCTGCCTTCCATCACAGCTACGCAAGAGTTGGTTGTTCCCAGGTCGATTCCAATTACTTTTCTCATTTTATCTATACTTTTTTTGAAGGTTTTTATTTTACACCCTCACTGTGTCAATGGTTGTGCCAACCGTCATATCATGCCAATATGCACCCTAAACGGCATGCTGATGGAATGCCGTCAGAAAAAATACTGACAAAAAGACACTTTTACTTGAAGCCCAGGTCGCGGGTAATCTGGCCGTTAATAAGCGAATCGTTAGAGCGGTTACTCAACAACTTATTGTACATGCCATCTCTGAAAATACTACTGAAAATGCCTATTCCACCTTCAACATTGGTGTATTGGGGAATATTCTGGTTGATACCTGTTGGCGGACGATTCACCTGATAATAAGTGTAAAGTTCTTCGGCACCGCCCACCCAGAAGAAATCTACCGAGCGTGCAATTCGTTCCAC
>WBZR01001458.1_pt1 | contig 29263 bp, 25 predicted proteins | sample 5204231 | NCBI WGS metagenome assembly WBZR01 (sample SAMN12412403, study PRJNA552823) | activated sludge metagenome | isolation source: activated sludge from anammox sidestream of wastewater treatment plant... | place: USA: Virginia | collected 2017-08
TGAGTTGTTTATTTTGGTAAATATCCATCCGATCTTGGTGGTAAACATGACCCGACTTTTGGTGGTAAACTCCCTCCGGCTATTGACATATTATAAAAATAATAACCAGTGTCATATCAAAATGGGAGGTTTCAAATGGAAAACCAATATACCTCTTCAAATATTATAAAAAATTTTCTTGAGGAAATCCTTGAACAATATCTAACCGCTCAAGAAAATGAATCCTTTAGCGCAAACAATTCAATTTGGAAAAAATTTGAAGAATTAGCCTCTGAATTTAAAACTAATAAGGCTTTACAAGCACATCCAACCATTAATGTAAAATGTTCGATTGGAATGGGAAATTGGGCAAGAGTGCCCTGGATAGCTTTTTTGGATAATCGTGAAACTAACTCTACACAGAATGGAATTTATGCGGTTTTTCTCTTTAGAGAAGACATGAGCGGTGTTTATTTAACCTATATCCAGGGAGTAACTTCAATTTTAAATCAAAATGGAACGCGTGAAGGTAGAAGGTTGCTCCATGAAAAAGCTAAAAAATTACGGAAGGATTGTGAATCCCTGAATGAAAGAGGTTTTCAACTTGACGATGAGATTAATTTAAAAACAACAAGTGGTTTAGGGAAAAACTACCAAGTTTCAACAATCGCATATAAATTATATGAAAAAGATAACATTCCGGATGATAAAACAATTCTAGAAGATTTACAATCTGTTTTAAATGTTTATGAAAGACATGTTAGCCCCTCAGTTGATAAAAATAAGGAAAAGAATGAAATAAAGGATGGCAAATCTGTGTTCGATTTAAATACTGAATTTGAGAACCTGCTAAATTACATTGAAATAAGTGGATTCGTTTTTGAACCCTGGCAGGTAGCTGCGTATGTAACGGCTTTGAGAACAAAACCATTTGTTATTTTAGCTGGGATATCTGGTACAGGAAAATCAAAATTACCATCTTTGGTAGCAAAAGGAACTGGTGGTAATGTAAATTTAATCTCTGTTAAACCAGATTGGACGGATAGTTCAGATATTTTAGGTTATGTTAATTTACAGGATGAATTTCAACCAGGAAGTCTTTTGAGAATAGCAAAGAAAGCTCAAGAAACAGAAAAGCAGAAAAACCATCATGTTGTAATTATTGATGAAATGAATATTGCCAGGGTTGAGCATTATTTTGCAGAAATATTAAGTCAAATAGAAAACCGAAAGCCAGAGGAAAATGGAGGTTTTATTTCTGAACCGATCATCGTTCAGCATATTAATCGAAAAGAAGATCAAGAATGGGCACAAGTATGCTTACCATCCAATTTAGCGATTGTGGGAACTGTGAACATGGATGAAAGTACGCACAGCTTCAGTAAAAAGGTACTCGATCGTGCTTTTACACTTGAATTCTCTGACATCAATTTAGAACAGTGGGAAATTCCCCAAAGTGAAACCATTAATGAAATTAATCAATGGCCTATTGAAACATGGCGACCAAGAGCTATTCAATTAAGCAAATTAAAGATTGAAGGGCCGGAAGAAAAACAACAGATTAACCTGTTGATCGAAAAACTTTTAAAAGTAAATGATTATCTAAAACCGGCTCAACTTCAAGTGGGTTACCGAACTAGGGATGAGATAGTTTTATATACTTTGCACGCAAAAGAGATTATGGGTTTTTTTGTAACTCGAGAAGGAGTGAAAGTGGACCCATTTGATTTAGCAATCTTAATGAAAATTTTGCCGAGAATTGTTGGGGGTAGCAACACGATAAGACAAGTTATTTCGAATTTACTTGTTTGGTCTTTTGACAATAATCAAAATATAAATGAAGATCGAGCGGAAGAAATATGTGAAAATTGGACGAATCAAGGACGTCCATCTTCGTTGATAAAAGCCATTTATCCCCGTACTGCGGCACGATTGTGTTTAATGTGGGAACGTTTAAATATTGAGGGATATACAACCTATTGGTTATAAAAAGATAATGACTCTTTTATTTAAGATAGATACAGATTTAGTAAGTTTAAATTGGAGTCTTATTCAAAAAAAAGACAACCAAAAAAAAAGAATATCAAATTCTCAATATGGTCTTTTGAAAATTGTCAGTAGAAGAAAAGACATTGTTTTCTCACCACCAATTTATAGAATTAATCTTAGCGATAAATTAAGTAAAGATGCAGACATAACGATTGGGCCTATTTTATATGAACAGACGAACTATAAACTTTTCGTTCAATCTAAAAATAGACAAAAGGTCACAGTTACTCATTATGATCCAGTAATTCAATCAATGATTGATTATGAGAATGATCATCAAATCGCATTAGGCTTCATCAATTTCGGATCACAAGTTGGCCGAACAAAATTTTCTATCAGCGTAAATAATCACCCAGAATTTGATTTTGAGATTGAAATTTATCCAAGCAAATTAGATTATGTAAATGATTATCAACAATTACTGGCAGATATTCAGGATGTTTTTCGAGGGTTAGCTTTTGAATATCTTCGTTCAACGTATTTGCAGGGAGGAAAAGTTCGAGTTCCACAACCAACAGATCTGGAATGGTTAATACTTTTACAAAGCGTAGTCTCTGATTTGGAAAAGGCTTTTCTTCATATTTCACAACATCCAATCAGGAACCTGATTCGAGAGAATCAAATTACTCCAATTGAAAGAATTCGAAAAATTGATTCAACAATACGAAGTGAAGTTCGACGACGATCCGGTTACGGTGAATTGAAGATAAGTAAAACAGGAATCCCATTAAAATCTCGAATAAATGCAATTAAAGCTAATACCACATTGGATACCCCGGAACATAGATGGTTGTCGATGCAATTAAACAGTATTCGTCAAAAATCTAGTCGCATTAAAGAGCAAATAATTTCAAAATACCAACAAATTGAGGATATTACACCAAGAGAAAAACAAATTGTAAGAGAACTGGATTCAATAAATAAAAGACTAATTCATTTAAATAAACTTGAGCCGTTTGATAATGCAAAAGGACTTCCTCCTACCGGGTTCGCATCGATTCAGTTATTAAGCGCTCCGGGCTACAGGGAAGCATTCCAGGCTTGTTCAATCCTGGCGCTTGGATTAAGAATAGAAGGAGGCCCTTTACACCTATCAGTTAAAGATCTCAATTTACTTTATGAGTATTGGTGTTATATTGCTTTATTGAAAATTGTCTCTGAAACATTGCAACAACCGATTCCAAGTAGTGAGTTATTAAAAATTCAACACCGTGGTTTGCAAATACTCCTACAAAAAGGAAGACAATGTAATGTTCGTTTTAAGACTGAAACAAATCGTATAATAACCCTTACTTATAACCCAAAGTTTGGTGGGGAAAACTATCTTGTACCCCAACAACCAGATATTTTAATGACAATGGAAGATCCTGCTTGGCCAAAATTGCAACTTCTGTTTGATGCTAAATATCGTGTTAATTCTGAAGACCAATATAAACAACAATATGGCTCTGTTGGTCCTCCTGAAGACGCCCTGAATGTCTTGCACCGTTATCGTGATGCCATTTTAGAAAAAGATGGAATTAAATCAGAAAGCAAACAGTCTAAGAGAACCATTGTGCAAGCTGCTGTTCTGTTTCCATCTCACGATTCAAAGGACACCCCATTTATTGAATCTAAATTGATTAAATCTTTGGATACGATTGGAGTTGGGGCCATTCCACTTTTACCAGGAGAAACAAAATATTTAGAACAATGGCTTATGAAAATTCTACATCAGGGAGGATGGGATTTAGCTGAAAGGGTATTACCGCATATTGCCGCGGATCAATTAATGAACTGGCGAAATGCTGCGGCAGAAGTCGTTTTAATCGCTCCATTGAGACCTGAAAATGAACAAGAGCACCTTAATTGGGTTGTAAATAACCAAATATATTATTTGCCATTATTGAAGCATCAAAGACGACAATATTTTTCAAAATATGTGGCAATTTATTCTTCAGCATCAGAAAAATCTCCTGGAGGTATTAAGTACTTTGCTCAGGTTAAATCTTTGGAAATTATGGAACGAATAAAAATAAAAACTCCATGGAATTCAACCCGTAAGGAAGAACAAGTAATCGTTTATCGGTTAGAAAAAATCAGTGAACTGGAAAAACCAATTTTAAATTTAAATGAAAAAGGAAAAGGGCAAAGGTTATCGTCTCATCGTTGGACTTCAAAATTAGGTTTTGATCGAGCCAATGTATTGACAGAGTTATTCTTAGAAACTGAACCAGAATGGCGGTTATATGAAAATCTTAAGGCGAATAATATTGAATTTTCACTTTTACCAGGAGCTGTCAAAATAATTGACCCAGAAGATCCGAAAGGACGGACAAAATTTCTTTTTGAAAATGGTATTAACGTTAGGTATGGTGGGTCTGCTGGATTTGTCATAAACCTTCCTTCTGGAAAGGAAATAACCCACTCATCAGTCAAAGATGTTATTAAAGAAATTTCTCTTTCAATAATTCAAGGCTAGCATATCAACTCGCTTATTAACAAAGAGTATTATTTTAGGGATAAACATGGAAATTAAAGACCTATCTCAACAAATTATTGAATTTCGAGATCAAAGAAATTGGGAACAATTTCATCAGATAAAAGATTTGTTGTTAGGAATGAATATGGAAGTTTCAGAATTAATGGAATTGTTTTTATGGAAATCAGAGTCTGAAATCCAACAAATTCCAATAGAAAAGATCAAACATGAGTTGGCTGATATATTTATTTACCTTGCGTATATCTCAGAAAAATATCATGTTGATTTAGAGCAGGCGATTTTGGAAAAGATAAAAATCAATGCAGAAAAATACCCGATATCTAGGAGTTATGGATCGAATAAAAAGTATAACGAGTTGTGAGATTTAGGAGGGAAAGGTGCATATAATAATATAGTAGATTATTTTCAACAAGAAGGGATAGAATTAAGACCAGAAATTGACAGATATTTTTCAAACTCTGAAAAATATAAGTAGTCTGAATTAATTTATTTTAAGATCAATAATAATTTGATTTATCCAGTTTTTTGATTCATAATATGAAAAGAGTATGCATATTACAATAACAAGTCAATTAATATTGATTTCTTTTACTTCAAAAACTCAAGCTAGGGAAACTATTTTCAAAAATTCAATAATTTATGATCAGTAAAAACATATTAAATTAAAACGAAAATGAAATCAAAAACCTCATTGATTTCCAGGGCATTCTAGCTAAATAAATATTTATTTCAAGAGAAACATTATTTTATTTAGCAGGTAAAAAGGGGAAGAATAATGGCAAACAAATTAGAATTTAAATCAATAAAACAACTTTTAGGAGAACATTTTTTTATTCCGTCCTATCAACGAGGCTATCGTTGGACAAAACAACAAGTAGAAGATTTACTTAATGATATTTGGTTGTTTGCAAAAAAAGAAAAAAAAGAAAAAAAAGAAAAAAACAGCTTCTATTGCTTGCAGCCTGTTGTGATAAAAACAAAAAAATGGGAAGAGGATTCAAATCTTAAGAAAGGGTGGGAGGTGATAGACGGACAACAGAGATTAACTACGATATATATTGTTCTCTCGTATTTAGAAAAAGAATTTTTAAAAAAAGTTACTTTAGTTGAGAAATATGGAAAAGATATCTTTTCAATAAGATATGAAACAAGAAAAAATAGTGCAGAATTTCTAAATAATCTAACTACAGACAGGGCAAGATATAAGGAAAATATTGATTTTTATTATATGTCACAAGCTTATGATACTGTAAAAGAATGGTTTACAAATAATGAAAATATCATTGAATCATCAAATAAAGACGAATTTCTTCATACAATTTTAGGCAATTTCGAGGATGAACCGAAGGTTCAGTTTATTTGGTATGAAATAGACGATAAAGTTAATAGTTTGGAATTATTTACAAGATTAAATATAGGCAGAATACCTCTTACTAATTCAGAGCTTGTTAAAGCCCTTTTTCTTTCTACCACAAGTTTTAAAAGACAAGATAATGCGAAGAAAAGAAGAATTGAAATCTCTCTATTATGGGATGAAATGGAACATCAACTAAATGATCCGAATTTCTGGGCATTTGTTACAAACAAGGATCTAATGCTTTATACAAATAAAATAGAACTTATTTTGGATATGATTTCAGATAAACCAAAAAACACCAGCGATCCACTTTTTACCTTTCTTTATTTTTTCCAGAAATTAAAAGATGAAAAAAATGAAATTGATTTAATGGAATTGTGGTTGGAAATTGAAAAATATTATTTAACTTTATGTGAATGGTTTAAAGATAAAAATTTGTATCACCAGGTTGGATATCTAATTCTAATTAATGAAGTAAAACTTAAAGATTTAATTGAAGAATCTTTTAATAAAACAAAGTACGATTTTAATAACTACCTTAATGATTTAATACGAAAAAGTGTTAAATTAAATATGGCAGAAAAAAATATAGAAGAACTAAGTTACGAAAAAAATAAAGATAAAAACAACGAGGGAATCCGGAAAATATTATTGTTATTTAACATTGAATCAATAAGAGAAAATAAAAGCTTAACAGAATATTTTCCCTTTAAATTGCATAAATCAGAAAAATCATGGAGTTTAGAACACATTCATTCTCAAAATCCTCAAGGTATAAATCAAAATAATAAAAAGGCTTGGAACGAATGGTTAAAGGAGCATAAAAATATTTTAATAGAATATGGTACAAAAATCGATAAAGAGAATTCTTACAAAATAAACAGTTTAATTAATAAAATTGATTCAATAAAAGACGATGAATTAACCTGGGAAATTTTTAGTAATTTGGCTGATGAAATAACAATTTATTTTACAGAGGATGAAAATAGTACTGATTATGACACCCATAGTATTTCAAATTTAGCGCTAATTGATATTAACCAAAATTCAGCATTAAATAATTCAGTTTTTGAGGTAAAACGAAGAAAAATTATTGAATTAGATAAAAAGGGTGACTATATTCCAATTTGTACGAGAAGAGTATTCTTAAAATATTACAATTCTGACCAAAACATAACATATGATTATTTATGGCGAATTGATAATCGCAAAAGCTATTTTAAAGAGATAAAGAGAGTTTTAAGCTTGAATAATTATTTACCTCAAAAACAATAATAGGATATGAAATGTTAAACGAGAAAATTGTTAGTTTTTGGCAATTATTAAATGAATATAAAGTAGAAATCCCAATGATTCAAAGGGATTATGCTCAAGGCAGAAATAATGATCAAGTGGTTCAGATAAGAGAGAATATTCTTAAAGCTTTATGTGAAACCTTAATGGAGGAAGAAGCAACTCTTGAATTAGATTTTATTTACGGTTATTCGAATAAAAGATCTGATGAAAATAAAGAGATTGTCAAATTTTATCCATTGGATGGTCAACAACGTTTGACAACATTATTTTTATTACATTGGTTCATTGCGGTCAAAGAAGGGATGACTGATCAATCGAAAGAGAGATTAAGTCGATTTTCATATGAGATTAGACCTAGCTCAAGACTTTTTTGTTTTAACTTGATTAAGTTTTCTCCCGATAGTATGTCAGATAGTATTAAGAATGACATAATTAATCAGCCTTGGTTTTTTACTGCATGGAAAAATGATCCTACGATCAATTCGATGCTTACCATGCTTGATGCTATTCAAAATAAAACCAAAGAATTAAATTTAGATAATATTTGGGGAAAGTTAACTTCAGAAGAAAACCCTCGCATTGTATTTCATCTACTTCTAACTAAAGGATTAGGTGATCCTGATGATTTATATATAAAAATGAATTCAAGGGGAAAACTTTTAACAGAATTTGAAGTATTTAAAAATAAGTTTGAAAACATCCTTAAAAAATTAAAAGACCAAAACTATTCGGAGATTTTTAAAAATAAAATTGATAATGAGTGGTTGGATTTATTTTGGGATCAATATAAGGATGAAGATAATCAAGATATTTCAAAAGAAGTTGATGATGGTTTTCTTAACTTTTTTAACTATATCACGGACATGATTATTGCAAAAAATGAAATAAATAAAACTGAAAGTTTGGAGAGATACGAGTTATTTACTAAGGTTTATTCTACAGAAAAGAATGTAGATCAACTTTTTAAAATTCTTGATGTTTTTGTAGAAACTAATAAAATGACACCAGAATTCTTTTCCTCGTTATTTTACATAACGGAAAATGAATTCGACGAAAACAAAGTGAGAATCTTTTTTGAAAAACCCACAGTAAATCTATTTAAGAAGTGTGCTGATGTTTACGATGAGGATCAAAAATTCTCTTTAGGTGAACAATTGTTACTCTATGCATGTATAGTTCATTTGCTAGAAAGAACAAATGATTTTAATGTCAGGTTACGAAAAACAAGAAACCTTATCGAAAACTCGGTTGATGCAGTACGTAAAGACAATATGTCTGGGTTAGTGAATGATGTTTACGATCTTATTTCTGGCGGAGAATTAAATCAAAACTCGAAATTTAATAGTTTACAAATAAAAGATGAGATAAAAAAAGAAGAAAAATTTTCAAAAACCCCTGAATTAAAAAAGTCAATTTATCGTCTAGAAGATCATCGCCTATTGCGCGGGTCTTTATCTATTTTTGATTATTCCCCTCAAATAGCTGATTTTGAAAAAGTATTTACTGCCATCTTTTCAGAAAAATGTAATTATGAATGTATTCGTCGAGCATTATTTAGTTTTGGAGATTATTCTCAGAAAATAAACAATAGACAAACCAGACTTCTTGGGAATCTAAAAGAATCAACCTGGAGAGAATTGTTTACGCCTAATAACAATCGAAAAAATTATGAAGAGACAAAAAAAATTTTGAAACAATTCTTATTAAAATTTATTGATAATCCAAGTCTTGAAATAAAAGATATTGTTGACGACTTTTTATCTCTACATGAAAAAGAACCTTCAAAAGAAAAAAATTGGTACTATTACTTTATTAAATACAAGAATTTTAGAGAATTTGAAGATGGTTATTATTTATGGAAAAAAGAAAACGCCCCGTATGAGTGTATTATGTTAAATAGAAAAAATTTTTGGGGTAAAAGTTGGTGTCCGTTCTTAAAAACAATTAAAAATTCAATCATTGATAACCATTTAACCTTAAATAATAGGGACGCCCCTTTGGAATTTAAAATTAATAAAATTCACATTAGCATTACAAACCATAATAATTATTTTGAGTTGAAAGGAAAAACCCCAGAGTCAAATGAAATGTTAAAAAATTTATATGATTCAAATACTCTGACTTATGAAAATAAAGTTCTAATTAAACAATCACAAAATGGGTTAGACATTGAAGATAGAGTTCAAAAGGGAATAGAATTGATTAAAAAAATAAAGTTAATAACAGAAACAGAAAATCACTTTTAATAAAAACATAAAGAGTTTTATACAAAAAACCTTAAATAAAATGGATTAAATAATATAAATAATAATTTGTATTATTAAGCTAAAGTTTGAATTAATGTTTATAGTTAAATAATTTTCTCTTCCCCTCCTACAACCCCTTCCGCTCCTCCTCCCGATCGGTTGCCAGGGGCGGTTCGGGTGCTAACCCGGACACCTGCTGGTACAGCTCCGCGGTCATCTCCAGATCCACGGACTGGAGCGAATCCTCAAGCTGCTGCAGGTTGCGCGCGCCAATGATGGGGGCGGTGACGGCCGGGTGGTGCGCCACCCAGGCGACTGCCAATGCAGCCGGGGAATAGCCGTGTTCGCGGGCGAATGCGGCAAAATCGGCGGCGGTGGTGTGCATCCAGTCCAGACCGTAGCGCTGGGAGTAGCGCTGGTTGTCCACCAGACGAGCCTGTGCAGGGGCTTGTGCTCCGGCGTACTTGCCGGTCAGCAGGCCGCCGCCCAGCGGGCTGTATGGGATCACAGCCAGACCTTCCGCCTGAGCCAGCGGCAGAATCTCCACCTCAGCCTGGCGTTTGACCAGGTTATACATCGGCTGCATGACCGCAAAGCGCGCCAGCCCTTCGTATTGAGAGATGCCCAGCGCCTTCATGATCTGCCAGGCGGAGAAATTGCTCGTCCCCGGGTAGAGGATCTTGCCCTGCCGTACCAGATCGTCCAGCGCGCGCAGGGTCTCCTCGAGGGGGGTGTGATCGTCGAAATGGTGGATGAAATAGACGTCGATCCAGTCGGTGTTCAGCCGGCGCAGGCTCTTCTCGACTGCCAGTTGGATATTGCGCCGGTTGGCACCACGCGCATTGCGATCAGAGCCGGTCGGGAAGTAGACCTTGCTGGTGATGATCACCTCCTCGCGTTCATGAGCAATCAACCGCCCGAGGATTTCCTCCGAGCGCCCGCCAGCGTAAGTGTTGGCACAGTCAAAAAAATTGATCCCGGCGTCGCGGCAGCGCCGGTACATCTGCCCTGAGGTCGCTTCATCCGCATCCTCGCCGAAAGACATCGTCCCAAAGCACAACCCCGATACTTGCACACCTGTTTTTCCCAGAAATTTATAGTTCATGGCAATCTCCAAATTTCAAATGATTCTCAGTTTATTATATAGCTGTTGAGCTGTTGAGCTGTTGAGCTGTTAAGCTGTTAAGCTATTGAGCTATTGAGCTGTTGAGCCGATGAGCTGTTAAGCTATTAAGTTATTGAGTTATTGAGTTATTGAGTTCATAAGTTCATAAGTTATTGAGTTATTGAGTTATTGAGTTGTTGAGCTACGAAAACTTCAAAATTGGTATAATAATTATTGTTCAATTAAATCCTTAACAGCTTAACAGCTTAACAGCTTAATAACTTAATAACTTAATAACTTAAAAGCTCAAAAGCAACCCTGAGGCAAACAGACTTATGAAAATTTACATTACTGGCATTAGCGGCTTTCTCTCGATCAACCTTGTGCGCTATCTCTTCGAACATGGGTACAGCGATATCGGCGGGATCGACCTGGTGGACTTCACTTACCCCGAACGGGATCGCATCACCTTTCTGCAGGGGGATATCCGCACCGAGGCCGATCTGCGCAACAGTATGCAAGGCGCTGATATCGTGATTCACACCGCCGCCGCCCTCCCGCTTTACACCCCCGAGGAAATCTACTCGACCGATGTGGTGGGTACCCGTTTGGTGCTGCAAACGGCTCAGACTCTGGGTGTCAAACGGGTCATCCACATCTCCTCTACCGCTGTCTACGGCGTCCCGGATCACCATCCGCTGTATGAGAGCGATCCGATGATTGGCGTGGGCGATTACGGGAAGGCTAAAATTCAGGCGGAACAGGTCTGCCATGAGTTTCGTGAGTCGGGATTGTGTGTGCCCATTCTGCGTCCCAAATCCTTTGTGGGACCCGAGCGTCTGGGAGTGTTCGCCATCTTTTATGAGTGGGCCTCGGACGGAAAGAATTTCCCCAACATCGGCAGCGGAAACAATCGCTATCAACTGCTGGACGTCGAAGACCTGTGCGCCGCGATCCTCGCCTGCATGACCCTCGACCCCGCGGTCGTCAACGATACCTTCAACATCGCCGCGACCGAGTTTACCACTATGAAGGGTGACTATCAGGCGGTGCTGGATGAAGCCGGCTTTGGCAAGAAGATCGTCCCCTTCCCGGCCGGGCCGGTGGTGCTGGCGCTGCGCGTGCTCGAAGCGCTCAAGCTCTCGCCGCTCTACCCGTGGATCTACGAGACCGCCTCAAAAGACTCCTTCGTTTCGGTTGAGAAAGCCCAGCAGAAGCTAAATTACCAGCCGAAATACTCGAACAAACAAGCGATGATTCGCAATTACCATTGGTACCTGGAAAACAGAGATCGTCTGCAGGCGATGCCGGAGACCGGGGTGACCCACCGGGTGCCCTGGAAACAAAAAGCCCTCAAATGGGTGAAGGTATTTTTTTAATGTAGGCGCGTTCGAATGTGGGGGCGTTCGAATGTTGAGCCGATCGGGTTGTACGGGCGATCGGGATGTACGGGCGATCGGGTGTACGGGCGATCGGGTGTACGGGCGATCGGGATGTACGGGCGATCGGGATGTACGGGCGATCGGGTGTACGGGCGATCGGGATGTACGGGCGATCGGGTGTACGGGCGATTGGGATGTACGGGCGATCGGGTGTACGGGCGATTGGGATGTACGGGCGATCGGGATGTACGGGCGATCGGGATGTACGGGCGATCGGGTGTACGGGCGATCGGGTGTACGGGCGTTCGGCCGAACGCCCCTACGTGATGATCATCACAATAATGGCCAGGACTACAATCCCCACAACCCCCACGACCACCCAATTGATCTTTCCGGCTGGTTTGGCAACCGACGGACGTTCCGGGCGGGTCAATAATTCGCGATTGCAATAATAGCAGAAAATCGCCTCTTCCGGGAGACTCTTCCCGCAAAATTTGCAATTCTTCATTTTGACCTCTTCGCTCATCAGCGCACCTCCGGGTTCGATCGTCTATCCATTATACACGATGGTAGCCCTGCTCTGCGGTTGGGGTCGTTGACTGTAGGGGCGTTCGGCCGATCGCCCCTACGTGCATATCAAAATCTGCCACTCATCCCCATCCGCCATTAGCTTTTCGCTTTCAGCTTTCAGCTTTCAGCCACCAGCCATCATCCAACCCTTACCGTTTTTTGCTATAATCAATTTATAATACCTTCTTTCCAGCGAACATCTCCAACCCTCATCTGATAATCGTTCACTGAATGCAGGCTTATGAAATTATATATAACAGGAAACTGAAAAATGGATCCGCTTTTTTGCTCTTTAGGGATCATTGCTGTGATCATCATTTATGGTTTGATATTCGGGAAAAGGACCCCAGGCCAGCATTTTTACGATGAAGAAACGGAGTTAGATCGGGAAAAGAGGGCGTTGGGGATCGATGATGAAAACGTTTATGAAGAAGATATCCTGGGCTTAATCGTCGAAGATGACCCCGAATATTGGCATGACATCATGAAATAAGCCTTCCCCGTTGTGCTTTCTTCCATTCATTACCGTTGCTAAGACTTGCCTTACACTGCGGGAGATGCACTTTGAGCGTTTAACTTTGAGCTTTGAGCCTAAAGCTTTTAGCCAACACAATCCTCAATTTTTCCGGTACAATTGCTGCCGGAGGATCCATGCATACCATTGTCATCATCTTTTCATCTGAATCCGAGTGGCGGGCTGCCCGTAAATTCCATCGCGCTCCTTTTGGCGACCCAAATCCTTATGGTGAATCCTTCGCCATCCACCAGGGCGAGAACAAGCTCATCTTTGTACAAGGTGGCTGGGGCAAGATCTCCGCGGCGGCTAGTGCACAGTATGCCATTCAGCAGTGGAAACCGGATCTGGTGGTCAACCTGGGCACCTGCGGCGGTCTGCATGGACAGGTGGAGCGGGGAGAGGTGCTGCTGGTCGATCGGACGCTGGTGTATGACCTGATTGAGCAGATGAGTGATCAACAGGCAGCTTTGGATTACTACACCACCGATCTGGATTTGAGTTGGCTGGGCGAGCCCTACCCGCAGGCGGTGCGACGCGGATTGTTACTCTCGGCGGACCGTGATATTCTGGCAGAACAGGTCGGCTGGCTGCATGAGACCTTCGGCGCGATTGCAGCCGACTGGGAAAGCGCCGCAATTGCCTGGGTGTGCAGCAAAAACCGGATGAAATGTCTGATTTTACGGGGCGTGAGTGACATTGTCAGCCCGAATGGGGGCGAGGCTTATAACAATGTACGTTTCTTCCAGCAGGCCTCTGAGAAGGTGATCTGTGACCTTCTCCAACATTTACCGGCCTGGCTGGAACGGGTCGACTTCTCCCGCTAAGGGATCTCGGGTTTCTGGGCAACCACGCCGATCCAATCGGAATCTTCTCGGTAGGGGGTGCCCTGCAGGTCATTCCACAAGCTGTCCACCCGGAATCCAGCTTGGGTGAGCTCGGCTGAGATCGTGCGCGGGTTGAAGTCCTGGAACCAGTTGCGGTAGACACTGATGCGACCGTCATTTTCGATCACGATCGATTGGTCTAGATAAAGGTCCTGGTCGGGGTAATCGAAACCTTGCTCCAACACCAGGTGCGGGCCGGGTTTCCAGAAGCCGGATTCCGTCACATACCAACCGTTTTTCTGGCCAAGTTTTTTCCGCCCTGCACGGGTAGTTATATCCAGAACGAAAAAGCCACCAGGGGTGAGTGCTCGCAACGCGTTTTGTAAGAGCTGCTGGCGTTGTTGCGGGTTGAATGTGCAATAATCTCCGTAGATCAACAGGACCACGTCATAGCTTTCGCGATCCTGCAGGGTCAAATAATCCTGACAGCGGTAGTTGATATCCAGCCTCTGTTCCTGGGCTGCTTGGCGGGCGTGGCTGATCGAGCGCCGGGAGTAATCAACCCCGGTGACCTGCAAGCCCTGTTGAGCCAGCCGGTTGGTGTACAGCCCGGGACCACAGCCCAGATCGAGAAGGGATTGTCCGATTTTTAGATTGAGGTAATTTACCAACCAGAGGATGGATCGCTCAATGGTTTCCAGCTTTCGGCTGGCTAAGTCCGTCTCCTGGCTCAGGTGGGCGGCGAGCATTTGTTTGGAGATATGATCGTCATCCCAAAAGAGCGGTTCGCCCGGCGTGAAAGGGACAGGTTTCTGTTGCAGGCGCAAAAGCTTGTCCAGATAGAGGTAACCAAAATTGGACAGGTATTCGGGTTTGTGTTCAGATGTGGACATCATTCTGTTCCTGAGATTAAGCTCGATCTTTCCATATAAATTATATGCCAAAACTGGTGAGGGATCATCAGGCTGATGATTTGTGGGGTGGGTAACAGGGGGATAATGCTTGACTTGCTGGTAATCAATGCTACAATAGTACAATGATACAAAGATACAATTAAGACAATGTTGACAAAATATATCATCATTATTTTCAGGAAAAAAGATGACCGCAGAAAGCTTGCATATTGAAATTGATTTTCGCTCGAAGATCCCCATCACCGATCAGATTGTCGAGCAAATTTACGACCATGTTGTCCTGGGCGAAGTGCGCCTGGGTGAACAACTGCCAACTGTACGCCAACTGGCACAAAGCCTGAAAGTTAATTTCAATACCGTGGCACGCGCCTACCGCCTGCTGGATCAGGCGGGCGTGATCAACACCCAGCACGGGCGCGGTACCTACATTCTGCTGGAGAAAGCACTTGCGCTCACCGAAAAGTCACGCGAATTAGACCAGGAAGTGCGCATGTTCATCGATCGTATGGCAGAAAAAGGCTACAACTACGCCGAGATTCAGGCTGTTTTTCAGCGCAATCTACGCGAAAATCGTCTCAAAGATCAGGCAATGCACTGATTTTTAGCAATAAGAGCGGTAAAAATGTTTCACGTGAAACTTTTAGGAGACAAATGGATAATGTGATTGAAGTAAATCATTTACAGCATCACTATGGAGATTTCCAGGCGATTCAGGATCTGTCCTTCGACGTTCAGCCGGGGGAGGTGTTTGGTCTTTTAGGCCCGAATGGGGCCGGAAAAACCACCACGGTGCGCCTGTTGAACGGTCTGTTTCCGTCCAGTGGGGGCTCCATTTCCGTGTTGGGGTATGACCCGGGGCAAGCGGGCGCTAAAATCCGCGAAAACTCCGGGGTGTTGACCGAGACGCCAGCCCTGTATGAACGCCTGACTGCGCGCCAAAATCTGCGTTTTTTCGGCGTGTTGGCGGGAATGAGCGATGAACAGATCCGGCAGCGCTCTGAACAACTACTGGAAATGTTCGACCTGCAACAACGCGCGGATGATCGCACCGGCACGTATAGCAAGGGAATGAAGCAGCGTCTGGCGCTCTCACGTGCCTGGCTGACCAACCCAAAACTCTTGTTTCTGGATGAACCGACCTCCGGGCTGGATCCTGAGGCGGCGGTGCAGGTGCGCGAGCTGATCGCTGCGGTACGCCGGCAAGAAGGTACTACGGTATTAATTTGCACCCACAACCTGGATGAAGCTCAGCGGCTGTGCGACCGGCTGCTGGTGATGCGCGCCGGTAGATCGCTGGCGATGGGTACCCTGGCTGAGTTGCGCAAGCTGGTCTCGCCGGGTTTGTGGCTTGAGGTACACTTCTTGCAGCCGTTTGCCGGGCTGGAACAGGTACGGAAGATGCCCGGGGTGCTCAGCCTGCAGACCGAATCAACGCAGAGCCTGCGTATCGAAGTCGCGGCGCAGGCTGTCATTCCGCAGGTGGTCTCCGATCTGGTGGGGTTGGGGGCGCAGATCCTGCGAGTGCAAGCGCAAGAGATTTCGCTGGAACAGGTCTATTTGCAATTGCAAAACCAGCAACATCCTCGTCAATCTGCTTTAGTCAATGGAGGTGCCCTATGAGCTGGAGAAAAATTCGTGTGATTGCCTGGAAAGATATTCTGGAAGTGCGGCAGAACAAATCGGTGCTGGTTTCCATGGTCCTGGTGCCGCTGATCATCCTCGTGATTTTGCCGGTAGTAATGCTGGTTTTGGCGAATTTACCCGGTTCGGCAGAGACACTCAACGATCCCGATCTTCAAACGATGATGCAGAAGATGCCGGCTGCAATAAAGGAATCGCTGGGCGATATGAATGATGTCCAATCTTCGATCATGCTCATGTTTGGATACCTGTTTGCGCCCATGTTTCTGATCATGCCTTTGATGCTCTCAGCCAGTATTGCGGCTGAGTCTTTCGCCGGGGAGCGTGAACGCAAAACGCTGGAAGCCTTGCTCTACACGGCTGCCAGTGATACCGAGCTGTTCATCGGCAAAGCGCTGGCGGCGTTCATCCCAACGCTGCTGATTTCGTTTGTCAGCTTTTTGGTGTATGCACTGGTCCTGAATATTGGCGGTTATCCCCTGTTCGGGCGCCTGTGGTTCCCGCTGCCTAGCTGGTATCCGCTGGTCTTCTGGGTGACACCAGCTTTCGCCGCGCTGGGGATTGGCGCCACTGTGCTCATTTCGACCCGCGTCCAGACTTTTATGGGGGCTTATCAGGCCAGTGGTGCGCTGGTGGTGTTGGTTCTGGGTTTAATGGTCGGGCAAGCCAGTGGGGTAGTTTTTCTGAGCGTATGGGTTGGGTTGATTCTGGGGTTTGTGATCTGGCTGGCAGCGGGTGTGCTCTTCTTTTTCGGGATTCAACAATTCAATCGCAAAGCCTTGCTTTATCAGCGTGCCCATTAAACATATGCTTTTAGAGGAGTAAGAGATGGAAACTGGACCAAATATCGCTTTAATGATCACATTTTTATTGGCGGGTACGTTCAACATCGTCTTTCCAATTCTGTTGGGCTGGTGGATTATAAAAAAGAAGGGTACCAATTGGAAGCTGTTTGGCGTGGGGGTGCTGACCTTCATCGGCTCACAGGTGGTGCATTTGCCGTTAGTGGCCGGGTTGACGCAGGGTTTTGCCAGTGGCGCATTGCCGCAGATCGACCCGCGTTATGTGACTTATTTCAACGCAGCGACCCTGGGGCTGCTGGCGGGCATTTGCGAAGAGACCGCGCGCTGGGTTGGGTACCGGTTGTTGAAGAAAAAGGGAGATTCCTTTGGCGCAGCCCTGACCCTGGGAGCCGGGCATGGTGGGGTAGAAGCCATCATTGTCGGCGTCAGTGTGCTGGCGACCCTGATCGCGATGCTGGTTATGCAAAGTTCGGGCAGCATCCTCGGCAATCTGCCGGATGATCAGGCAGCGCTCGCCTGGCAGCAGATGCAGGCTTACTGGGCGACTCCCTGGCACATGCCTTTCGCCGGGGCAGTGGAACGCATCTCGGCGCTGGGATTGCACATCAGCCTGAGTGTAATGGTCTGGCTGGCGGTTTCCTTTCGCAAAGCCTGGTGGTTCTGGGCGGCCGTGCTCTATCACGCCCTGATCGATGGGCTCACGGTGCTGATCATGAGTTTTGGGGTGAACATCTGGTTGTTGGAGGTTGGTTTGGCGGTTGTTTCCTTCAGTATGCTGGCGCTAATTCTGAAAACCGCAAAAAAGATGGATCAAACCCGCGATCAGGTTGCTTAATAGAAAAATCCATAAATAGAATAATTGTTCTATTTTTTATTTTTATCATTTATATTATTATTCAGTAATTCCGGGCTGGCTGCGCTTGAATTCAAGCAAGAGCCAGCCGGTTTATAAAAACTTCCATTTTAAAAATGCTGACAAGGAGATTGCAGTGATTTCAGAGACAGATATTCTCATCCGCCTGGGGATTGCCTTTGTTTTTGGCGCGATCATTGGATTTGAACGGGAGCATGGCAACCAGCCTGCCGGGCTGCGCACCAATATCATCCTGGTAATGGGTGCGGCGTTGGCGATGATTGTTTCCATCACCCTGGCATACAAGTACCCACCCGTAGCGGGTGGAACAGGTGACCCGGCCCGGCTGGCAGCTCAGGTGGTTTCCGGCGTCGGCTTCCTGGGTGCTGGCGCTATTCTCCATTACGGTGCTAATATTCGCGGCCTGACCACGGCTGCCACCATCTGGACGATGGCAATCGTTGGCCTGGCTGTCGGGGCGGGTTATTTCCTGGCAGGCGGAGTGGTTACCGGTTTCTTATTTATAACGCTTACAGTTTTAGATAAAATTGAAGATCTATTATTTCATTCACGCTGGATCGTACCCATTACCCTGTGGGTAAAAGAAGAAAATGTCGATCTGGTTAAATTACGCAACTTATTTCAGAAGAAACACCTCAAACTGCTTTCTATCAGTGAGGAGTTAAATCTGGAGACAAACGAAACCACCATCAATTTGGAGTTTAGCTGTAGACGCGAGATTCTGTTGATTGAAATCCAGAAGCAGTTAATGGATCTTCCTGGCTTGTATAAAATCTACCTCGGCAAAACGATTGGCAATTAATCTCTATTAATTCAAGCCGAAAATAAATTCATCGGTCGTATAATGGTACTATGAGGCAGGAACCGATTCAGTACCATGCGGGCGAAATCCCGACGCAAACATCCTCCAGTACGCCATGAGCACTTTTGCGCGCCTGAACGAAGTTTGGGAGATCGCTCAACGCGTCCCCATCAACAATGATTCGCGGCTGATCCTCTTCAGTGATTGTCACCGGGGAGATTATGGCTGGGCGGATGATTTTGCTAAAAACCAGAACCTGGTTTATCACGCGCTCTCTTACTATTTTCATGAGGGCTATACCTATATCGAAATGGGTGATGGCGACGACCTGTGGAAGCATCACAACTTTACCGAGATTTTCACTGCCCACCGGGTCATCTTCGAATTGCTGATGCGCTTCCACGCTGAGAAACGCCTTTATATGCTGGTGGGCAACCACGACATCGAAAAGCAATACCCGCGTTTCGTTCAGTCCCACCTTTATACCTTCTTCGACGAAGTCACCCAGACGCGCAAACCCTTTTTCCCGGACATTGTCATCCACCAGGGGCTGGTTTTGCAGCATGCTCCCACACAGCGCGAGATCCTGCTGGTGCACGGTCATCAGGGCGATCTGATGTCTGACCTGGTGTGGCCGCTGGGGCGCTTTGTCGTGCGCGCATTCTGGCGCAACCTGCAGCTCTATGGTCTGGGAGACCCCACCAGCGCCGCCAAGAACTTCACCATCGCCAAGCGGGTCGACAAGAAGCTGATCTACTGGAGCCGGGAAACCCATCACATGATCATTGCCGGGCATACCCATCGCCCGCGTTTTCCCGCGCTGGACCAGGCGCCCTACTTCAACACCGGCTCGGTCGTCTCGCCCTACAGCATCACCGGCATCGAGATTCGCTACGGACAGATCGCCATGATTCGCTGGAGCGTCAAGCCCGACATTGTCGGCAACCTGCGCATCGTTCGGGATGTGATGGCCGGTCCGCAGCCGCTGGATGCGTGGGGGTATTAGCGGGGGGAACTCATGTGTTCCCGTCAATTCGTTATCATGGATATAAACCTGAGGAGTTGAATCATGCGGGATGAACGCGATAATCAAATACGACGCACCGCCAGAATACTGGATGTTATTCAGCAGGTAGCCATCAAGCCACAATACTGGACGAGAAAACGCTTGGCGGAGCATCACCAGGTTTCCGAACGTATGATTCAAAAAGATCTTGAAATTATCCGGCTACGCCTGGGGTTGACCATGAAAACAGAAGGGGATGGTTACTATTTTACAAGGCTGCCCAAATTGCCCACCACGCTGTTTACATTCTCAGAGGCAATAGCGCTGCTCTCAGCAGCCAGGGCAGCCCAGGCGCTGCCGGGGGTTAATTGCACGGAGCTGGCAGTGGCTATCACGCGCCTGGAATCCATCTTTCCAAATGAAATCCAGCCATTATTAAAGGACACCCTGGATCATCTACCTCGCAAAGCCGTTAAAACACACCGGCAGACGATGCTCACGCTTTTCAATCGCGCCTATTTCGAACAAAAACAAATCGAAATGGTCTATCAATCTCAGAAAGCGAATGAAGGCAAGGTACGGGTGGTGGATCCTTACTTCATTTTGCCGTATGGGCGTTCCTGGCATGTGGTTGCTTATGATCATTTGCGCGAGCATGTGTTGCAGTTTAAACTGGATCGAGTGGTTACCGCTGAGCTCCTGGAAAGCCACTATCAACGCCCCGTCGATTTTGATATTGATGAGTACCTGGGCGATACCTGGGGACTCATGCGTGGAGTGGCCGATAAAGTGGAAACGGTGGAATTGTTATTTGATAAAGTAGCTGGGCGCTGGGTGTCGGAAGAGAATTGGCATAAGAGCCAGGAGGTCACTGAAAATGAAGACGGTTCCTTCACCGTTCGTTTTTGGGTGGGTGTCACCCCGGAAATGATCAACTGGATCATGTATTATGGCGCGCGGGTGAAGGTGCTGCAACCGGAATGGTTGCGAGTGAGAGTGGCGGAGGAACATGGGAAGGCATTGGAAGTAGGGGAGGATGAATGAATGATCAAATAATTGCTCACTTAAGGGAAGATGACAACGTCCCACAAATTCTGACAGACCATCTTATCGGGGTTTCTGTTTTATCCGAAAAGTTCGCTTCGAAAATCGGAATGGCTGAAAGCGGAAAATTGCTTGGTTTATTACATGATATCGGAAAAGCAAGCAGTGAATTTCAGCAATACATAAAATCTGCCACCGGAATGATTAACCCGGATGAAGATGAATTTATTGATCCTATTTCCAAAAAAGGAAAAATAGATCATTCGAGCGCGGGGGCTCAATATATCTACAAGTTGCTGGCTTCTACTGGGAACAAGGGAGAGATGGCCGGACAAATATTGTCTTTATGTTTGGCTTCACACCATTCGGGGTTAATCGATTGTATTTCCCCGGATGGAATCGATAAATTCACCAACCGAATAGAAAAAGAAGAAGAACTTACTCATTTCAAAGAAGCAATAAATAATTTGCCCCAGGAAATCCTGAAGACGATCAACCAGTTAGCACATAACGAAATAATAATTGATCAAATAATTAAAAAAATACAGGAAATTAAAGATCCACTCGATACGAAAGACTCTTTTTCTTTTAAAATTGGTTTGTTGATCAGGTTTTTATTTAGCACACTAATCGATGCTGATCGCATAGATACTGCTGATTTTGAAATCCCTCATCAAAAAAGCTTGCGCTATCAGGGTGAATACCCGCGATGGAGCAATTTAATTCAAAAATTAAATGTTGCAGTAGAGCATTATAAAAATAAACCGGATCAAAACAATATTGATATTCTTAGAAACCAAATATCAGAAGCATGTTATGCGTTTTCTACAAAACCAAAAGGGGTATTTCAATTAAACGTCCCAACCGGAGGTGGAAAAACAATATCAAGTTTACGATTCGCTTTAAACCATGCGAACTTTCATCACCTTGAAAGAATAATTTATGTCATTCCATACACATCCATTATTGATCAAAATGCAAGTGACATTAGAAATATCCTTGAAGATACTGACCCGACGAATAAGAACCGGAAAGGAATTGTGTTTGAACACCACTCAAATTTGACGCCAGAAAAGGAAACCTATCGACATAAAGTATTGGCTGAAAACTGGGATGCCCCGATTATTTTTACAACACAGGTACAATTTTTAGAAACTCTGTTTGGTTCCGGCACAAAAAGCGCCAGAAGAATGCATCAGTTAGCGAATGCAGTGATTGTTTTTGATGAAATTCAAACGTTACCAATCCGGTGTATTCACATGTTTAATGTCGCGATTCGTTTCCTGGTCAATCAATGCGGTGCTTCTGTGGTCCTATGTACAGCAACCCAACCCTTATTGCATAAAATTGACCCAGTTAGCAGATCTTTGCCTCTTGACCCTCAGAATAAAATTATTGAGAATGAAGATGAGATATATCAGGCTTTTAAAAGAGTTCAGGTAATCAATCATACGAAAAATGGGGGTTGGAATGAAGACGCAATATGTGATCTGGTTTTAAAGGAAACCGGGATAACCGGCAGTTCTTTAGTGATTGTGAACACAAAAAAGGCGGCAAGAGATTTGTATTTTAAATTAAAAGGCAAAAAACCTGTTTCTCTATTTCACCTGAGTACAAATATGTGCGCTGCTCATAGAAAGGATACACTTAAAACGGTTAAGGATCAACTGGCTAAACAAAACTCTAATTCAGAGATCGTTTGTGTTAGCACCCAATTAATTGAAGCCGGAGTGGATGTTGATTTTGGCGCAGTTATTCGTTACCTGGCTGGTTTGGATTCTATTACACAAGCGGCAGGAAGATGCAACCGCAGTAATAAAAGAGAAAATGGTTTGGTTCACATTATAAACCCGGCAAATGAAAATATTAAAAATTTATACGATATTTCCGCAGCGATTTCAATAACCGAACGCTTATTGGATGAATACACAAAGAACCCGGATGACTTTGATCATGACCTGATTGGTTTGAAATTATTGGAACGTTATTATGATTATTATTTTTATCGCAGGAAAGATGAAATGGGATATAAAGTAGGTGTAAATTCAATCATTGGAAGGGATGATGAATTGTTCAACTTATTATCCATTAATAATAATTCAATAATTGAATATAATGTTAAAAACAATAAAACTCCTTCAATTAAGTTCACTCAATCTTTTCAATCGGCAAACCGTTCATTTCGCGTAATTGACACTTACACCCAGGGAGTAATCGTACCTTACAATGAAGGAAAAGAAATAATCTTAGATTTAATGGGAAATATTCCACTAAAAAAGGAATATGAACTTTTAAGAAAGTCGCAACAATATTCGATTAATCTCTTTCAGCATGAGTTTCAAAAGATGGTTGAAACCAATGCAATCAAAGAAATAAAGAAAGGAGCTGGTATTTATTATTTAGAGAATGGATTTTATTCTAACGAAGTTGGCTTTCAACCGAATACAGATGTCGTTAACGAAAACCTAATTATTTAGGAGGGTAAATGGAAAATATAGTTGAATTTAAGGTTTATGGAAAGTTTGCACTATTTACGGATCCATTAACCAGGGTAGGTGGAGAAAAATACTCTTACCAAATTCCCACGTATGAGGCCTTAAAAGGAATTGTCAGTTCTATCTACTGGAAACCGACCATTACCTGGGTTATTGATCAGGTAAGAATTGTCAAACCAATCCGAACGCAATCCAAAAATATCCGCCCAATTAACTATGGCGGTGGAAATGATTTAGCAATTTACACTTACCTGGCAGACGTTGAATATCAGGTTCAGGCTCATTTTGAATGGAACCGTTATCGGGATGATCTTCTTCATGATCGAAACGAAAACAAACATTATTTTGTAATGAAAAGAATGATTGAGCGCGGTGGCCGACGGGATATCTTTCTGGGAGCCAGAGAATGTCAGGCTTATGTTGAGCCTTGTAAATTTGGTGAGAGTCAGGGTTTTTATGACCATGACGGTGTATTTAATTTCGCCCTGATGTTTCATGGCTTTGACTACCCGGATGAAACAAATTCCGAGGAGTTAAGAGCCCGGTTTTGGCGGCCTGAGATGGTAAATGGCGTGATTAGGTTTATTCGCCCTGAAGAATGTACCATCCTAAAACCAGTGCGAAAAATGAAACCAGGCAAAATTAAAACCTCGGGTGTTGAACCAGTTTTTCTGGAGGAAAGCGAATAAAGGAAAATCAAATGAGCTGGATTCAAAAATTAGTAGAAACCTATGATAATTGCCAATCGATGATAGGTGTTGAGGGTAAAGACACACCCTTACTCCCTATTTTTCACACCACCCAAAAAGCACAAATTGAGATTGCTCTGGATAAAGAAGGAAATTTCCTGCGTGCCAATGTAATCCCAAATGAAGATGCCAGAACCATCATCCCCTGTACTGAGCAATCAGGAGGAAGAACCAGTGGTCCTGCTGCTCATCCGTTGTGTGATAAATTGCAATATGTTGCCCAGGATTATAAAAAATATGGCGGATCGAAGAAGCCCTATTTCTCATTGTATTCCGATGAGCTTGAAAAATGGTGCTTATCGGCTTATTCCAACCCAAAAATAGAGGCAGTTTATCAATATATTAAAAAAGGTTCAGTCATTGAAGATTTGATCGCTGAGCAAGTTTTGGTTGCCAATGAGCAGGGAAGATTAGAAGAGGATAAAAAAAAATACGATAGAGAAAATATACCTCCAATTTTTGGTCTGCTGGAGAAGCAAGAAGATGCTTTTATTCGCTGGCTGGTGGAAATACCAGGTGATCCTGAAGCGCGCCTGTGGAGAGATCAATCTGTTTGGAATGATTGGATCAAGTATTATTCAACCCTCGATGCGGACAGCAACCTTTGTTATATAACCGGAGAAAATAGTAGATTAACAAAAAACAATCCGGCAAAGCTTAGGAATGATGGCGATAAAGCCAAAATAATTTCAGCCAATGACAGCAGTGGTTTTACTTTTCGGGGGCGCTTTACCACAGGGGAGGAAGCTGCCTCCATTGGGACGATCCCATCACAAAAAGCCCATTTTGCACTCAGGTGGCTGATCGCTAAACAGGGATACCGGAAAGGTGATCAGGCAGTTGTGGCCTGGGCAACGAATGGAAAAGAAATTCCAAGCCCAACCAGTGATCTTTTTGAAATTTTAGGCTTTGAGGAAATGACGGAAGATCAAAAACGCAAGGATTATACTGCTCAGGAACAAGCGGTTTTGTTGCGAAATCGAATTGCCGGATATGGCAAGGAAATTGATGCGACAACCGATATCGTAGTGATGGGGTTGGATTCAGCCACACCAGGGAGAGCCTCCATCACTTTTTACCGGCAACTAAACGGTTCTGATTTTTTAGAGCGGATTAATAATTGGCATGAGGACTGTTCCTGGATTCACACTTACCGCAGCGTTGAAGAGGAGGATGTACCTACGGGGAAGAAAAAAAAGAGATACTCTCCTTTTATTGGAGCACCAGCTCCCAAGGATATTGCTGAAGCGCTGTATGGAAACCGGATTGATGAAAAGTTGCGGGCTGCGACCATTAATCGTCTGTTGCCCTGCATCATTGATGGGCAACCAGTTCCAAGAGATATGGTGGAAACAGCAGTCAGGCAGGCGAGTAATCGGGCTGGAAAAGAATACTGGGAATGGAATAAGACTTTATCCATTGCCTGTTCATTATATAAAAATTATTATCGAAAGGAGCGCTTTACAATGTCATTGGATCAGGACAGAAACACAAGAGATTACTTATATGGAAGGCTTCTGGCTCTTGCTGAGAGCCTGGAAGAATGGGCTTTGCAGGAATCAAATGAAAAGCGGGAAACAAATGCTGCTCGTCTGATGCAGCGTTTCTCAGAGCGTCCATACTCAACCTGGCAAACAATTGAATTATCACTTTCACCCTATAAGTCTCGTTTAGGAGGAAAATCGAAAAAAAGACAACGAATGATCGACGAGGTTGTTTCCCAGTTTGAAACGAACGATTTCCTGAATGATAAAAAATTAACAGGAGAATTTTTGTTAGGGTATCACTGTCAACGAGCGTATTTACGAACATTGGTCGTTCAAAATAATCTGGAAGAAAATAATAACGAAGAAAATAATAATGAAGAAAATAATAACGAAGAAAATAATTAGGAGGATGAAATGGAGACAATTCAAAATAAAATTGATTTTGCAGTTGTAATTAATGTAAATCATGCAAACCCGAACGGAGACCCTCTCAATGGAAATCGCCCGCGGGTCAATTATGATGGACATGGGGAATTATCCGACGTCAGTATTAAAAGAAAAATCCGTAACCGGTTAATGCAGGAAGGCTATCCAATTTTTGTACAATCAGATGACAACCGGGTGGATAGCTTCCGAAGCCTCAGAGCACGGGCAGAAGGAAAGTTGCCCGCTGACGTGCTAAAAAATGAAGAAAAATTTTTTACGGAAGCTTGTAAAAAATGGATGGATGTGCGGGCTTTTGGACAGGTTTTCGCATTCAGTGGAAAATCAAGTGGATCTGGCGTCTCAATTGGCATTCGCGGTCCGGTTTCTATTCATCCTGCATTTTCCGTTGCAACAGTTTTGGATCGAATAACCAGTTTACAAATCACAAAAAGCGTGAGTGGTGAAGGAGATGGCTCAAAACGTGGCTCAGATACGATGGGAATGAAACACCGCGTAGATCATGGCGTGTATGTTTTTTATGGTTCTATTAATCCTCAGCTAGGAGAAAAAACCGGTTTTTCTCAGGAAGATGCTGAAGCAATAAAAATGGCTTTGATATCACTATTCAGAAATGACGCATCTTCTGCGCGCCCTGAAGGAAGCATGGAAGTCATTAAAGTTTATTGGTGGCAGCATAATACAAAAACCGGTCAGTTTTCTTCTGCGAAAGTTCATCGTGCAGTCTCAGAAAAAATAAAAGTAAAAGATGGGATTGATGAACCAAATAATATTCACGATTATTATTTGCCGACCAAAGAGGAAATCGATTTAAATTTACCAGGTCTTGCGTGTGAAGTAATCATAGGCGAATAATTCTACCAAAATGAAAGCGGAATTTATCACGGAAGAGCTTCTTCCACTCTCAGGACTTCAACACTTCCAGTTTTGTCGCCGGCAATGGGCTTTGATTCATATTGAGCAACAATGGAAAGAAAACATTTTAACCGTTGAAGGAAAAATATTGCACAAACGGGTCGATGATCCCTTCTTTACGGAAGTTAGGAAAGATGTGATCATCGCTCGTTCTGTGCCGATTTCTTCATATCGTTTAGGGTTGGTAGGGGTTTGTGATGTGGTTGAATTTACCAGGTCCAATAATGGGATTCCCATACACGGATATGAAGGTAAATATTTACCCAAACCAATTGAATATAAACGCGGAACACAAAAAAAGGATCAAAGTGATGATGTCCAACTTTGTGCGCAAGCCATGTGCCTGGAAGAAATGCTGTCGACCTCTATTGAACGAGGAAGCTTTTATTATGGAGAGAATCGCAGAAGATTGGAAATCGACCTCACTGAAGAATTAAGAAATTTAGTGAAGGACCTCAGCAAAGAAATGCATCATTATTTTTCAAGAGGTTACACACCGAAGGTAAAACCTTCTAAAGCCTGTCAGTCCTGCTCGTTAGCAGATATTTGTTTACCCGTTTTACAGGAAAAGGTTATCTCAGCAAAAAAATATATACAGTTACAAATCGATAGTGATTAAATGAAAAAATTACTGAATATTCTGTATATAACCCAGCCGGACACCTATCTTTCACTGGATGGTGAAAATATAGTTATTCGCATAGATGAAAAAATTGCCATGCGTTTACCCTTGCACAATCTGGAAAACATAGTTTGTTTTAATTATCAAGGCGCCAGTCCTGCATTAATGGGAGCCTGCGCAGAGCGTAACATTGGGCTAGCATTCCTCACTCCGAATGGAAAGTTTCTTGCACGTGTATCCGGTAAAATACGTGGTAACGTTTTATTAAGGAAAAAACAATACGCAATTTCTGAAGACCCATTTTATAGCATCCAGATAGCTTCTTCTTTTTTAATCGGAAAACTTTCAAACAGCCGAAAAGTGCTTGAGCGGGCAATTCGCGACCATGCCTTAATGATCGATGTTGCTAAATTGAAAGAAGTTTCACTCTCATTAAAAGAAGGAATGAAATTAATCGCGACCAGCCAATCTTTATCCGATTTGATAGGCTATGAAGGCAGTGCAGCCAGAAAATATTTTAGTGTATTTGACCATTTAATTCTTCAGCAAAAAGATGAATTTAAATTTACCGAACGATCAAGACGCCCTCCCCTCGATAAAATGAACGCCTTGATGTCTTTTTTGTATGCGTTATTAGCAAATGAATGTACTTCAGCGTTAGAAAGTGTTGGACTTGATCCTTACGTAGGGTTTTTGCATCAGGACCGACCCGGCAGACCGTCCTTATCTCTTGATTTAATGGAAGAATTACGTCCTGTTTTTGCTGATCGGTTAGCCTTATCACTTGTGAATAGAAAACAGGTGCTCTCTGCTGGATTTGTCGAAAAAGAAAGCGGCGGAATATTAATGGACGATGAGACCAGAAAAGCTGTATTAACTGCCTGGCAAGACCGTAAAAAAGAAACAATTATGCATCCATTTTTAAAAGAAAAAATAGATTTTGGGTTAATACCATATGCTCAGGCTTTATTGCTGGCTCGTTTTTTACGGGGCGATTTAGACGCCTACCCGCCCTTTTTTTGGAATTAGGAGAACGGATATGATGGTTTTAATAACGTACGATGTAAATACTGAAACTCCTGCCGGAAGAAAGCGATTACGTAAAGTATCGGACTTATGCCAGGATTATGGACAGAGGGTACAAAATTCTGTTTTCGAGTGCATTTTGGATCCGGCGATGTTAAAGATCGTTCAGAATCGAATTGAGAATTTAATTAATAAAGAGACAGACAGTATTCGTTATTATTTTTTAGGGAATGATTGGCAGAATAAAGTTCAACATATAGGAGCAAAAATCAGTATCCGCATTGATAAAACACTGATTGTATAAATGCGAACCACAAGTGAACATAAAAACAGGTTAGGGTTCGCAGAAAATTAGGGGGTTTTTTCATGAAAAAACCCCCAAAAAATAAAAAAAAGCCATGAATATTTTACTATTGAACCTTAAGAATTGAATAATTCCCGAATAAAGTATCTTTTTTTATGTTTTTATGCTGTCGCTCCCCGCGTGGGAGCGTGGATTGAAATAGATTGAGAACGTAACCAGGAACCTAAACCCATCGTCGCTCCCCGCGTGGGAGCGTGGATTGAAATAGGGTTTTTGATAGGGTTGTCCCTGACAATGAAGTCGCTCCCCGCGTGGGAGCGTGGATTGAAA
>WBZR01001460.1_pt1 | contig 29260 bp, 28 predicted proteins | sample 5204231 | NCBI WGS metagenome assembly WBZR01 (sample SAMN12412403, study PRJNA552823) | activated sludge metagenome | isolation source: activated sludge from anammox sidestream of wastewater treatment plant... | place: USA: Virginia | collected 2017-08
GCAGCTCTCGTTGGTCGAGCACTCGTGGCATGCCCGGTCGTCGTCGCCGCCGCTGTCGCCGCACGCTCCTGCCACCATCGCCAGCAGCAGCGCCGCCATCCCCATCCGCCCGATCGTCGCCGCGAGCATGCGGGCGCGTTTCGCATACGGCGTGTCGCGGCGCAAGCGCCGCAACGGATCCCGGCGTCGGCGGGCCGGCGCCGGCGTTTCCCGGTGGCCGTGCGGGACGGGGCGGTCAGCGATGCGCCGCGGTCGGCGACGCTCGTTCGCTCCGCGGCGCCGGTGCACCGTCGGCGAGGCAGTGCGCGTACACGGGCAGCGGCCGCTCGCCGTCGAGGGCGAGGACGGTGAGGCCGAGGGCGCCGCGTTCGGTCACGTCGAGGCGCATGTAGCCGGCGCGCGCCGTCGCCATCATCACGGTGCTCAGGTCTTCGACGACCCGGTCGATCTTGGCGACGCTGCCGGCGCCGCTCACGAGGTAGTATCCGCCGATCATGTCGCGGTGCACTTGCAGGCTGTGCTCGTGGCCGCCGACGTACAGGAGCGGCACGAGCGGGCGGGTGGCGCGATAGACGGCCTGGATGTAGCGCCCGTACGACTCGCTGGTCGCGTCGGTGGCGGTGACGCCGAGCTGTCGCGCGAGAGGATACACGGAGCCGACGACGGGCAGGGGCACCCACGCCCAGGGCCAGAAGTCGGTGAGCGGGAAGAGGTGCTGCTTCCATCCGAAATGCCCGCCGTGCGGTCCCGCGGTGATCAGCGGGTGGTGGACGGCGAGCGCCAGGTGGCGGCCTTCGGGCGCGTCGAACTCGGCGGCGAGGTCGAAATACGCGTCGCGCACGGTCCGCTCGGGACAGGCGCGTACGTGCTCGTCGTAGTGGTCCATGAGGTGCCCGAAGCCGATCGGATCGATCAGCACGAAGCGCAGATGGGGGCCGAGATCGAGCCGCTCGGGTCCCGCGCAGCCGCCGGGCGGCAGCATCCGCACGCGCGGCGCGAAGCGTTCGAGGAATCGGCGCTGGGCGAGGGCGCGCTCCCAGCCCTCGGGTCCTTCGGCGTGCCAGTCGTGGTTGCCGAGGAGGAACACCGCCTGCGCCGGCGCGGAGGCCGCGACCTGCGCCGCGAGGACGCGCTCGCCGTGCCGCCGGTCGCGGTGCCCTTCCGTCGGGAGGCCGTCCCAGTAGACGTTGTCGCCGAGGAAGAGCACGAGTACGCGCTCGGGCCCGAGCGCCGCGGCCGCCGCGGCGACGTCGTCGTGGAGCCCGCGGAGCACGGGGTCGACGACCTCGTCCGAGCCGCTGCGCGGCAGCGTCGGGGCGCCGGCGTCGCCGATCAGGAATGCGGCATAGCGCACGCCGCCGCCGGACGCGCAGTCGCGGGCCGCGACCGGATCGCCGCGCATCACGACGACCGGAGGCACGCAGGCCCCGAGCGCGAGGACGCAGGAGATCGCGAGGGTCGCGTGCGCGCCGCGCCGCGCTCGTACGCGGCCGGCGTGCTCGCCGCGATCCCGTGCTCCGCGGGCGAGCGTCACCGCCGCTCGATCTGGGTGACGTCGCGCACCGCGCCCATGGCGGCGCTCGTCGTCATCGCGGCGTAGGCGCGGAGCGCCGCCGACACCTCGCGGTCGCGCTGCGGGCGGTACGCGGCGGCGCCGCGCGCCCGCATCGCTTCGCGCCGCCGCGCGAGGGTCTCGTCGCTCACCAGGACGTCGATCGTGCGGGCGGGGATGTCGATGCGGATCCGGTCGCCCTCCTCGACGAGCGCGATCGCGCCGCCCTCGCCGGCCTCGGGCGAGACGTGGCCGATCGAGAGCCCGCTCGTGCCGCCGCTGAAGCGGCCGTCGGTCACGAGCGCGCATGCCTTGCCGAGGCCTTTCCCCTTCAAGAACGACGTCGGGTACAGCATCTCCTGCATGCCGGGGCCGCCCTTCGGGCCCTCGTAGACGATGACGACGACGTCCCCCGGCTTGATCTCGTTGGCGAGGATCGCGTTGCACGCGGCGTCCTGCGACTGGAACACCCGCGCCGGCCCTTCGAACGTCCAGATGCTCTCGTCGACGCCCGCCGTCTTCACGATGCAGCCGTCGCGCGCGACGTTGCCGTAGAGGACCGCGAGCCCGCCGTCCGTGCTGTAGGCGTGCTCGGCGCTCCGGATGCAGCCCTGCGCGGCGTCGTCGTCGCGGGTCGCGAAGTGCGTGTCCTGCGAGAAGGCGACCGTCGTGCGGACGCCGCCGGGCGCGGCGAGGGCGCGCGCCCGGGCGTCGGGGGTCGCCGTGGCGCGGCGCACGTCGTTCCGGTCGATCGCCTCGCCCATCGTCGCGGCGTGGACGGTGGCGACGTCGCGGTGGATCAGGCCGGCCCGGTCGAGCTCGCCGAGGATCGTGAAGACGCCGCCGGCCCGGTGCACGTCCTCGACGTGGTAGTGCGACGCGGGGGCGACCTTGGCGAGCGTCGGCACGCGGCGCGAGAGCCCGTCGATGTGCTCCATGCGGAAGTCGACGCCGGCCTCGCGCGCGATCGCGAGGATGTGGAGCACGGTGTTGGTCGAGCCCCCCATGGCGATGTCGAGCGCCATCGCGTTCTCGAACGCGTCGAAGGTGGCGATCCGCCGTGGCGTGACGGAGTCGTCGCCCTGGAGGTAGCGCTGCTTCGCCATTGCGACGATGCGGCGCGCCGCCGCCTCGAAGAGCTCCCAGCGCCGGACATGGGTCGCGAGCAGCGTGCCGTTGCCGGGAAGCGCCAAACCGAGCGCCTCGTTCAGGCAGTTCATACTGTTCGCGGTGAACATGCCCGAGCACGAGCCGCAGGTCGGACAGGCCGAGCGCTCCATCTGCTCGAGGTCGGCGTCGGAGACCGACGCGTCGCTCGCCGCGATCATCGGGTCGATCAAGTCGAGCTTCCGGTCTCCGAGCGGCTTGCCGTCGCGGTCGTGGGTGCCGGCGATCTTGCCGGCCTCCATCGGTCCGCCCGAGACGAAGATCGTCGGGATGTCGAGCCGCATCGTCGCCATCAGCATGCCGGGCGTGATCTTGTCGCAGTTCGAGATGCAGAAGAGGGCGTCGGCGCAATGCGCGTTCACCATGTACTCGACGCTGTCGGCGATCAGGTCGCGGCTCGGCAGCGAGTAGAGCATTCCGCCGTGGCCCATCGCGATCCCGTCGTCGACGGCGATCGTGTTGAACTCGACGCCCCAGCCGCCGGCGTCGTCGATCACCCGCTTCACGCGCTGGCCGACGTCGTGGAGATGGACGTGGCCGGGCACGAACTGCGTGAAGCTGTTGGCGATCGCGATGATCGGCTTCTGGAAGTCGGCGTCGGTCATGCCGGTGGCGCGCCAGAGAGCGCGCGCGCCCGCCATGTTCCGGCCCGCGGTGGACGTCCGGCTGCGGTATCCGAGAGCGGTCATGCCTCCGACCCTACATGGAAATCCCCCGTCGGCCCACCGCCACCGGAGGCGCGAGCGGCTGGCCATCGCCGGCCCGGACCGTGTAGCACTCCGGTTTCACGATGGACGGGGCGGGATCGGCTTCGACGCGGCGGGTGCTCCTGGCGAGCCTGGTCGGCACCGCGGTCGAGTTCTACGACTTCTACATCTACGGGACCGCCGCGAGCCTGGTCTTCGGGGCGCTCTTCTTTCCCGCCGCGAGCCCGTCGGCGCAGCTGCTCTCGGCGTACGCGACGTTCACGGTCGCGTTCGTGGCGCGTCCGGTCGGGGCGATTGCGTTCGGACACTTCGGCGACCGCGTCGGTCGGAAGTCGACGCTGGTCGCGTCGTTGCTCCTGATGGGGCTCTCCACCTTCGCGATCGCGTTCCTGCCGTCGTACGAGCGGGCGGGATGGATCGCGCCGGCACTCCTCTGCCTGTTGCGGTTCGGGCAGGGCTTCGGGCTCGGCGGCGAATGGGGCGGGGCGGCGCTCCTCGCCGTCGAGCATGCGCCGCCCGGCTGGCGGGCCCGCTACGGCATGTTCCCGCAGCTCGGCGCGCCGGTCGGCTTCGTCGCCGCGAACGGGCTCTTCCTGCTCCTCGGGCTCGCGCTCACGCCGGAGCAGTTCGCCGCCTGGGGCTGGCGGCTGCCGTTCGTCGCGAGCCTCGCGCTGATCCTGCTCGGGCTCTGGGTGCGTCTGCGGCTCGGGGAGACGCCGGCGTTTCGCGCCGCGCTCCACGCCGCGCCGCCGCCGCGCGTGCCCTTTGCCGAGGTGCTGCGGGGGCACGCGCTCGCCGTGCTTGGCGGCACGGGCGCCGTCGTCTGCTGCTTCGCGCTCTTCTACCTGACGACGGTCTTCGCGCTCGGCTACGGCACGCGCACCCTCGGCTACGGGCGCGAGGCCTTCCTCGCCCTCCAGCTCGGCGCGATCCTCTTCATGGCCGCGGGTACGATCGTCGCGGGCTACTGGTCCGACGCCGCGAGCCCGCGCCGGGTCCTCATGACCGGCTGCGTGCTCGCGGTCGCCGCGGGCGCGGCGCTCGCGCCGCTCATGGGCGCGAAGTCGCCAGCGCTGGTCTTCGCGTTCCTGGCGGGCGCGCTCTTCGTCATGGGGCTCGTCTACGGACCGCTCGGCGCCTTCCTGCCGGGCCTCTTCCCGGCGCGCGTCCGCTACACGGGCGTGTCGGTCGCGTTCAACGTCGGCGGCATCATCGGCGGCGGTCTGGCGCCGATGATCGCGCAGGCGCTCGCCGAGGCGGGTGGCCTGTGGCTCGTCGGCCTCTACCTTGCCGGCGCGGGGGCGCTCAGCTTCGCCGCCCTCGCCGCGCTCGCGCGGCCCGTGGCGGACTGAGGGCTCGTGCGGTCGGTCCGCGCCAGCCCCCGGACGCTCGCGTCCGAATCCCGGTGCGCCCCGCTGGCATCGTATCGGCGACACCTGGTACATGGCGCGCACGCGTCCTCCGACGCGAGGTCGGCCAACCACCACAAAGGAGAAGGATCGCATGCACAAGGTCACGGGTTTTCTGATCGCGTCGGCGGCCGCGGGTCTCGTGCTGTCGGGCGCCGTCGGGGCGCGCGCCGACGAGGGCAAGACGGGCGGCGAGGTCTACTGCTCGGGCATCAACGCCTGCAAAGGGCAGGGCGCGTGCGCCGGCGCCGGCCATTCCTGCGGCGGCAAGAACGGTTGCAAGGGGCAGGGCATCGTGAAGACGAGCGAGAAGGAGTGCAAGGAGAAGGGCGGCAAGATCGTCGCCGATCCGATGAAGTAGCGCGCTCGCGGTCGATGCGGCGGCGCGAGAGGCCGCGCCGCCGTCACGCGCCGCCGACGAAGGCGGCGCGTCGCGGCGCGCTCGGGAAGCGCGCCGCGTAGTGCGCGGTCTCGAGACAGAGCATCTCGCGGAAGCGGTCGCGTTCCGCCTCGAGCTCCGCCGCCAGGCGCGCGTCGACGAGGCGCGCGAGCGGCGGGTGGGTCCGGAGGTCGCCAAGCACGTCGGCGAGCGAGAGGTTGTGGCATTCCCCGAGGAGGCACATCGCGGCGTAGTCGAGCTGGCTGCGGTTCGGCTTCAGGCTCCAGACCCCGCGAAACGTGAGGAGGCGGGTCTCGGCGGTCTGCACGCGGATCGGGACGACGTCGTCACGGCCGCTGCCCTCGGTCCCCGGCGGGAGGAACACGATCGCGGGCGCGTCGCCGTCGATCGCGACCGGGTGCGGCGTGTAGTGCGGCGACGCGTAGTCGACCGCGTCGGCGAGCGCGCGCCGGTAGCGTTCGACGTCGTGCCCGACGCTCTCCGCGATCGCGAAGAGATGGACCCCGAGGCTCGCGCCGCGGCGCTCGGCGAGGCGGGCGAGGGCCAGGAAGGCGTCGGCGTGGTAGCCCTCGCGCTGCGCCACCCGGGCGAGCTCGGGAATGCGGAGCGTCAGCGCGAGCGCGTCGAGGCCGGTCGCGGGGTCGGTCGGCGTCGCTGCGTCGATGTCGGCCGCGCGGATCGGCGCGCCGGGCGCCGTCGCTTCCAGCGCCATCGCGAACCGGTCGCCGTATTGCGAGAGCTTCCCGAAGCCCCGCCGGCATCCCGAGAGCCGGACGCGCCGGGCGTCGACGGCGGGGAGCGGCGCGAGCGCCGCGAGCCCGAGCCCGCTCATCAGCGAGCCGTAGGCGATGACGGTGGCGCTCCGTCCCACGATCAGGCCGCGTCCCGCGCCGCGGCGTCCGCGCCGGGACGGAGCGTCCGGTGGCCGGCGCGCGGCGCGCGGCTCACGTCGGCACCGGGCCGCGCCGGCGGATCGCCTCGTTCGCGAGGACGTCGCAGCGCTCGTTCTCGACGTGTCCGTCGTGGCCGCGCACCCAGTGCCAGCGCATCGTGTGCTTGCTCGCCTCGGCGTCGAGGGCTTCCCAGAGGTCGGCGTTCTTGACCGGGGTCTTGCCGCTCGTGCGCCAGCCGTTGCGCTTCCAGGTGGCGAGCCAGCTCTGCATGCCGTTCCTCAGGTACTGGGAATCGGTGTAGAGGTCGACCTCGCACGGCTGCTTCAGGCTGCGCAGCCCCTCGAGCGCCGCCTGGAGCTCCATGCGGTTGTTGGTGGTCGTGGCCGCGTAGCCGGTGATCTCGCGGCGGTGCGATCCCGAGACGAGGATGGCGGCCCAGCCTCCCGGACCGGGATTTCCCTGGCACGCGCCGTCCGTGAAGATGTCGACGCGGGTCATTCGCGGAGCAGCTCGCGGGCGATCGTGAGGATCTGCATCTCGGTCGTGCCGCCGCCGAGCTCGAGGAGCTTCGCATCGCGCGCGAGGCGCTCGACGACGTACTCCTCCATGTACCCGTTGCCGGCGAGGATGTGGATCGCTTCGAAGGCGACGAAGGTTCCCATCTCGGCGCAGTAGAGCTTGCCGGCGCAGACGTCGGCGACGGACTCGCGCGACGGCCGGCCGGCGAGGTAGTCCGCGTAGACGATGCGCCGGCAGTTCGACAGCGCGACGTACATGCGGGCGAGCCGGCTCTGGATCATCTGATATTCGGCGATCGCGCGGCCGAACTGCCGCCGTCGGAGCGCGTAGCCGCGCGCGATCTCGTAGCAGCGCTCCATGATGCCGTACGAGAGGACGGCGAGGCCGATGCGCTCCGAGGTGAGGCTCGCCTTCACGTGGCCGCGTTCGCGGACGCCGCCGCCGAGCAGGTGGTCGGCCGGGACGCGGACGTCGTCGAGGAAGATCTCACCGGTCGGCGAGCCGCGCATGCCCATCTTCTTCATGGCGGGGCCGGTCGCGAGCCCGGGCGTCCCGCGCTCGACGACGAAGCTCTGGATCGATCCGGCGCCGTCGCCGCCTTCGACCCGGGCGAGGATCAGGAAGACGTCGGCGTAGGGCGCGTTGGTGATGAAGGTCTTGCTGCCGTTCAGCACGAAGTGGTCGCCGTCGCGGCGTGCGGTCGTCTTCATGCCGCCGAGCGCGTCGCTGCCGCCGCCGGGCTCCGTGAGCGCCCAACAGCCGATCTTCTCGCAGTGCAGGACGGGGCGCGCGAAGCGCTCGATCTGCTCCGGGGTGCCCTTGCCGAGGACGTTGCCGGCGAAGAGGCTGAGGCTCGCGCCGTAGCTCAGCGCGAACGACGGGCTCACGCGCGCCATCTCGACGGTGAAGGTGGTGCGTGCGTAGCGGATCGTGTTGGCGGCGCGTCCGGCGTCGTCGCGGCCGCCGTCGCCGCGCGGCTTCGCGCCGCGGCCGAGGAGCGCGTCGAGTCCGAGGGCCTCGTGCATCGGGCGCATGAGCGGATACGGCAGCATGGCGCCGCTTTCCATCGCGGGGACGTGCGGCTCGATCTCGCGGGTGAAGTAGGTGCGGAACGTGTCGCGGAGCAGGCGTTCGGCGTCGGTCAGTTCCATGGGGGCGGGGTCCTCACTGGCGGATCTCGCGGCGGCAATCGTCGTCCCAGCCCGGATCGGCCGTGGGCGCGACGTCGAGGCGCGCGAGGCAGCGCGCCGCCTCCTCGAGCGAGAGTGCGTTCTCGTAGCGCTCCGCGCCGCAGGCGGGCAAGCCGCCGTCGACCATCGCGCGGAGCTCACGATGGGCCGCCGGCAGGTCGCCGGTGCGGCCGAGCGCCTCGGCGACGACGAGGCGGTTCGAGAGGCGGCACCCGAATCCCGGAGCCTGGGACGCTTCCTCGATGATCATCCGCCCCGCCCGCGGGTCGCCGCCTCCGTAGCGCGGCGCCTTGAGCAGCATGGCCGCCTCGGCGCGCGTCGCGCCGCCGTCGGGATCGAGGCCGGGCGGCCTGCCGCCGCGGGCGCGGTGGAGCTCGTCGAGCAGCTGGGCCGGAAGGCGGAGGTTGAGCGGGTTCCAGCTGCCGCGCGCCAGCACGCCGCGCGCGGCGGCGTGCCACAGCATGCAGCTCGTGTCGGTGGGATCGACCTCGAGACAGCGCTCCGTGACGGGAACGATCGCTGCGAGGCGGTGGCGCCATTCGCCGGCGCCGAGGCTCGCATCCTTGAAGCCCGACTCCGCGAGCAGCACGCGGGCGCGATTGCGGTCGAGCTCCGGGACGCTCGCGCAGCCGGCGAGGCAGGTCGCGCGCGCGTAGGTCTCGTCGACGCGCGCGCGATACCGGAGGTGCATGACCGGCGTGAGGGGCATCTCGACCCCCTGCTGCCGGCTCGCGTAGGCGGCGCGCGCCTCGGCGAGCTCGGCGGCGAAGCGGGCACAGTCGCAGCCGGTCAGCGGGGTGGCGACGAGATCGCTGCCGTGCGCGCGGGCGGGACCGAGCAGCCCGCCGACGAGCAGGAACAGGAGAGGGAACCCCGTCGCCACGCGCATCGGCTCGCTCCTAACACGACCGGCGCCGCGCCGGCCATCCGCGCGCCGCCCCGTGTCGCTCCGGTGGATGCCGCCGGCGATGTCGAGTAGTCGGGGACGAGCCATGGCGCACGCGGCCAGACGCGGCATCGACCTCTCGTGGCTCGTGACGCTCCGGTGGGGGGCGCTCGCGGGGCAGCTCGCGACCATCCTCGCCGTCGATCGGCTGATGGGAATCACGTTGCCGCTCGGTCCGCTGGCGGCGGTGCTGGCGGTCGGGGCGGCAAGCAACCTGGCGCTCGCGATCTGGCGCCGGCGCGCGGCGGTCGACGACGGGATGCTCGGGGTCGTCATGCTGCTCGACGTCGGGCTCCTGACGGCCGTCCTCGCCCTCACCGGCGGCCCCTTCAATCCGTTCAGCTTCCTCTATCTCGTGAACATCGCGCTCGCGGCCGTGATCCTGCCGGTCCGCTCGACGTGGGCGCTCGCCGGGGTGTCGCTGGCGCTCTTCGGCGCGCTCTTCTTCGCGCACGTGCCGCTGCCGATCGCGGATTCCGGTTCCGGGCACGACCACGGGATGGCCGCCGACCGTCCGATCTCGATGCACGTCCAGGGTATGTGGGTGGCGTTCGGCGTCGCGGCGGCCTTCATCGTCTACTTCATCCAGCGCGTCCGACGCGCGCTCGGGGCGCGCGACGCGGAGCTCGCCGAGGCGCTGCGGGACGCGGCCCGACACGAAACGCTCGCGTCGCTCGCGACGCTCGCGGCCGGCGCCGCGCACGAGCTCGCGACGCCGCTCTCGACGATCGCAGTGGTCGCGAAGGAGCTCGAGCGCGCGCTCGCGGCCGGCGCGGCCGACGCGCCGGCCGCGGCCGACGCGCGCTTGATCCGCGAGCAGGTCCAGCGGTGCCGCGACATCCTCGAGCAGATGGCCGCCGACGCCGGCGAGAGCGCGGGCGAAGCGCCGATCGCGACTACGGTCGCGGCGCTCCTCGCCGCCGCGACCGAGACGCTCGCGGAGGGCGAGCGCGTCGAGATCGCCGGCGCCGGCGCGGACGCCGCGTGGACCGAGGTTCCCCCGCGCGCGCTCGCCCAGGCGCTCCGCGGCGTCGTGAAGAACGCGCTCGACGCCTCGGTCGGCGCCGTGCGCGTGGAAGTCGCGCCGGCGGCGGATCCGCGCGTCGCCGGCGGCGGCTGGCGCGTCGTGGTGGCGGATCGCGGCGCCGGCATGACGCCCGAGGTCCTGGCGCACGCGGGCGAGCCGTTCTTCACCACCAAGAATCGCGCCGGCGCCGGGCGGGGCATGGGGCTCGGGCTCTTCCTCGCGCGGGTCACGCTCGAGCGCGTCGGCGGCGCGCTCGAGATCGCTTCGACGCTCGGACGCGGCACCACCGTGACCGCCGTCCTGCCGCGGGCGGGTGCTGCGACGATTGGTCGCATGGACGGCGACGCGCCGGACGGCATCGTGGAGCGGGGGGTCTCGTGAACGATCGACGTACGGCCGGCGCGACCGCGCCTTCGCTGCTCGTCGTCGACGACGACGAGGTTTTCCGGACGCGGCTCGCGCGCGCGTTCCGCGACCGGGGCTACGACGTGCGCGCGGCGGGCGGCTACGACGAGGCGCTCGCGCGCGCGCGCGAAGACTCGCCCGAGATGGCGATCGTCGATCTCCGCATGCCCGGACCGTCGGGGCTCGAGCTGGTGCGGGACCTGAAGGCGCTCGACCCGAGCACCCGCATCCTGGTGCTGACCGGCTACGGCTCGATCGCGACCGCGATCGAGGCCGTGCGGATCGGCGCGACGTACTATCTCCAGAAGCCCGCCGACGTCGACGACATCCTCGCGGCGTTCGCGCGCGGCGAGGCGCCGCCGCTCGACCCGCCGACCTCCGACTACACGGCCCCGTCGCTCGCGCGCGCCGAGTGGGAGCACATCAGCCGCGTCCTCTCCGACTGCGGCGGCAGCGTCTCGGAGGCCGCGCGCCGCCTCGGCCTGCACCGCCGGTCGCTGCAGCGGAAGCTCCAGAAGTATCCGCCGCGCAGCTGAGCGATCGCCGTGGGGGCGCGGCCGCCGCTCGCCGCATCACCGCCGCCTGCTTCGCGCCGCCGGACGCGATCCCGTCCCGCGTCCTCACGCCCGGGTCGCGGCACCCCAGTACGTGTACGTCCACGGCCGTGGGCCCGGAAGGTAGAGGCTCGCGAGCTCGGGCAGCGCGAAGCCCGCGTCGCCGAGGAGATCGGGAATCGCGCGATTCAGGTTGCAGCCGCCGGCGAGGCGCCGCCACAGCGGGTTCAGTCGATCCTGCCAGCGCGCGACGCCGGCATCGGGCGCGCGGCCGTGCTCCGAGAAGAGGAGGGCGCCGCCGGGGCGGAGCACGCGGCGCATCTCCGCGAGCGCCGTCGCGACGTCGGGGATGGTGCACATCGTGTAGGTGACGACGATGCTGTCGGCCGAGGCGTCGGGCAGCGGGATCTTCTCGCCCGACACCGGCAGGAACTCGATCGGAAGCCGCGCCGCGTCCGCCCGGCGGCGCGCGAGCCGCTGGAGTTCGAGGGACGGATCGAGGGCGTAGAGCTTCGTGATGCGCGCGCGGTCGTAGTGGGGGAGGTTCAGCCCCGAGCCGACGCCGACCTCGAGCACCTCGCCGTGCGCCCGGGGCACGACCTTCTCGCGCTGCCGCCGGATGGGCTCCTGGCGCATCACCCAGTCGAGGATCGTGGGCAGGACGTGGCGTGCGTAGAAACCCATCGCGTCACCGATCCCGCGCCGACGCGCGGGCGATACTCGCCGACCTCCGGGTCGTTCGCGCGTGCTCGATCGGGTCGTTCGCCATGTCGTGCTCCTCGCCGCCGTGCGCGCGGCCGCTTCGCCGCTCAGGGGGAGTAGGGCCCCGAATGCGAATCTCTGTCAAACGCGGGCGTGGGAGCGGAGCGTCGCCCGGCGGCGCGCCGCCTGCGACGACGTGTCGCATTCCACCCGCGGCGTCCCGCCGCTACGGTGCCGCGCGATGACGACCATGGGTGGCGATCGACCACGGCTGGCGCTCGTCGCGACGGCGCTCGCGCTCCTCCTGGCGGCGATGATGTCGGCGCGGCCCGCGTTCGCGCACGACAGCGGGGTGCCCTTCATCTACGTCGGTGCGACGGCCGCGGACGGCGGCGCGCTCGCCCTCGACCACAACCTCGGCCTGCCGATCGTCCTCGAAGCGACCGCCCGGGTCGAGGACTTCGTGCTCTACGCCGCGCAGGACCCCGCCTTCGAGCCGCCATCGCACCTGCCCGAGGGTTTCTTCGCCCTGGCGCCAGGCGTGACGGTGGCGGTCGAGGTCACCGATCTCGGCCCGAGCGTCGCGGTGAAGATCGGGGGCGTCGAGCTCGACCGCGTCGGCGCGTCCGTCGTGCTCGGGACCGCGCCGGAGCTGCACCGCCATCCGGAATGGCGACTCACGCTGCCGGTCGGCGCGCGGTCCTGCCAGCCGATCGGCTTCCGCCTCACGACCGACGCGCCCGCGTATACGCCGTCACGGCGCTACACGGCGTGGCTCACCAACGACGAGGCAACGTGCGCCATCCCGACCTGCGGCGATCCCGACGGCAGCGGTGGCATCACGGTGAGCGACGGCGTGAACGTACTGCGGGCGGCGGTGGGGCTCGCGAGCGCCTGCATCGTGCCGGCGGCGTGCGACGTCGATGGCAGCGGCGCGCCGAGCGTCACGGACGGCGTGCGCGTGCTGCGGGCGGCGGCCGGACTGCCGGCGGATCTCGCGTGCCCCGAGTTCTGAGCGCCCGGCGCGCGCGAATCGTTCCGGCGGCCGCGCTCGCGGCGGTAGTGGCGGCGGCGCCCGCCGCCGCGTGCGACGTCTGCGCCGTCTACACGGCGACCGAGATGCGCGAGGAGCGCGTCGGCTGGATCGCGGGCATCGCGGAGCAGGGCACGCGCTTCGAGACCGGTCTCCCGGACGCGTCGGGGCGCACGGTCGACAAGGGCGAGCGCCTCAACAGCTTCATCACGCAGCTCTTCCTCGGCTACGACTTCCATCCCAAGTTCGGCGTGCAGGTGACCGTGCCGATCATCGCGCGCGACTACCACCGCCTGCGGAACCGGCGTCTGGTCGACGGCCGCATCCAGGACGGCGTGATGACGAAGGGTAACGTCAGCGGCTTCGGCGACGTCGCCGTGATCGGCGTGCTCCGGCCGTGGAGCCGCGTCACCACCAACGCCGTCCTGCGCTTCACCCTGCTCGGCGGGCTCGAGATGCCGAGCGGCGATCCGCAGAAGCTCGCCGAGGAACAGCAGCTCCGGCGGGAATCGGAGGCGGCGGCGGCCGTCGCGACGCCCGGCCGCGTGGCGTCGGCGCACCATCTTCCGGAAGGCAGCCCGAGCGGCATCAACGGCCACGACCTGGCGCTCGGGTCGGGCTCGATCGACGGCATCGTCGGGGGCACGGCCTTCGCGAGCTGGAAGCGGCTCTTCACGACCTGGTCCGTGCAGCACGCGATCCGCATGGAGGGCGCCTACCGCTACCAGTACGGCGACGAGACCACCTGGTTCGTGGGCGCCGGCGCCTTCGTCCTGCTGGACCACGACCACACGCTCGCGCTCCAGCTCGTGAACTCCGGGAAGCACCAGGGCACCGACACGCTCGAAGGCACGAGCACGGCGCCGGACGGCGCGTCGAGCGCGCTCACGTTCGTGTATCTCGGGCCGGCGCTCACCTTCACGTGGGGCGACTCGCTCCTGCTCGACCTCGCCGGTGACCTGCCGGCGGTGCGTCCGGAGGAGGGCTTGCGGCCGCAGTACCGCGTGCGCGGCGGGGTGAGCTGGCGGTTCTGATCGGTCTGTGGCAGTCAGCCGCGCCATGGGACTCCTCGATGCGATCACGGGCGGCGGCGACCCGGCCGTCACCGCCGGACAGCAAGCGCCGGACTTCGCGCTCCCCGACGCCGCCGGCAACACCATCAAGCTCAGCGACTTCCGCGGCAAGAAAGCGGTCGTCCTCTATTTCTACCCGAAGGACGACACGCCGGGGTGCACCAAGGAGGCCTGCGCGTTCCGCGACCAGTACGAGGACTTCAAGGAGGCGGGCGCGGAGGTGATCGGCGTGAGCTCCGACGGCGGCGGCGCGCACGAGAAGTTCGCGTCGAAGCACCGGCTGCCGTTCCTCCTGCTCTCGGACCGCGGGGGGGTGGTGCGGAAGCAATACGGCGTCCCCGCCACCCTCGGCCTCCTGCCCGGGCGCGTCACCTTCGTGATCGACGAGCAGGGGATCGTGCGGCGCACCTTCAACTCGCAGCTCCAGGCGACGAAGCACGTGAGCGAGGCGATCGCGGCGCTGCGCGGGATGCGGGAGCTTCTCTAGTTAGCTGGGCATTCAAGCTCCGGCGAAAAGGTCGAGTGGCTTAGTCCTCTTACCTGCACGTCCATCTGGCAACAGGTCCCCAATGAATTCGGCGGGCACATTGCTGAGCTCGCGCGGCTGCAGCGATTTGTTGGGCGGCAGGCTCTACTGCCGCACGCTCCGGCCACTCCGCGATCCGCCCCGCGCCGGCGGCGGTGCCGGGCGCCATCGACGCGTCGAGGGTCGTCGGGGACATGAGGCCCGGACTATAGGATCGAGCGGATCGCGGCGACAAGACGAAGCGCGACTCGACCGCGGTCATCGAGACCGCGTGGCCGGCGCCGAGCCGGCGCACTTGAAGCGCCGCCGCGCGTTCGCCTATGGACAGGGTACTTTCGCCGCCCGAGGAGCTGCCGTGGATCGTGTCCTTCGCCTTTTCGCGTTCGCTGCTCTGTCCGTCCTTGCCGCCCCGGAGCCGTCGGGCGCGGCGCCGCTCGCGCCCGACGTCGTGCCGCTCGCGGTCGGGGCCGCCGGCGTGCCGACCGCGCTCGCGTCGGCCGATCTCGACGCCGACGGCATGCCGGACCTGATCGTCGCCTACGCGCAGGGCGACGCGACGACGCTCGTCGCGTACCCGGGGGACGCCGAGGCCGTGTACCCGACGCCGGGCGCGCCGCGCGCGCTCCCGGGGTCGCTGTTCGGGGCGCCGCGCGTGCTCGCCACCGTGGATGGGCGCGTGTCCGCCCTCACGGCGGTGGACGTCGACGCGGACGGGCGCAAGGACCTCGTCGCGGAGCGTGCGCTCGGAGCGGCGGTGCTCCTGGCCGGCGTTGGCGACGGGAAGGTGCTGGACGTCGACGTCCTCGACGCCGGGGCCGTCGCGGCGGCGCGGGCGCGCGCGGCGGCCACCGCGCCGTCGCATCTGGCGTCCGCCGCCTCCGCGCCGCTGGCGGCGGTTCCCGACGTGTTCGCGGCGGCGAGCGCCGACGGCGGCGTCGGCGGATTCCGGACGAGCCCGGAGGTGCGGCGCGCGCTCGCGCGCCCCGCGCAGCCGATCGCGCTCGCCGCTCCGGCGGACGCCTCGGCCGTCCTGCCGATGCGCCTCAATCGCGACGCGGTGCCGGATCTCGTGGTGCTGCGGCCCGGTATGCCGGCGCCGGAAGTCCTGCTCTCGCGCGCGGCCGCGACCTTCGTCGTCACCACCACCGCCGACGAGAACGGCGTCTGCGACGCCTCGTGCTCGCTCCGCGAAGCGATCGTCGCCGCCAACGCCACGCCCGACCTCGACACGATCGAGTTCGCGATCCCGGCGAGCGACCCGGGCTTCCGGCCGGGGACGGGCAGCTGGCTGATCAAGCCGCAAGGCAGCGAGTACCCGGCAATCGTGGCGCCCGTCACGATCGACGGCCGCACGCAGCCGGGGTTCGTCGACGCGCCGGTCATCGAGCTGAGCGGCGAGACGTTCTCCGATGGCCGCATCGCGTTGATCCTGTCCGCGCCGAACAACATCGTTCGCGGCCTGATCGTCAGCGCGTGGCCGGCGCTGCGCGAGAACGGCGAGAGCTTCTGCGGGTGCGGCATCACGCTCGTGGGCGCCAGTAACTCGATCGTCGAGGGGAACTACGTCGGCACCGACGCGACCGGCCTCCAGGCGAAGCCGAACGGACAGAACGGCATCGCGATCATCAGCGGATCGAACAACCTGATCGGAGGCACGACGGTCCAGGCGCGAAACGTCGTCTCCGGGAACCGCGAGCAATTCTTCTTCGACGTCGGTATCGCCACCTTCATCAGCTCCGCCGCCGCCAACAACACGATCGCTGGCAACTACGTGGGCGTCGACGGCGCGGGCTTCCACACGCTGCCGAACCGCGAGGGCATCATCCTGAACAGCGCGAACAACATCGTCGGCGGCACCGACCCGGGAGCGGGCAACGTCGTCGCGGGGAACGTCGGGACCCAGGTGAGCGTCTTCGAGGTGGGCGCCTCGGCCGACGGCAACACGATCCTCCGTAACTTCATCGGGACGGACGCGGCGGGTCTCGGCGCGTTCGACGAAGGCTTCAGCTACGGCGTGTCGATCTCCGATGCCGACGATACGGTGATCGGCGCGCCCGGGAACGGCAACCTGATCTCGGGCAACGACTACGGGGTCCTGATCCACTTCGACGTGCACCGGTCGACGGCCGGCCACGTGGTACAGGGGAACCAGATCGGCGTCGACGCCGTCGGTCGTCCGCTCGGCAATGGCGGTCCCGGCATCCGTCTCGACAACGTGTTCGACGGGACCATCGGGGGGACGGCGAACGGCGAAGCGAACCTCGTCGCGTACAACCTGGGTCCCGGCGTGCTCGTGAACTTCGTGCCGACCTGCGCCGGCTGCACGACCGGCACGCTGCGCGCGAACCAGAACCGCCTCTCGGCGAACCGCATCTTCGCCAACGGCGGCCGCGGCATCGACCTCGGCAGCTCGGGGTTCGGCGACGGCGTGACGATGAACGACGCAACCGACGCCGACACCGGGGCCAACGACCTGCTGAACTGGCCGGTGCTCACGAGCGCCACGTCGGACGCGATGAGCTCGACCGTGAACGCGCAGGCGCTCACGCAGGGGCCGGCGAGCGCGCAACCCTACCGCCTGGAGTTCTTCGCGAGTGCGGCCTGCGACACGGTCGGCGGCAACGGCGAAGGAGCGTTCTTCCTCGGCGCGGCCGACCGCACGGCCGACGGCAACCCGGTCTCTGTGAACCTGCCGGTGCCGATTCCGAACGGCTACGTCGTCACCGCGACCGCTACCGACTCGCTCGGTAACACCTCGGAGTTCTCGAATTGCGTGACCGCGAGCGGCGGACCGGCGCCGGCCGCGTCGGCGACGCCGACGCCCGGCGCGACGGCGACCGTCGAGAAGACGCCGGGGCCCGGCGCCACGCCGACCGTCGCGCCGACCAACGTGCCCGGCGTCGAGAACTGCGACAACTGCCGCGACGACGACGGCGACACGATCGTCGACCGCGCCGATCCCGACTGCGGGCGGCCGTGGGCCAACGGGCTGGGCGCCGGGGTGGCGACCAAGGCGCGGGCGAAGGTCACCGCCAAGTGCCAGGGTGTGATCGCGAAGGGCGGCCAGGCGCTGGTCGCGAAGGAGCGGAAGCTCCTCCAGGGCTGCCTGCAGCGGATGCTGGCCTGCATCGAGCTCAAGCCCGACGATCAGGGCTGCCGCGACAAGGCGGGCGCGGGCTGTCAGAAGCTCTCCACGACGATCGCCGCCCTCGAGGGCAAGCTCGAGGACAAGATCGAGAAGGCGTGCGGGCAGCCGCCGGTGCTCGAGGCCGACCTCCAGAATGCCGCCGGCCTCGGCTACGGCGGCGAGCGCAGCACGTGCACGGCTTCGTTCGTCACGGCACGCGACGCGAACGGGGTGGCGCGCTGCGTGCACACCCGCCACCAGTGCCAGGCCGAGCAGCTGGTATCGATCGAGAACCCGCGGGCGCGCGAGCTGCTGCAGGCGGCGGGCGTCTCGATCTTCGGCTTCGGCTGCCTCCTGAGCCCCGGTGCGAACGGCGCCGGGCAGGGCGTCGGCGACCCGGTGCGCGCCAAGCGCCTCGTGAAGTGCGCGTCCGCCATCCAGAAGGCGGCGGCGAAGTTCGCGTCGAGCCGGCTCGGCGGCCTCCAGAAGTGCGTCGCCGCCGTCACCAAGTGCGTGCAGCAGAAGCCCGGGGACGCCGGCTGTCTCGCCGGCGCGCGCGGCAAGTGCGGTGGCGTCGCCGCCAAGATCGGCGACGGCCCGAAGGGCGCCGGGACCAAGGCGCGCGCCGCGATCGCCAAGGCCTGCGGCGGCCTCGACGCGGAGCTCCTCGCCGCCGACGGTCTCGGCCAGGCGGCGCTCGCGACCTACTGCGGCGCCGTCGGCGTGTCGCCGCTCACGACCGCGGGCGACGTCGGCGAATGCCTGCTCCGCCACCACACCTGCCGCGTCGGCCAGCTGCTCGACGCCGAGACCCCGCGCGCCCGCGAGCTCCTCGATTTCGGCGGGATCGCACCGTGAGGCGCGGAGCGCGGACCTGACGCCGGACGAGCTCATGCGACGGGCGATCGCCCTCGCCGACGAGAACGTACGGAGCGGACGGGGCGGGCCGTTCGGCGCCGTCGTCGCGCGCGCCGGGGTGATCCTCGGCGAAGGCGCGAACCAGGTCACGGCGAGCAACGATCCAACGGCGCACGCCGAGGTCGTCGCCATCCGGAACGCCTGCCGCGCGCTCGGCGACTTCCGGCTCGCCGGCTGCGAGATGTACGCGAGCTGCGAGCCGTGCCCCATGTGCCTCGGCGCCGTCTACTGGGCGCGCCTCGAGCGGCTCTGGTTCGCCGCCGACCGCGCCGACGCCGCCCGCGCCGGCTTCGACGACGGCGTCATCTATGCCGAGATCGCCGCGGACCTCGAGGCGCGCGCGCTTCCGACGGCGCGTCTGCTGGTCGCTCCGGGCCGCGCGGTGCTGGAACGCTGGCGGACGACCCCGGACAGGATTCCGTACTGACGCGGACGCGCGCCGCGCCCGTCGGTTGCACCTCCCCGCCCGCGGTGCCATGAGACGCGCATGCCGACCGTTCACGAGTGCTCCGCCCGGCCGATCAAGGGCCGCGGCAAGGTGATCGCGTGCTCCTCGCCGCGGACGGCTTCCGTCTCGGAGGAGATCGTGGGCGCGATCGAGCGAGCCGCCGCCTGAGCGCGGCGCGGGCACCGCTTCGGCATCGGGCGCTCGCCGGCGCGTTGGCGCTCGCGGCGGCGCTCGTCGGCGCGGGCGCGGCGCGTGCGGACGTCGAGCCCGACGAGCACGGCCAGGTGGCCGTGCTGCCGGCGCAGCCGGGGTCGCACTGGGTGTGGGTGCCCGATCGCGTGCTCCGCCACGCGCAGCTCTTCGACGGCGACACGGGGACGATGCTCGGCACCCTCGACGGCACGGCGGGCAACCTGAGCGGCCCGGCGCCGCTCTTCTCGCCGAAGCGCGGCGAGATCTACGTGGTCGATCCGGTCTACGCGCGCGGCCACCGCGGGGAGCGCAAGGACTACGTCGTGATCTACGACGCCGTGACGCTCGCCGTGCGGGGCGAGGTCGAGATTCCGCCGCGCTCGGCGAGCATCGGCCACGGCTATCAGCTCGCCGCCGTGCTCGACGACGAGCGCTTCCTGGTCGTCTTCAACCAGGATCCGGCGAACTCGGTGTCGGTCGTGGATCTCGAGACGCGGCGGTTCGTCGAGGAGATCGTGATCGGCGGCTGCGCGCTCGTCTACCCGACCGGCGGCAGCCAGTTCGGCACGCTCTGCGGCAACGGGACTGCGATCGAGGTCGAGCTCGACGCGAGCGGCCACAAGCAGCGCGCGACGCGGAGCGAGACGTTCTTCGACACCGTGCGGGATCCGCTGACCGAGAAGGGCGTGCGCGACGGCGCGCGCTGGCTGTTCGCGTCGTTCGAGGGCCGGTTGCAGGCCGTCGATTTCTCCGCCGAGCAGCCCGTCGCGGCGCCGGCCTGGCCGCTCTTCACCGACGCCGAGCGCGGCGCGCGGTGGCGGATCGGCGGCATGCAACACCTGGCCTTCCATCGCGGGACGCAGCGGCTCTACGCGCTCGTGCACCAGGGCGGCCCCGGCTCGCACAAGGATCCGGGCTCGGCCATCTGGGTCTACGACGTCGCCCGGCGGCAGCGCGTGCAGGACATCGCGGTGCCCGGACTCCTCCCGGCCTTCGCGCGGCCGATCCTGGAGCTCCCGCGCGGCGGCTGGGGCGAGTGGCTGCTGCGGCAGGTGTCGCCGAACCCTGGCGCCCACTCGATCGCGGTGACGCAGGACGCGCACCCGCTGCTCTTCGTGCGTCACGGCGAGATCGGCGCGCTCGGCGTCGTCGACGCGCTCTCCGGCGCGCTCGTGCGGGAGATCGACGAGATCGGCATCTCCGGGCCGACGCTCCTCGTGCCGCCGGGGCCGTGACGCAATGCTCGATCCGGTCGTGACGCTCGCGGTGCGCGCCGCCTTCGCGCTGCTCTTCGCGGTCGCCGCCTGGCACAAGCTCCGCGATCGCGCGGGCTTCCGCGCGGTGCTGGCGGCGTACCGCGTGCTGCCGGAGCGGGTCGTGCCGGCGGCGGGCGTCGCGGTCGCGGCGCTCGAGGGCACGCTCGCGACGGCGTGGCTCGCGCCCGGCGCCGCGAGCGTTGCGGCACCCGCGACCGCCGCGCTCCTCGCCGTCTACGCGCTCGCGATCGGCGTGAACCTGGCGCGCGGGCGGCGGACGATCGACTGCGGCTGCGGCGTCGGCGGCGCGGCGCAGCCAGTCGGCGAGGGGCTCGTCGCGCGCAACGCGCTCCTCGCGGCCGGCGCGCTCGCGACCCTCCGTCCGACGACGCCGCGAGCGCTCGTCTGGATCGACGCGGCGACGGTGGCGGGCGTGGTCGCCGTCGCGGCGTGCGCGTGGACGGCGGCGCACGCGCTCGCGGCCGCGGCGGCGCGGGTGCGCGCCGTCGACGCGCGCCGCGCCGCGCCGGCGGAGGCGCCGCGATGACCGAGGCGCTTCTCGTCTCGAACGTGCTCCTCTGGATCGCGCTCGTCGCGCTCGCGACGGTGGTCGCGGCGCTCGTACGGCAGATCGGCGTGCTCCACGAGCGCGTCTTCCCGGTCGGCGCGCTCGTCATGCCGGGCGGTCCGAAGGTCGGCGAGGCCGCGCCGGCGCGCGCCGTCACCGACCTCGCCGGCCGCGCCGTCGCGATCGGCGGCGCCGACCCCGCCGGCCGCCGCACGCTCCTCTTCTTCGTCTCGCCGACGTGCCCGGTCTGCAAGACGCTGCTCCCCATCGTGCGGTCGCTCGTCGCGAGCGCGGCGCCGCCGACCCGGCTCGTCCTCGCGAGCGACGGCGACCTCGAGGCCCAGCGCGCCTTCGTCGCGCGCGCCGGGCTCGGCGACCACCCCTACGTCGTCTCGGCCGACCTCGGGCTCGCCTACCAGGTCGGCAAGCTGCCCTACGCGGTCCTGATCGCCGCCGATGGCGTGCTCCTCGCGAAGGGGCTCGTCAACACGCGCGAGCACGTCGAGAGCCTCTTCGAGGCGGCGCGGCTCGGGGTTGCGTCGATGCAGGAATGGTTGCAAGAGCACGACGTCCGGAGAACGGGATGACGGGACTCGACGCGCTCCTCGAACGCTACGCCCGCCGCCTGGCGCGCCGGAGCGATCGCCGCGGCTTCCTCGCGAAGCTCGGGGCGCTCGTCGTCGGCGGCGCGGCGCTGCCGTTGCTCCCGATCGCGCGCGGGCTCGCGGCCGCGCCCGACGGGAAGGCGCGCCCGGCCGAGGTCGACGGTCCCGCAGGCGATCCGACCAGCTGCGAGTACTGGCGGCACTGCGCGATCGACGGGTTCCTCTGTAGCTGCTGCGGCGGCTCGCAGACGTCGTGTCCGCCGGGCACCGAGATGGCGCCGATCACCTGGATCGGCACGTGCCGCAATCCCGCCGACGGGAAGGACTACGCCATCTGGTACAACGATTGCTGCGGGCGCGGCTTCTGCGGCCGGTGCTTTTGCAACCGCAACGAGGGCGATCGGCCAGTCTACCACCCGTATCGCAGCAACGACATCAACTGGTGCTCCGGCGCGTCGACGCAGGTCTACCACTGCTCGACCGCGCTCGTGATCGGCCTCGCCGAGGAAGGCCAGCCCGAGAAGTGAGGCGGCGGCGAAGGCGCGTCATCGCCGCCGCGCTGGTGGCGGCGCTCGCGGTCGTTCCGGGTGCCGCTTCGGCCGCCGACGCCGACGCGCTCGCCGTTCACGACTATCTCCTGAGCTGCGGCGGTTGCCACGGCCTCGACGGCGCGGGCTCGGCCCGGGTGCCGAGCCTCCGGGGCATCGACCACCTGCTTGCCCGACCCGGCGGCCGCGCCTACGTGCTGCGCGTGCCGGGCGTCGCGAGCGCGCCGCTTCCCGACGTGCGCCTGGCGGCGCTCCTCGACTGGATTTTCGTGAACTTCCAGAACCGCACCGCGGCGGCCTTCCGCGCGTCGGAGGTCGCTGCCGCGCGCGCGACGCCGCTCGTCGATCCGAAGGCGGCGCGCGCGGCGCTCGAACGGCCTCCGGGCTGAAGGTTCGGGCGCCGACCGCGGTGCGGCCGGCGCGTTGCGGCGCGCCGCCGACGCGGGTATGCCGGGCCTTCATGACGAGCGACGGCCCAAGTCCGGGCGGCGCCTGCGGCCGCCCATCGACGAGCTAGTCGCCACCCGCGGATCGCCCGGTCCTCCGCGCGTGGCGGAGGAGGTACGGGGCGATGAACGATTCCCTCACGCAGGACGAGCTGGCCGACGCGTGGCCGGTGCTCGACACGGCCGAGCGGCTGCAAGCGGTCGGGCTGCTGTCGCGTCCGGACGCCGAGGACCTGTTCCTCACCGTCTCGACACGCGATCAGGCGGAGCTCGTGCTCGCCATGGAGCCCGCCGAGCGCCGCATGTGGCTCCGGCTCCTCGCGCCCGACGACGCCGCCGACCTGCTGCAGGAGGCGCCGTTGGCGGAGCGCGCCGCCATGCTGGCGCTGCTCGACCCTGCGACGCGGCGCGAGGTGACCGGCCTCCTCGCGTACGCCGAGGATCAGGCGGGTGGGCTCATGAACCCGCACTATGCGCGCCTGCGGCCCGACATGTCGGTGGCGGAGGCGACCGCGTATCTGCACCGCTTCGCGCGCGCGCACCGCGACACCACCTATTACGCCTACGTGCTCGATGCCGAGCAGCGCGTGCTCGGCACGGCGTCGTTCCGCGAGCTCTTCGCGGCCGACCCGGCGCGGCCCATCACCGACGTGATGCGTCCCGATCCCGTGACCGTCCGCGAGGACCTCGACCAGGAGGAAGTCAGCAAGATCTTCGCGGCGCACCACTTCTTGGCGCTCCCCGTCGTCGACGATGCGGGTCGCATGAAGGGTGTCGTCACGATCGACGACGTCGTCGACGTCGTCCGCGAAGAGGCGACCGAGGACATCCAGAAGATCGGCGGCACCGAGGCGCTCGACGCGCCCTATCTCGCCGTCGGCTTCGCGAGCATGGTCCGCAAGCGCGCCGGCTGGCTGTCGGCGCTCTTCCTCGGCGAGATGCTGACCGCGACCGCGATGGGGCGCTACGAGGACGAGATCGCGCGCGCCGTCGTGCTCGCGCTCTTCGTCCCGCTCATCATCAGCAGCGGCGGCAACTCGGGGTCGCAGGCGACGACGCTCGTGATCCGCGCGATGGCGCTCGGGGAGGTGGGGCTGCGCGACTGGTGGCGCGTCATCCGCCGCGAGCTCGCGTCCGGCCTCGTACTCGGGAGCATCCTCGCGGCGATCGGCCTCGTCCGGATCCTCGTCTGGCAAGGCATGTTCCACGCCTACGGCGCGCACTACGGATTGATCGCCGCGACCGTGAGCCTGAGCCTGATCGGTGTCGTGACGTTCGGCACGCTCGCGGGCTCGATGCTGCCCTTCGTGCTGCGCCGCCTCGGCCTCGACCCGGCGAGCGCATCGGCGCCGTTCGTCGCGACGCTCGTCGACGTCACGGGCCTCGTGATCTACTTCAGCGTCGCGAGCGTGGTGTTGCGCGGCACGCTCCTCTGACCGCGCCCGGCGCACGCGTCGGGGTGTCGTCGCTCGGTGCGCGCGCGACGACGCGCCCGCCGGCCGCGCCTCAGCGCTTCTTGTCGAGCGAGCGCTTCAGGAGCTCGCCGAAGGTGCCGAGCCCCTGCGACAGGTTCACCTTCGCGAGCGTCGCTGATTCCTCTTGGCGCTCGGCGCGCTCGGCCGCTTCGTGCGCGCGCCGCGCGCCTTCGATCATCGAGAGCGACAGGCGACGCTGCTCGGGCTCGACCGAGAGAACCGTCACCTCGACCTCGGCGCCGACCTCGAGCGCTTGCTTCGGGTGTGAGATGCGCCGGTCGGCGACGATGCGCGAGACGTGTGCGAGGCCGTCGATGCCGGGCGCGAGCTCGACGAACGCTCCGAACGCCTCGAGCTTCCGCACCTTGCCGCGTACCGTCGCCCCGACCGGGAACTTCTCGGCGGCCGTCGTCCAGGGGTCGACGGCGAGCGCGCGCAGCGACAGGCCGACGCGCTTCTGGCCGGTTTTCGCGTCGGGCTCGATCTTCACGACCTGCGCCTCGACTGTGTCGCCGACCTTCAGCACCTCCGACGGATGCCCGGCGCGGCCGTAGCCGAGCTCGCTCACGTGCACGAGCCCCTCGACGCCGCCGAGATCGACGAAGGCGCCGAAGTCGCGGAGCGACGTCACGGTGCCCTGCACGGTCGCGCCGACGCGCAGGCGCTCCCACGTGGTCTCGGCGAGCTTCGCGGCCTCCGCTTCGAGGAGCTGGCGCCGCGAGACGACGATGTTCCGGCCGTTGCCTTCGATCTTGGTGATGCGGAACTGCAGGCGCTGGCCGACGTACTCGGTCGGCTCGCGCCGCCGCAGGTCGATCTGCGACGCCGGACAGAACGCGCGCTGTCCGACGACCTGCACGTCGAAGCCGCCCTTGTTGACGCCGCTCACCGTTCCCTCGACCGGGATGCCGTGCGCGAGCGCCTGCTCGAGCTCGCCGGGCACGTGGCCGCCGCGGCCGAGCGTCTTCTTGAGGACGATCGATCCCGAGCGGCTGCCGTCGTCGGTGACCGTGGCTTCGATCTGGTCGCCCACCGCGAGCCGCACCTCGCCGGTCTCGGGGTCGCCGAACTCGGCGAGGCTGATCGCCGCCTCCGACTTGCCGCCGATCGCGACGAACGCGGTCTCGGCGCCGATCGCGATCACGCGTCCGCGCACGCGGTCGCCGGCGCGCACGCGCCGTTCGACCTTGGCGGACTGGGCTTCGCTCGCCGCGAACAGCGCGGCGAAATCTTCATCGGGGGCGGGCTTCCGGTCGTCGTCGGCGGGATCGCTCATGGTGGTCGCGCGTCGGCCTTACACCGCGCCGCCGCGTTTGGCGAACGGGCCCGCCGTTGGACGAGGGGGAGCGCCCGCGCTCAGCACCCCGCCCCGTCGAGGATCCCGCGGAAGCCTGACGGGGCGTGTGGTCCGAGCACGAGCTGCTCGAGCACGCCGATGCCCTCGCGGTCCTCCATGCGCGCGCGGCAGAGCTGCTGGACGTGGATGTGGCGCGGATCGAGCGGGTCGAGGTCGGCGAGGGTCCAGACGTCGCCGCCGACGGCCTCCTCGCCCTTCCACAGGCCATGGCCCCACTCGGGATCGAGGTAGCCGAGGCCGCGCATCTGGAACGTGAGCATCGGCTCGAGCTCGATCGCAAGCGGCGGCCGTCCGTGCGGCGTCAGCACGATCGACGCACCCTCCGCGCGCCGCGTGCCCGGGCGCCAGCGCACCCGCTGCTCGACCGCCGCCACGTACTCGACGCCGCTCTCGGCCGCGAAGTCGCCGACACGCGCCAGGGTGCCGTTGGCGTGCCAGCGCCGGCCGTCGGCATCCTCGTTGACGTCGAAGTGCACGCAGACGTCGTCGAAGTTGACGGGCGCCCAGAGCCAGTAGAACTGCGGCGGCATGCCGGGCGCGCCGCCCTCGGGCTCGCCGACGATGCGGACGCCCCACGAGCGGTCGCGGCAGCCGAGGACGCCCTCCGGCGCGATCGCCACCGTCGTCCCCCCGACGTCGAGGCGGCCTTCCCACGCGCCGAACTGGGTGAGGCGGGTCGAGTCCATGACCAGCCGGCCCGCGACCCGGTGCGTGAAGCGCGGCTCCTCGATCGGCGCGGTGCGGGCGCGAAAAACGAGATCGGCGGCGAGACCGTGCGGGTTCTCGGCGACGCGCACGCCGAGCGCGCGCAGCGGCGCGACGACTTCGACCGTAATCGGGCCGACCGTCGTCTCGGTGCGCTCGAGCGGCGCCAGGCGCGACGCGCGCACCAGCCACTGCCGTCCGTCCTTCACCACGCTGAACGCCGCGTCCATCACGCGGCGGTTCGGGTAGACGCCGAGCGCCGCCGCGAAGAAGAGGTTGCCGGCGCGGGTGTAGCCGTTGAAGAAGTAGCGGTCGTAGAAATTGCGGTCGCCGGTCGCCGGCTGCGCGATCGGCTCGGCGGTCTGGTGGAGCGGATAGTCGTCGAGGCGGGTCAGCATGGGATCATCCTCTCGAGATCTCGCCGAGCATGGAGGGCTTGAGCGGCGCGACGTCGCGCAGCGCTTGCGCGCCGAGGTGCTCGGCGAGCGGCCGGCGCGCGGCCTGCGCGACCTCGGCGGGGAGCGTCGCGATCGCCTCGAGCGCGTCGACGAGCACCGCGCGCACGGCGGCGGTGCGCGCCGGAGGCGGCGCGGCGGGCGCTGCCTCGAGAGCCGCCCGGAGCCGGTCGGCGACCGCGGGCGCGGCGGTGGCGAGCGCGGCGACCGCGCGTTCGAGCGCGGCGACGGCCGACGCGCTCTCCTCCTCGGCCTGGTCGGTGCGCGGCTCGATCCGGTCGCGCAGGTTCCGCAGCGCGTCGACCGCGGCGTAGAGCTGCCCGCGCGCGAACGGCGACGCGACGTCCGGCAGCACGGCCTCGACGAGCGTCCGGACGACGCCGTCGATCAGGTGTTCCGCGGCGATGCGCATCAGTCGGCGCCTCCTCCGAAGAAGTCGAGCGTCATGGCGAGGATGAGCAGGAGAAAGGGCAACTGGTGGTCGAAGATCGCCATGCGGAGGTCGTGGGTGCGGCCGTCGTTGAAGGCGCGGATGCCCGTCTGCATGATCGCGATCATCTTCACCAGCGTGAGGACGTCGTAGAAGCGCAGGCGCGCCGGGTCGACGGCGCGTCCCGCGGCGGTGGCGTAGACGGCGGCGAGCTCGTCGGGCAGAAGGAGGCCCGACGCGAGCTCGGTGCCGGCCCGCCAGAGCGGCGAGGCGCACCAGGCGAGATCCTCCAGCGGATCGCCGAGGTGCACCATCTCCCAGTCGAGGATACCCGTGAGCCGCGAGCGCGCGCCGGCGCGCTCGACGAGGAAGTTGCCGAGCCGGTAGTCGCCGTGCACGAGCGTGGTCTCGTCGCACGACGGCACGTGCGCCCGCAGCCAGACGAGCGCGGCGGCGAGCGCGGGCTCGGTCGGCAGGCCGCTTGCGCGGATGCGCGCCTCCCAGCGCGCGAGCTCCCGTGCCGCGGCAGCGGGTCCGGGTCCCGGATCGCCGAGGAAGCCGAGGCCGCGTGCCCGCCAATCGACGGCGTGCAGCGCCGCGAGCGTGCGGGCGACCTCGGGGCCGAGCGCGCGCCGTTCGTCATCGGCGAACGGGCCGCTCCCGTCCGCGCTCGGCGCCGGGATCGGCACCTCGCCCGGGAGGCAGCGCATGACGTAGAAGGGCCGCTCGAGCACGGCGGGATCGCGCGTGAACCACGGCGTCGGCGGCGACGGGAAGGGATCCTCGGAGAGCGCGTGCAGGACGCGGAACTCGGGCTCGAGGTCGTACGGCTCGAGGAGCCCGGCCACCGGCTCGCGCTTCGCGACCCAGCGCTCGACGCCGCGGGCGCCGGCGCGCGCCACCTCGGCGTCGAAGCGGAACGTTTCCTGCGAGAACCCCTCGGTCGAGCGCGACAGCGCGACGATCCGCACGCTCTCGGCGCCGAGCTCGCGCGCGAGGAAGCGCTCGAGGCGCTCGCGGAGCGCGCGCTCGTTTCCGGAGTCCATGAGCCGCGCGGGAAGATGACAAACCGGGCCCGGCCACTCAAGGCCGGGCGCGCCGCCGCCCGGGCGTCTGGGGCCTGGTGCGATCCGATCCGCCGCGCGCGCCGCGCGCGCGACGTGGACCCGGGGAGCGAGGCGGGTTAGTCGAGCGCGATGGGCAAGCGGGAGCGGGCGCGGCGGGCGCACGTCCGCGATCTGGAGCGGCTCGCGCGGCTCGCGCCGGGGGGTGCGCCGGACCGGCCGCTCGCGATCGACACGCCGCCCCTCGTCGACGTGATGGCGGAGGGCACGCCCTGTCCGCTCTGCGGCGGCGGGCTCCGCCTGGTCGAGCACGCCGCCGAGACGATCGCGGGTGCGCGCTTGCGCGTCGCCCGCGTCACCTGCACGCGCTGCGGGATCGGTCGCGCGATCTACTTCCGCTTGCGCGAGACGGCGCTCCACTGACGCGCCGGCGCCCGCGTGATCGTGCGGCCGCCGGCGGCGCTCCCAGCCAGCCGCGCGCGTGCAAGGCGCGTTTCACGACCGGCGTCGGCACCAGGTAGGCGACCACCGTCGCCGCGAGGCAGCTCCGGCATGCTCGCCCCGATCGGCTGCGGCTCGGCTACTCGGCGGCGACGGTGTCGGCGTCGAGCGGCGCCGACAGGGGCGCGCCGACTTCGGGCGCGGCGCTCGATGGCAGCCGCGAGCTGGCTTCCATCAGCGCCAGAGCGAAGGCCTCGACCGAAGAAAGCGGCTGGGTCGTCTGCACGGGGCTGATAGACGCCCCGTGCGGAGCCAAGTCAATGGTGCACGCACATGCCTCGGCGCTGCGTGAGCGCCTCGCGACGTGCGCCGTCAGCGCCGCGGCCAGGCCACCCTCCCGGCTTCGATCTCGGCGAAGAACCAGGCGTGGAAGCCGCGCGCGAGGAGCCACTCGATGCGTTCGCCGCGCCACACGATACGCGCCGGCCGCTGCAGGGTCGGTCCGAGGTGGCGGAGGAAGGCCTGCGTGCGGTCGAGGTCGGCGCGGCCGACCTCGACCGCACGCAGGCGCTTGTACCAGGCGAGCAGGCGCGGGTGCGTCGCGCCGTCGAAGGCGACGTCGAGGAAGCGGACGGCGGTCAAGTGCGGGAAGAGCGCGAGATCGGCGATCGAGAGGTCGCCGCAGAGGAAGTCGCGGGCGGCGAGGGCGCGCTCGAGGTCGGCGTAGATCGGCGCCAGATCCTCGCGCGCCGCCTCGAGGAGCCCCGGCGGGCGCGCGCCGGGCGCGAAGCCGAAGCCCCCGTTCGAGACGTCGTGGATGATCGCGTCGACGAGGGTGTCCGCGAGCCGCTCCCAGGCGAGCGCTGCGGCGCGCGACGCGGGGTCGGGGGGATAGATCGGCCGCGCCGGGTGGCGGTGCTCGAGATACGCGACGATGTGCGGCGAGTTGACGACGACGAGGTCGCCGTCGACGAGCACGGGCACCTCGACGCGCGGGTTCACGGCGGCGAGCCGCGCGTGCCCCTCCGGCGCGAGGCCGTCGACGACCTCGAACGGGATCCGCTTGTGCTCGAGCACCATGCGGACCTTGCGGGCGAACGGACTGAAGGCGTTGTCGAAAAG
>WBZR01001462.1_pt1 | contig 29252 bp, 24 predicted proteins | sample 5204231 | NCBI WGS metagenome assembly WBZR01 (sample SAMN12412403, study PRJNA552823) | activated sludge metagenome | isolation source: activated sludge from anammox sidestream of wastewater treatment plant... | place: USA: Virginia | collected 2017-08
GGAAGAAGGAATAAATAAAGCTAAAGTTGAAACAATACTTAAATGTATTGAAAAGGGATTTTCTGTTTCACTAATTTCTGAATTGGTGGATATACCTGAAGACGAAGTGCAACGTATCATACGGCAAAAACAAGGATAAATAGCTTATTGTCTGCTTTTTTTAACCTGGGAATCTTATCGCGGAATTGCCGCAAAGCTAATATGCAAAAGGATTATCACAAGTCGCTGAACAACTTAAATATGACAATATGGACCCAGTGTCAAAACAAAAATATGATGATTATCTCAACACCTTCAAGGTCTCCGAAAGTGTGATTGAAACAGCCAGATTTACCGGCAAATTAGAAGGTGAGAAAAAGGGAAGAAAAGAAGGCAGGGAAGAAGGAAGAGAAGAAGGAAGGGAAGAAGGAATAAATAAAGCTAAAGTTGAAACAATACTTAAATGTATTGAAAAGGGATTTTCTGTTTCACTAATTTCTGAATTGGTGGATATACCTGAAGACGAAGTGCAACGTATTATCCGGGGTAATAGATAGATAATCAATACATTAGGCAGATTCTGACCCGAAATATTCTTTGCTGACCTTGTTAATTATTTTTTAATTTTCTGTCAGTTGTATCGCATAAAGTAATTATCTTTGCAGTCGCATGGTAAGCAATAAAACCATATTTGCCTGGATGCTGATTTCAGTGATTTTCGTTCACTTTGTTGGGACGAATATTTTCTATGGAATCTATGTGGCTGACAATGGTCTCTTTACAGAACTTTTCTGTGAAAACAAATTCAAACCGGAACTTCATTGCCACGGCTCATGCGTTATTTCCAAATTATTTGAATACGAAAAGAACGACGCCGTAAAGTCTTCAACCCCACATTTATCAGTCCCGCAATTCTACACCTATATCCAACAATACGACAGGATAAGATTTGACAATCGGATTATAGATATTCAGCATAATTATTACTACATTCATCATTACAGGGCACCATCTCTCTCTGAGATATACCATCCTCCCGTTTTAGTTTAATGAATAATATGATTCATAGTTTATTTCAATGATGAAAAACGAATCACTATTTATTAAACTAAAATTTCAAATAAAATGAAAAACATTAAAACATACATGCTATTGCTGGTAGCATCCTTTTTTATTATATCATGTTCAAAAGAGGAAATAAAAATTCCAGTAAATAATGTCAATGAAACCGAAGGCCTTCAATTGGTCAAATCTTTTGAAAGTAACGGCCTTAAAGCAGAAGTCTTTAACAATTCAGGTACACTGAGCGTAGGCTACAATAAAATATACATCCGATTGACAGATAAACAGGGCAATTATGTCAAACAATCATCCATCTCTATGTTACCAATGATGACCATGAGTATGAATGGCAGCACAAATCAACATAGCTGTCCCTCCTCTTCCATTTCAAAGGTCGAAGGAAAGGAAACACTGTATGAGGGGTATATCATCTTTATCATGCCTAGTGGTGATAACGAGAGTTTCTGGGAGCTGACATTGACCTGCAACTTCGATGGACAGACATATAATGTATCGGATAAGGTCAATGTATTATCATCCGAAACTGAATTTTCCAAGAAATTTACTTCAGTGTCCGGCATAGATGGTAAGAAGTATATGTTGGCAATGATTGAGCCTGAGAAGCCGAAAATAGGAGTCAATGATATTGTTGTGGCTCTTTTCCAACGGGGAGACAATGGCGATTTTCCGATAGTAAACAATTATACTATCAAAGTTGACCCAAGAATGCCCGGCATGGGTAATCACAGCGCTCCGGGCAATAAAGATATTGTACAAGAGGATGATGGATTCTACCATGGCAAAGTGGGCTTCTCCATGTCCGGATTCTGGAAGATCAATCTGATGCTTGAAAATGAAGCTGGAGAGGTCGTCAAAGGCGAGCAAGTGACTCTTCAGAATCAGGAAAGCAGCTTAAATTTCAAACTGGAATTCTGATGCTGCATCATTGATTAAAAGCATAAATGTACAGGGCATCCTGCGCATTTATGCTTTTCAATAATTTTGAAACATGAAACGAATATTTTTTTTCATAGCAATATTAAGCAGTGTCATTCCATCCTTTGCACAGGTAAATCAGGATAGTCTCCAGGCAGCCTTTCTGGATAGCATCCAATATAGGGAGCTGGGCGAGGTAGTAGTTATCTCCAATGCGACAGCACGATCCATGAAGGATTCTAAGGCCCTAGGCTCACTTGACAATTATCTGAAAAATTCCAGCTCAGTCAACATGGTCAGAAGAGGCGCATACGCATGGGAACCATTGCTCAACGGTATGGCGACTGAGAGAAGCGTCATCACCGTGGATGGTATGCGCATCTATCATGCATGTACCGACAAGATGGACCCTGTGACTTCCTATATGGAAAATACCAACCTGTCCAAAGCCAATATCAGCGATGGACAGGCGGGTGCAGAGCATGGCGGGACTATTGCGGGCAGCATCGACCTGGTAAGGCGCAAGTCAGGCTTCAAGTCACTTCCAAAATTCAGTGGATCGACATTTGCAGGTTTTGAAAGCAACAATATGCAACAGATATACGGAGCAGCCCTGAATTATGGCAGCCCTGATTTTTTTGCTGATGTGGACTTTACCTATCGAGATGCGGAAAATTATAAGGCAGGTCACAGAAGCGGCCTGAGCAGTGAAGTGCTGTATTCTCAATTTACCAAATATAATCTGTCGGCAATAACAGGCTATAAACTCAATGACAGACAGGAAGTCGAGGCCTCCGTCATCTTTGATAAAGCCACAAACGTAGGTTATCCTGGCTTGCCGATGGATGTCGCACTGGCTCAGGCGACCATAGCCTCACTCCAGCATCGCTATCGAAGCCCTTCGCCCCATGTTGACTTTATTGAGACCAAGGTTTATTACAACACCATCACCCATGTGATGGACGACAGTCACCGTCCGGTGGTGCCTATCAGGATGGATATGCCCGGGTGGAGCAAGACAGCGGGATTCTACTCCAAAATGGCCGGCAAATACTCTCGCCATACATTCAAGGCTACGTTATCAGGCCATCTCAATAATTCATTGGCGGAAATGACCATGCATCCAAACAATCCGAATGAAGCGGATATGTTCATGCTGACCTGGCCTGATGTAAATACGATTTATGCGGGCATCCACGTAGAAGACAATATTTCACTGAATGAAAGATTAAATCTCAGCATCCAGGGCAGTATCGGAGGTCACTACAATGAAATCAGAAGCGAAACTGGATTGAATAGCCTCCGTTTGTTCTATCCTGATATGCAGGCAAATAAACTAAGATCCATCAAGAGTCTCACCGCCCTTCTGAACATGAAGACAGGACGATTTCAGCACAAACTAGGTATAGGCTATGGTGACCGGGCGCCAAGTGTTTCCGAAGCTTATGGATTCTATCTTTATAATATCAATGACAATTATGATTACATCGGCAATCCAAATTTGAAGAATGAAAAATCCTTCAATCTGGAGGCAACCACCGGATATACCACCGAAAAAATCTCCGTCCGCTGGAAGGCCAACTATTTTTATATGATGGATTATATCATCGGCAAACCTCAGGAAGGATACTTCCCCATGTACATCACCGCCAATGGTGTAAAGGTGTATGAACAATTGGAATATGCCCACATATTCAATACAGCGATGAACGTAAGCTATAACATCCTGAAAAGCCTGTTGTTCCAGGCTGACGCCTCATACAGATACGGTCAGGGCGCACAGGAGACCATCCTCCCGCTCATCCAGCCATTTGGATATTCAGCCAAGTTGAAATATCATAAAAACAGCTTCTTTGCAGAAGCCGGTGTCGAAGGCAGCAGCAAAAACAGGAACAGTCCGGAATTTGGAGAGACTCAAAAACCGGCGTATATGATTGCCAACGTCGCCTTGTCCAATGATTTTTCTATCAGCAACATGAACCTTGTCGTCAAATTGGGTGTCGAAAACTTGTTTGACAAATATTATTCGACATTCGATGACTGGTTCGGCATTCCGAAGATGGGGCGGAACATTTATACCAATGTAATTTTCAAATTCTGACGATAAAACTTCCAGTCCATATTCATAGAGGATTGAACAATGTCAAAAATTCACTTTGGATATCAGAACAAACTCTGGTAACCAAAGTGAATCTTGGCAGCCTGCAGGTCGAATGGTGTGGATTTGTTCTTTCCTACAGCAATACTCAAGCCGAAAACACCTATTTTGGTTCCAAAATTGATTCCTGCACCAATACCCATATTCCATAGATAATTATTCAGTCGAATGGCGCTGGTTGAGTTGATCCATCCATTATCCGCAAAGATGAAAAGGGCACTTAATTCATCCAAAACCATCTTGACTTCGGTGGTGGCAATCAGGTACGATGTCGTGTAGATCGATTGCTCATTGAAGCCGCGAAAAGTCTTGTTGCCCCCGATCCTGAATTTCTCGTTATTATATACCTGCTTGGGACCGGCAATCATGGCACCATTGGCGCGTATCATGATAGCCATCCTTTTGAACAGTGGAAAAAAGACCTTACTGTCAACGACAGGCCTGAAGAGAATGGATCGTAACGTCACAGTATCATAAAGCGAGCTGTAGTTGAAGTCTGATGGATTAGTGCCTTTGATTGCCAATATCCTGTCATTCTTGAAGATACGGCGCTGGCCTATGCCCATCTGGACATCAACCGAGAATCCTTTACGCGGATTGAGCCGAAAATCGAGATGTTGAATATTGTATGTCAATCCAAAATAATCCGTCCTGTAATCAAGACTGGCCGGCAAACTTTTTGTCGTGATGATTTTTTGGGTATCGACCGTATTGATATCTGATTGCTGGCGCTTCCAGAAGGCTTCCAGTTTGCTGTCATAGCCAAAATAATATTGACCACCAAATTCAATGATTTTCTCAATAAAGGAAGAATCTGACCGAAACAATTTGAAACTTCCCTTCACGCCCAAAGGTGTGGACAAAAGAAAGGGATATTCTCCTTCCAGCCTTAATTGCTGCTGCATTGGTGAAGGTTGGAAATATTCGCCCAATAATTTTTCGCCCTTGCCAAATTGATTGAGTAATTCGATTGTAGCGTTTCCGGTAAGCAGGAATTTACTGCTAACACCGGGAATATTGCTGGTATTGGGCTGGAAGCCTATCAATAAATCGAATCGGTTGACATTCTTTTTCTTTAGAAACAAGGCGAGCCAAGCCTTTTTCTCTGCAAATACAACGGCGGGACTCTTATACTGCTCCGCAAAAGTCAGCTCCCGGATCTTGTTCCCTGCCTTGTCGGCTAAAAGCGGAAAATAAGGTGTGCCTATCCTGAGCCCCAGCATTTGCTCAAGATAAAAATCCGAAATTTTCAAATCCCCTACGACATGAAGCCCACCGACAGTATAAAGATCCCCCGGTAATAATGTCAACAGCATATCGACTGATTGGCTGTCAATGGTCACGGGCGCCATGCGAGTAGCGGCAAATGGAAAACCCTTTAGGATGGCCGTTTCGATCATCTTCTGTTGTTCCATCCTAATCCTTTTCCTGGTGGAGATAGTGTCCTTATAAGGTATTGTTATGGTGTCCACCTGTTGCCTGTCCAAATACGGCATGATGATCAGAGCCCGAACATTGAATTTCCTGCCTTGATAAAAATAAATCTGAGCCTTGCCATCATGAATTGTTATGGAATCGACTGCCGCTGTATAGTAGCCACAGGCCTGAAGGGTGTCGATGATCCTCTGACACGGTGCAAATAACGCAAAGGTATCCGGATTGTCAGCCGCAACCATTTCTGACACATATTTTTTCCAGATCATACTGTCCCTTCCCAATCCGATTACCTCAATTTTCTGTGCGGGAACAACTGTTCCTGCCAGTAAAAAAACGCACATCATTAAGACTTGTGCGGTATTTCGGAGATTGAGGTACATTTTTTTGTCTGTGTACGGTCGAATATTCCGGTTGTTTTGAGTAGCTATTTACATTAACGAAGATAATCCTATTTAGTCTTTATTGAGCTGGAGAAATATTTGCTTAGGAAAATGCAGGCTATAAAAATCGAAGTAGGTAGGAAAATAATAGGTCAAGACCGCAGCATGATTGATGACCGGAAAATTGTAAAAATTTTATGCCTTCATTTCCGATAAAAAAACAAACGCACTTTTTGAAAACAACCGTCCAGCCTTGCTTTAAGGTTATTAAACAAGTGCATACTTCGATTTTCCCTCCACATCATCCCTCGACTCTTATATCATTTGCAGCCGGTAAAAATCGAAGTAGGTAGGAAAATAATAGGTCAAGACCGCAGCATGATTGATGAGCAGAAAATTGTAAAAATTTTATGCCTTCATTTCCGATAAAAAAACAAACGCACTTTTTGAAAACAACCGTCCAGACTTGCTTTGAGGTTATTAAACAAGTGCATACTTCGATTTTTCCTCCGCATCATACCTCGACTCTTATATCATTTGCAGCCGGTAAAAATCGAAGTAGGTAGGAAATTAATAGGTCAAGACCGCAGCATGATTGATGACCGGAATATTGTAAGTATTTTATGCCTTCATTTCCGATAAAAAAACAAACGCACTTTTTGAAAACAACCGTCCAGCCTTGCTTTGAGGTTATTAAACAAGTGCATACTTCGATTTTCCCTCCACCTCATACCTCAACCCTTATATCCAACTATCCATTCTCCAAATTCTAAAAAGTCATTTGCCTATTCATTCCCTCCCCGCCAAAATGAATAGTTGCCCATTTTTTTGTAGGTTTGCCACAAACTATACCTTCATGAATTACCAATTTATTGAATTTACACAGGAAGGCAATGTGGCCACCATCCGTTTCAACAGACCGGAAGTTTTTAATTCGGTCAATAAGCCAATGGCCATGGAGATCCAGGATGCACTGGACCGTTGTAAAGATGAAGATGTGCGGTGCATCGTCATTACCGGCTCTGGAAAAGCCTTCTGCGCCGGTCAGGACCTGAATGAAGTAGTGGATCCCAACGGGCCTGAGCTTCGAAGTATTGTCAAAGAACATTACAACCCCATCATCAGGCGGATAAGGGAGATCGAAAAACCCGTCATCTGTGCAGTGAACGGTGTCGCGGCCGGTGCTGGAGCGAATATAGCCTTGAGTGGAGATATTGTAGTGGCGGCCCGATCGGCTTCTTTCGTGCAGGCTTTCTCGAAGATCGGTCTGATACCGGACAGTGGCGGTACCTTTTTCCTGCCGCGCCTCATCGGATGGAACAGGGCAGCAGCATTAATGATGACCGGCGATAAAGTTTCTGCCGACGATGCCATCCTCATGGGCATGTTGTACAGGGTCTTTGAAGATGAAGAATTTCAGGACAAGGTAAAAGTATTGGCTGCGCAAATGGCGGCGATGCCAACCTATGGTCTTGCCCTGACCAAACAGGCACTCAATGCTTCCAACATCAATGATCTCGATGCTCAATTGGATCTGGAGGAACTGCTGCAGACAAAAGCAGGTGCATCCTATGATTACAATGAAGGCGTTGCAGCATTTCTCGAAAAAAGAAGACCCATATTTAAAGGGAAGTAAACTTTCAATCCATCGCATTGTTTAAGTCTGAATTTTAGCGTTGGCATTCCGGAAGGAATCTTTTCAATCCAATCATCATTAAAGCACAATGATCCAAACTGTAGTAGTCATAGGTTCAGGCGCAATGGGAACCGGCATAGGACAGATCGCCGCGTCGCATCAATGCAAGGTGGTTTTTTACGATGCTTCGTCCGAGTCACTCGAACGAAGTCGCCAAAACCTGACATCGACCATTGAAAGGCTGGTCGAAAAAGGTAAGCTCACCAGTGATGCCCGTCGTGATATCCTTGGAAGATGTAGCTGGACAAGTGATATGAAAAAAATCGCGGATGCAGGCCTGATTATTGAAGCGATCATAGAAAAGTACGAAGCAAAGGAAGCTTTGTTCAAGGCGGTTTCTGAAATCATCCCTGACCAAACGATCGTCGCAACCAATACTTCGTCTCTAAGCATCACAGCCTTAGCAGCCACGATGCGCCATCCTGAACGCTTTATCGGACTTCATTTCTTCAATCCGGCCCCTGTCATGAAATTGGTCGAAATAGTGCCGGCATTGCAGACCGATAAAGCCTTGGTTGAAAAAATGCAACAACTTATGGCTTCCTGGTCCAAGACAGCCGTTCTTGCCCGCAATACTCCAGGCTTTATAGTCAATCGGGTGGCCAGACCATTCTATGGAGAGGCCTTACGCCTTTTAGACGAAGGCCTTGCCGGTTGTAAGGCAATAGACTCAGCCATGAAAGAAGTCGGAGGCTTCCGTATGGGACCGTTTGAGCTGATGGACTTTATCGGGCACGATGTCAACTATAGGGTTACTGAATCCGTGTACAATGCGATGTTTCAGGACCCCAGATATAAGCCTTCACTGACGCAGAAATCCCTTCTGGACGCGGGCTGGCTGGGCAAAAAGTCCGGTAAGGGCTTTTATACCTATCCCGATATAGAAGAAACCATGACCTCATTTCCAGCCAGTTTAACACCGAAGGATATATTTGAGCGCATATTTGCCATGCTCGTCAATGAAGCCGTCGATGCAGTATATATGAATATCTGTACCGAAGAGGATGTGGATAAGGCTATGCAACTCGGCACCAATTATCCACAGGGTTTGATAGACTGGGGCAGGGCATTCGGCATGGATCGCATCATAGATATCATGTCTGGCCTCTATGAGAGATATAAAGAAGATCGTTACAGACCCAGTCCGTTATTGACCGATATATGATTTACGAAGTACTTGGATATATAGGAGCCTTCCTCATGGGCATATCTCTAGGAGCCATTGGCGGTGGTGGTTCGATATTTTCGGTGCCGATTCTGGTATATCTTTTCGGTATCAATCCGGTGATCGCCACTGGCTATTCGCTGTTTGTCGTGGGGACGACGAGTCTGTCGGGCTCATTGAGTCACATCCGTGTGGGCAACATCAACTGGCGCGCCGTATTCTTCTTTGGCATACCTTCGATTACCTCGGTATTCATCACAAGAACACTCATCGTGCCGACCATACCTGATCCGGTATTTGCGGGCAGCCTGCTGGAAGTAGGTAAACCAAAATTTTTCTTGTTGATATTTGCTTTCTTTATGCTGGCGGCTGCATTTGCCATGACCAGAAAGAAGAAAGTCGAAAAGGACAATACCACAAAAGCTAATTTTTTAAAGATAACCATAGCCGGCCTTTTTGAAGGTCTGCTAACCGGACTGGTAGGCGCCGGTGGCGGATTCCTGATTATTCCTGCTTTAGTGCTGTTGGGCAAGGTCGAAATGAAAAAGGCTATCGGATCAAGTTTGGTGATCATTGCCGTAAAATCCTTGATGGGCTTTACAGGCGATCTGCATAATAATGTGGATATCGACTGGAAACTGTTGATACCCTTTACCGTTATTGCGATTGGAGGAATCATCACCGGCAGCCGATTGTCCAGGCGTATTTCAAACGAAAAACTCAAACCATTGTTCGGTTATTTTATACTGATCATGGGATTGATTATTCTGGCGAAAGAGTTATTCATTGGAAGTTAAAATTTATCAAAATAACGTAACTTAATTGGACGTATGCAGTTCAAATTAAGTATGAAGATAGAAGTGAAGTATAAATTATAGTGAAAGTTTAAGACATTGTACATGAAAGTAGAACAAATATATACAGGTTGTCTGGCACAGGGAGCCTATTACATCAAAAGCAAGGATGAGGCAGCCGTAATCGATCCACTCAGAGAAATCACGCCATATCTGGAAAGGGCTGAAAAGGATAATGTAAAGATCAAGTACATCTTTGAGACACACTTCCATGCCGACTTCGTATCCGGACATATCGATCTGAGCAAGGCAACAGGAGCTCCTATTGTGTACGGTCCGGGCGCAGAGCCTGAGTTTGAAGCAGTGATTGCCCACGATGGCCAGGAATTCAAGATTGGTGATGTTACGATTAAGGTGATCCACACCCCGGGTCATACCATGGAAAGCACTTGCTATCTGTTGTGTGATTCCGGCGGAAAACCACAATGCATCTTCAGTGGAGACACGCTGTTTTTGGGAGACGTAGGACGGCCAGACCTGGCTCAGGTAGAGGGTGAGATGACTATGGAGGATTTGGCAGGCCACCTGTATGACAGTCTAATGAACAAGATAGTCATCCTGCCTGATAATCTGATTGTTTATCCTGCACACGGAGCGGGCAGTGCCTGCGGAAAGAATATGATGAAGGAAACTTCCGATACACTGGGCAATCAAAAGAAGGTCAATTATGCATTGAAACAACCTGACAAACAATCTTTCATCCGGGAAGTTCTCTCCGGATTGGCCCCACCACCCAAATATTTCGGGATGAACGTGATGATGAATAAATCGGGTTATCAAAGTATTGATTCAGTCCTGAGCAGGGGCATGACCGCTCTCGACCCGGAAGAATTCGAGCAAATTGCCAATGAATATGATGCATTGTTGCTGGACGTCCGAAGGGCATCGGATTTTTCGGACGGGTTCATACCCAGGTCGATCAATATCGCCCTCGATGGAAAGTTTGCGCCATGGGTTGGTGCTATGATCGTCGATGTTAATACACCGATACTTTTGGTGACCGATCAAGGTAAGGAGGAGGAAACATCCATAAGGCTCAGCAGAGTCGGGTTCGACAATCAACTGGGTCACCTGAGAGGCGGAATTGGTGCCTGGAAAGCTGCCGGCAAGGAAATAGACAGGGTAGAAAGGATCTCTCCGGACCAATTCCTCCGGGAAATTTCAGAAGAACAATCCGTTGTTTTCGATATTCGACGAAAAGATGAATATACCACCGAACACGTACCCAATGCCGTCAACTTGCCCCTGGAGGAAATCAACGACTGGGCCGAAAAGGCCGGCAATACTGAAAATCTCTACATACATTGTGCCGGTGGTTACAGGAGCATGATCGCTGCATCAATCCTGAAATCCAGAGGAATCCATCAATTTAAGGAAGTCGATGGCGGCTTCAGTGCCATCAGGCGTTTGATGGAAGAAACCGTGTAAAGCATCAAACACATGAATGTCGGTTATCTTGCGACAAATCACAACATTTGTCAGGTACTCCTGCATTATTATGTAAAAGATCGATTATTTCCGATATTTCAAAGGATTTCCGGGATAATTGTAATTCCATTGACTTAAATCCATAAAATACAGAACAAAATAACAGCATTCATATAAAAAGTCGTATCTTGTATCCTTAATTTTAAAACTTAAAAATTCAAATCTCTAAACTATGGTTAACAAAGTAATTCTTATCGGGAACTTAGGCATGGATCCTGAAGTTCATCAGTTCGAGACTAATTCCGTCGCCCGTTTCTCTCTTGCCACCAGCGAGACGTACATCGACAAAAACGGCGAGCGCCAGACGACAACAGAATGGCACAGAGTCGTTATATGGGGCAAACAGGCTGAAAACGCCCAGCGCTATCTCAAGAAAGGAAGCAAAGTGTATGTGGAAGGCAAGATCACTTACAGCAAATATACTGATAAAAACAATGTAGAGCGTACTGCAACCGAGATCAAAGCCGATCTTATCAGATATCTGGATTCCGCAGGTGGTAGCTCAACCGGAGGAAGTACGACAGAGCAGCCTACTTCGGTGCCGAGTCAGAAGGATTCGAATGTCGATAGTTCTGTTGATGATTTGCCGTTCTAAGAAATGATTTGGGAGAGGTCGCACGGCTTCTCCTTTTTTGTAAATTATTTGTTATCGGTTTATCTCTGGCCTTCCTGATGACCTTCAATTACGTTTATACTTTGCTATTGTACAAGTTGTAATTTGTGAATTCATTTGTTAGGCCAATCAGATTTGAAAGTTGTTGTTTAAGATAAATTTTAAAACAATTGGCTTCAAATTTGAATTTAATACAAATAGAACAATTACAATATTTATAACTTAAATTTTGTGTTGCTGAAAAATGAAAATCAGACAATTTATCACATTTGGTTTGCTGTTCTGGTCACTACTTTCTTTTGGTCAGAATGAAATGCTCGAAGTGCAGGTCAGCAAGGATAGCGTTTACTTTGGCAATCAGGTTAAAGTGACTTTTATCGCGAGCAATATTTCTGGCAAATTCATTCCCCCTGCATTCGATGGCTTCGAAATCGTCAGTGGGCCATTCACATCTAGTAGTTATTCATTTGTCAACGGAGAATCCAGCAGAAAGACAACCTACACCTACCTGCTGCAGCCCCAGCATATCGGCGAAATCATCATTGGCAAGGCAGGATTTGATTCCGATGGAAAAGAGTTGTTTACCAATGAAATTCCGATCTATGTAAAGGATAATCCAAATGACATCCGCGAAGACAATGAAATGCAAGATGGGAAACAAAGATCCGGCAATCCATTTGACAGCTTTGGAAAATTTGATGATTTCTTTTTCAATATTCCGGATTTGGACAACTTCGATATGATGCCAAAAGAGAAAACTCCGCCTCCTCCCAAAAAAACTTATAAATTCAAAACCGAAACATTATAATCCCGATTCGCTCAATGAGCCGTCTGACACAATCCCTGGTTCTGCTGCTTCTACCCTTTCTGGCAATCAGCCAGGACATAAGGTTCTATGCAGAAACCGATTCCAGAACTATACCTTTAGATGGATATTTTGAGGTTCACTTCAAAGTTGAAAATGCTGCATCCGATAAGATCGTTCCGCCCGACTTCCACGGATTCATAGTATTGGGAGGTCCGAGCTATTCTTCACAAACGAGCATTATCAACGGAAGTGTAAGCCGGTCTTCATCAGTCACCTACATCCTTCAACCACAGAACACAGGCACCTTTCAAATAGGGTCCGCCACTGCAACCGTCAGTGGTAAGAAATATACGTCTCAAGCCATTACCATTGAGGTGACCAAGGCAGAGGCCACTTCAGGATTGAGCTCCAGAACCCAGAAAGGCGAGGAGGTATTTGTCCAGATGGAAGTCGATCAAAAAGAACCTTACGTCGGTCAGCAGGTGATTCTGGATTATGTCATTTATTCAAGAATCAGTGTCAATTCATTCAATTTCAACAGTGAATCGAAATACATCGGCATTTATGTCAAGCCTTTCAAGAATTACGATGCCGGGGTAAGGACACGCTCCATCAATGGCTACCAATATCGCAGACAGATCATGCGCAGACTTGCACTGTTTCCACAACAGAGCGGCAATATCCTCATCGAACCGGCTGTCATTACCCTTGGCGTTCCTATGGATGACGATCCGTTCGGAACTTTCTTTCAAAGCAGCAGGCCAAAGCAGGTGCGTACCAATAGTGTCGAACTGCATGTGAAAGCTCTTCCTCAACCGGCTCCGGCTGACTTTGCCGGCGCAGTAGGCGAATTTCAATATGATGTTACATGCGATAAAAATGAATTGTCCACGGATGATGCAGCGATGCTCAGCTTCAAGATCAGTGGCAATGGCGATATGAAGGCAATCCAACCGCCGAAAATGCAACAGGAAGACAATATAGACTTCTATCCGCCTGAAGTGCTGGAAGATAATGAGGAGGAACGATCCGGTGAATTTTTTGGAAACAAGACCTATGTGGTAGATTTGACGCCCAAAAAAGCCGGCAACCTGCAAGTAAAGGTTCCGAATTTCGTCTATTTTGACCCCAAACAAAATTCCTACAAGACCATCTCAGTGGATCCACTACAGTTGAACGTATCGCAGGGTATTGAGAAGAAAGAAAATCAAGATGATGATACACCGATGGCAAATCGACAATTGACCTTTCTAGAGAAAAACAAAACAAGTATATTGGCCGTATCGGGGATCACATTGCTCGCGCTGGTCGGCTTATTGCTAGTGAGAAGGAAAAAGACAGGTAAAGTTTCCGATATCGCGCCAGAACATCGTTCGGATAGCAAACCACCTGTGATCGTCGAAGATACTGCCATCCAGCCGGAAAAAACGGATGAAAAGCCTGCTAAGGACTTTATGCCGGAATTGGACAAAGCCTATGAATTCTTGTTTTCAGGTGACCAGAAATCGTTCATACGCCAACTCTACAGCACTTTTTCGACATTCCTTAGTGACCGGCTCAATATTCCATTGTCTCAATTCAATGTAAGTAAAGTGCAGGAGGTGATGTCCGGAGAGCAATTGCCTGAAGAATTAACCACGAAGGCCATCCATACACTTCAGGTGATTGAAACTGCGACTTACGGCGGACTCACACCGAATCTGCTGCCGGATCAATTGATGCAGACAGTAAAAGGCATTATGGAAGAGATGTCTAAATAGCAGCTGATTGAAAAGCTATTGTTTATAAAATATAGATTATCAGTCTTTAATAATCACTTGCCCGATTTTTGAGGAATATTGAATTCGTGCAAGGTACTATAACCACCATCCTTTCGCTTAACAGATAATATGATTTTCTCAGGCAGGCCTTTGGAAGGTATCCTGACGATCAGATCGGCACTATCCAGGGTAATCATTTTCCTTTCAAATTGTCCGTCATCATTGACATATTCCACATTCCTCTTCAGTATATCGTCAAAGTAACGGGTGTCAATCACTTCCTCTTTCTTGGTTTTTAATTCAACACGGAACTCTTTTGTTCCATCCTGTTGTTGTCGGTCATCCTTTATAATGCCTTCCATGAGTTTGTACCAACGCAATTCAGCCGCCGGTATTTCTTCACCCTTAAATATCTTATATCCGGCAAATATTATCAAGGGGGAATTTCCGGAGGTATCGACCGGCTTACGACTTGCACAGGAAGTCAGCAACACAGTAAAAATCAAAAGGCTGTATCTCATGCACTGGTCTTGTTTCAGACAAAGATAACCATGCATGTTGACTTTCAGGCATTAACCTGAAAAGAGCTCCTTGTATAGTATGTTTTCGTACTAATTTGCCGTAAAATCAAGGGAAAAGCCTTCCATATCTTCTTGGGAAAGGTATGGTTTCACGCATGTGATCTAAGCCACATATCCAGCGCACAACTCTTTCGAGACCAAGACCGAATCCTGCATGAGGTACACTACCGAAGCGGCGCAGATCGAGATACCATTGGAATACCTCCATCGGCAGATCATGCTCCTTAACTTTGCGAAGCAGGGTATCCAGATTGTCTTCCCTTTCAGAACCACCGATGATCTCGCCAAAACCATCCGGAGCAAGCAGATCCACCCCTTTGACCAGGTCCGGATTGCCCTCGACTTCCTTCATGTAGAAAGACTTGATCTTTGCCGGCCAATTATATACCATGACCGGTGCATCGAAAACGCGGGTTAGCACGGTCTCGTCACTGTTGCCAAAATCGTTGTCATCGCTGAAATTACGCGCAGACTCAATCCAATTGGGTATGTTGCGGGTTTTTTCAGTAAGAATCTCCACTTCCTTTCTCAGCTGAAGGATCTTTCCTTCGTGGAAGCGACGCTCACCCTTGGAGGCTGTTTTAATCTTCTCTTCACGCTCTTCTATTTCTTTCTGAACCCTTTCGAGGTCAGCAATGGCCTGTGCCAAGTCTTCTTCCTGTACCTTAAGAGCATTCTTTCCATTGACTTCAAGCTCACCGCGGAGGATTTTCGCTGCGTCGGCGTGGGTCACACGCGGGAACACCTGGAACACATTTTTCAGCCTGTCGATATCTCTTTCCAAGATTTCAAGTTGCGGCATGCAATTTTCGAGCACTTGTGCCACGACATATTTGATAAAGGCTTCGATAAGTTGCATATCCTCTTCCAGATCGTAGAATGCCATTTCCGGTTCAATCATCCAGAATTCCGACAAGTGACGAGGCGTGTCTGATTTTTCGGCCCTGAATGTAGGTCCGAAGGTATAGACCTTACCCATCGCCATGGCCATCGCTTCGGCATAAAGCTGGCCGGATTGGGACAAATAGGCCGGATGTCCAAAGAAGTCTGTCTCAAACAAAGTCGTCGTGCCTTCTACAGCATTGCCGGTAAATATGGGTGGATCCATCTGCACAAATCCTTCTTTTTGGAAAAACCCATGGATAGCCATGATGATTTCGTTTCTGATGGTCATGATGGCCCATTGCCGACGAGACCGAAGCCAAAGGTGACGATTGTTGGACAGGAAAGTAACGCCGTGTTCCTTGTTGGAGATGGGATACTCCTCGGAGAGGCTGATTACACCAAGATTTGTCGCTTGCAATTCGTAACCACCCACTTGCTTTTCGTCCTTGACCACCGTACCTTCGACCCAGAATGAACTCTCCTGAGTCAAGCTAGCTGCGGCATCAAATGCCCCTGCCGGCACTGCATCCTGACTGACGACAACCTGACAGAATCCGGTGCCATCGCGCATTAGAATGAAATAAATTCCTTTGCCTGAACGAAGATTAGAAGCCCAACCTTTCAAGGTGATAGCCTGCCCTTCGACATCTCTAAGCGATCTGATATATTGATGAGTCATTGTTATGATATTTGAAGGCGCAAAAGTACGATTTTTTCAGGAATTGGAAATGAATTCAACAAAGTAAACAACACCGTCATCATTTACCCGCCAGCAGACAGGTACCTATCTGAATAATTCATATATTTACACATATCATCACAACATAGAACAATGAAAAAGGCAATTGTAGTCGGCGCCACCTCGGGTATCGGACGTAAACTGGCGGAAATATTGGCGGACAATGGATACATCGTAGGCATCACCGGTCGCCGTGGCGAATTATTGTATGAAATCAGTGCTCAGAAGCCGGGTTCATTCCGGACAATGGTGGTGGATGTCGATGACACAATAACAAGTATTCAGAAACTGGAGGCACTGGTAAGCGAACTGGGTGGCCTTGACCTTCTCGTCCTTAGTTCCGGTATCGGAGAACGCAACAAAAGCCTCGATTACGAGGTAGAACGAGCGACTGTACAGACCAATGTCGTCGGTTATACCTGCATCGTCGACTGGGTGTTCAATTTATTTGCAGAGAAGAAATCCGGGCATTTGGTAGGAATCAGTTCTATCGCAGGACTGCGCGGTGGACGGGTTGGTCCTGCCTACGGTGCCACCAAGGCCTATCAGATCAATTATCTGGAAGCTTTGAGGCTCAGGTCTGCCAAAAAGAGGCTCGGTGTGACCGTCACCGATATACGCCCGGGCTTTGTCGATACAGCTATCATCGGAGGTGGCAAGGTATTCTGGATGGCATCGGCTGACAAGGCCGCTCGTCAGATATACCGGGCGATTGAGAAGAAATGTCGGGTGGCTTACATCACACGAAGGTGGATACTTATCGCTTGGTTGCTGAAGTTGACACCGAGATTTATTTATGACCGGACGTGAAGCTTGTATCCGCAATAATCAATCATCGCAACTATTCACTTAATCAAAAAGATAATAATCATACATCGTCAGTTGAGCTGTATTTTCTGCCCACCAATCAATTCTACATCGCACTAGTCATTATCCCGGTCGGGGTCTCGAATAACTATTAAAGACGATAATCCTGTGGTCAGAGGGAGTTTCTTCATCTTCGGTTGAAATTCGTTTTAAAAGCACACCAACTTCTTGAGAACGCTACTCCACTTCATTTCAATGTGATTGAGGCTGCTTTAAAAAAATGTATTGCTACCTTTTGATTAATTTTCTCTATTTTTAGAATAAATATAATTGAAACCGATGGCTCGTTTGGTATTTTATGTGTTTTTTTGTTTTCAGCTTATTCATACAAATCTGGAGGCTCAGCCTGTCACATACTGCAATCCTATGAATCTGGATTACGGATATACGCCCTTTGAATCTTTCAGCCAGTGGGGAAGACATCGGGCTACCGCCGATCCGGTAATGGTCAATTACAAGGGCGAATATTTTCTGTTTAGCACCAACCAATGGGGCTATTGGCATAGTGACAATCTGGTAAATTGGAATTACATCCCGCGTAAGTTTCTCCGACCATGGAATAAAGAATTGGACGAATTGTGTGCGCCAGCTGTGGGAGTCTTGGGTGACACCATGATCGTGTTTGGTTCTACCTATAAAAGTAATTTTTCGATATGGATGAGTACCAATCCTAAGCAAAATGAATGGAAGGTTCTGGTGGATTCTTTTCAGATTGGGGGTTGGGATCCCGATTTCTTTACCGATGATGATGGAAGGCTATATATGTATAACGGGAGTAGCAACCGGTATCCATTGTATGGCATAGAAATCAACCGCAGGACTTTTGAACCCATTGGCACAAGGAAGGAAATGTATCTACTGGAAGATTGGCGTTATGGTTGGCAACGTTTCGGGGAATATATGGATAATACATTTCTGGATCCCTTCATTGAAGGAGCGCACATGACTAAGCACAATGGCAGATATTATCTTCAATATGGGGCGCCGGGCACAGAATTCAGTGGCTATGCCGATGGTGTGGTAGTCGGACCCGGTCCCCTTGGGCCATTCGAGCCACAGTCCGACCCTGTAAGCTATAAGCCGGGCGGATTTGCAAGAGGTGCGGGTCATGGAAGTACAATGTGCGACAGGTGGGGCAATTATTGGCATACCTCAACCATATCGATATCGGTAAAAAATAATTTTGAGCGTAGGTTGGGTCTTTGGCCGGCAGGATTTGACAAGGATGGCGTCATGTATGCCAATACTGCCTTTGGCGATTATCCGCACTATATGGCTTCAGGAAAAAGGGCGGATGGATACAGTCCCAATGGCGATGGTGGTTTTACAGGTTGGATGCTGCTCAATTACAACAAGCCGGTTACAGTGTCCTCAACCCTGGGAGCACATTCGGCCAATCAGGCCGTGGATGAAGACATAAAGACTTATTGGTCCGCTAAAAGTGGAGAAAAAGGTGAATGGATAATATCAGATCTGGGAGCCGTCAGCAAAATAATGGCCATTCAAATCAATTATGCCGACCAGGATGTGGCACCGGAATTTTTAGGCAAGTCTTCCGGAACATTTCATCAGTATAGAATATATGCTTCGACCGATGGTAAAAAATGGCAGTTGATTGTGGATAAAAGCAACAATATAAAGGATGTGCCTCATGACTATATCCAGTTGGACAAATCTGTCACTACCCGATTTATCAAATTGGAAAATATCCACATGCCTACCGGAAAATTTGCCATCAGCGGCCTGCGTGTCTTCGGACATGGAAACGGCAATGCTCCTGCTCAGGTGGATCAATTTATGGTGCTTAGGACAGAAAAGGATAAGCGCAGTGCCTGGATCAAATGGAGTCCGGTCAATGATGCCTATGCCTATAATATTTACACCGGCACAGCACCTGATAAGCTCTACAACTGCATCATGGTTTACAATGCCAATGAATATTATTACAAGGCTATGGATAGTAAAGCAACCTACTATTTTACCATTGAGGCTATCAATGAAAATGGCATTTCTTCAAGGATGCCAATTGTCAAATCAGAATGACGCAAATGAAAAAAATAGCGTGGTGACATTTTTTCGTGATGGAATGTGAATCCTGAAATCTTTAGATATACCAATAAATTTTCTGTGCAAATATCTTAGCAGGCTGCCTTCCGGGGCTCATGACCGGCTTTATATTGCCATGATGGTGTTTGATTACAATCTGTTGAGACCGGCCTTGGCTTTCTGATGCAGGCTTGCCCTATACTCTGAAGGGGACATGGATAAACACAGACTGTAATATTTACGGGCGAGATCGAATTTTCTTTGCTCTTCGTAAATGATACCTGTATTCAGGGCAGCGTTACAGGCAAAATATGCAGGCAGGCTTCTGCCCTTTTCGATGGTCAAGGCATAGAACTTCAAGGCATCCGCATCTTTTCCCATCGATTGAGCGACGCGGCCTCTGCGGTAATTAAATTCCAAGCGCTCATCTTCATTGGTCAATTGAGCCACATTGGCAGAATTGAGTACCTGAGCTGCCCTAGTGAGGTATCCGCCATCATATAGTAAGCGTGCACGCAACAAAAGTGCATTGGGCAACACTTTATTTCTGGCTTCCCGCAAGGCTGTTTTATCTTCATCCAGCTGATCCTGCCCATATTTCAGTACATTGGCCATATTGACCCGGTAGCCACCTGTATTGCCCTGGACCAGATGATACCAGGCGAGTTTTTGATAAGCTTCCTTGATATAGTTCCTGCCTTTGAAATTTTTGATATATACTTCAAGGTACATATTCGCATCATGATCCAAGCGATGTAACTTGGCCGTACCTTGCATGAAATCGAGATAATAGAATGGCAGGTATCTCGACCCGGAAGGCCTCCTGGTCAGATAGCTTATGGCGAGGTCATTGCGCCCTGTTCGAATGGCAATGTTGCTCATGGCAAAGCAACCCAACGGGCTGTCAGCCGGATCAATATCCGATTCTGAAATGATTTTCCACGCGCGATCCGGATCGTTATTGAGGTGCAGCATGACAAAGGCATACATCACCACCGCTTCATCCTTAAAGAGAAACTTGTTCTTCCTGCCATAGCTGATCACTTCTTCCAGCTCCCTTATTCCCTGCTCGATGGTACCGTCCATCCCTCCGATCCAGGAAACGCCCCATCGATATTCATCAGGGATGGTACCTATGGCCGCATGCAACACACCCATACTCTTCTTATTAGCGGCAAAGGTGGGGAATCTCCTGATATTGGTCTGCAAGTCCTGATAAGCCGACCTTACCTCGAAAAAAGCCCTGGTATATTCTTCGAATTTCAATCGGGCAAGTGCCCATTGGAGGTTGATTTCTGCACGACAATAAAGGTAATAGGGTGAAGATACATCCGTCTTGTTGATTTTGTTGAGCCTGGCGTCCTTGTTGTTTCTCAGTCGCTTCAGATCAGCGGTATTCTCGCCGATAAAGAGTGTGAAGAAATCAATATAATTGTCCAGAAAATATACGACATAATTATCCGGGTCGGCTTGTCTGATGTCGTTGATCGCCTGTTCCGCCTCCTTCAACCGCAGCTGGAATATCAATCTGTAGGCTCGCTCGGCATCCGGACTGAAACGAATCACTGGTGTACCGGCTGAGCTTGTCGTTGCCAAGGCCATCGACAACAGCATGATGATGAGGAAACGGTTAAGATATCGTATCACGCCTCGGGATAATCTGCCTTCCGGCTTTATAAAAAAGAAAAAGCCTCAAACACTACGCCAAAATTAGCATTTGAGGCAATCATATTCAATAACGGGGATTGAATCAAGCTTCAGCAGGCTCTTCAGCCAGGATGGAAGCCTTGTCAATCAGGATTCGGCCACAGTGCTCACAAACCAGGATTTTCTTGGTAAGTGCAATCTCCATCTGTAATTGTGGCGGAATGGCATTAAAACAACCACCGCATGCATTTCGCTCTACAGTAACCACTGCCAATCCATTCCTGTATGCATTCCTGATCTTCAGATACGCCTTCAATAGACGCTCTTCGATCTTTTTCTGTTGTTTTTCGGAAACAGCCATAAGCTTTTCTTCATCTTTCTCTGTACGGCTGATGATTTCCTTCAGTTCAACCAGCTTCTTTTGCAAAGCTTCCTCTTTGACCGCTTTCCTTTCCTTTGCAGCTGCAAGAGCCTCGTTCTTTCCTTCTCTGGAAGACTTGAATTCGCGAATTTTCTTTTCGCACAATTGGATTTCCAGCTTTTGCATTTCGATTTCCTTGTTCAGTGCCTCAAATTCACGGTTGTTCTTAACCTTATCGAGCTGCTTTTCATATTTGGAGATCATCGCTTCACAATCCTTGATATGTGACTGCTGGCTCTTAATCTCATTCTCCATCGTCTGGATGGACGTTTCAATCTTGTTTACCCGGGTATCCAGTCCTGCCACCTCATCTTCAAGGTCGCTGACTTCCATAGGCAACTCTCCCTTTAAAATTCGAATTTCATCAATTTGAGAGTCGATTTGTTGAAGATCGTACAACAATCTCAACTTTTCAGTTACTGATAACTCTTTTTTGGCCATAATATTTATAAATAATTAATCGGGTTTGTTATAATTTTTGTCGAACGAAGCGCAAAATTACTAAATTTTTTGACAATCAGTTCTTTAATTAATTCTATTGTAAATTGTTCACTTTCATAATGACCAATATCGGCGATCATAATCCGGTCATTGGCATCGAAAAATTCGTGATACTTGAAATCCGCTGTGATGAATACATCGGCACTCTCCGCTATCGCCCGCGACAAAAGGAATGACCCCGAGCCTCCGCAAACGGCAACTTTGGATATCGTCGTACTCACCGGACGTGTATATCTGATAACATTGACCTGCATCTTTTGTTTCAGATTTTCCAGAAAAAATGAATATTCCTGTGGTGTCGGCAACATCCCGATCAATCCCGTTCCGCGTGGCCGTTGATTGATGAGGTCGCCCGGGTATGGCAGGAGTGCATGACAATCGCCAAGGCCAATCTTTTCGGCTATCTTGTTATTCACGCCATTCTGGATGACGTTGTCGAGATTGGTATGGATGGCGTAGATGGCAATATCATTGCGGATCGCCTTAATGATGGTACGCTGCACATAATTTTGTCCCGTAAATCTCTTCAGCCCTGAAAATACAATTGGATGGTGAGCAATGACAAGGTTGTAACCCGCTTCGATGGCTTCATCCACGACAGCTTCCGTAGCATCCAGGCTGATGATGGCACCGGTTATCTCCATTTCAGGATCGCCTGCGATCAGCCCGCTGTTGTCATAACTTTCCTGGTATTCAAGCGGGGCATGAGACTCGAGATACTGAGTTATTTCCTTTAATTTCATGACTTGATTTTAATGAATGAGATGAAACAAATCGTCCACCACAGGCGCCGTCTTGCTGACAAATCCTTCCGCAATCTCCACACCTCCCGCACGGCCCATTTCCCTCGACCTGGCTTCGAGAAATTGCCAGAAATCCTCACCGCTTATTGGTGTGGAAATCCTGTCTTTATTCATAAAGAACTGGGAACTGTATGCGCCGATCACTTCCATTTTACGCTGGTAAAAATCCTTGATGTCCACGACTATGTCCGGTTGGATGTGTCTGTCCTGAATAAAATTCAACACTATCCGTGGCCGCCAACGCTCCAAAGGATTGTCTTCATCATCCTTTATTTCCACTTTGGCCAGACCACTTATAAAGCAGGCCCTGTCCACCAACTCGGCTCCGCGACCGTGATCCGGATGCCTGTCCTGAGGCGCATTGGCCATAATGATTGACGGTCTTGTCAGCCGGATGATTCTTGCCACGGCCAGGATCGACGTTTCGTTGACTTCAAAGAAACCATCCCTGAGGCACAGGTTGTGTCGCCATTGTGCACCCATCAATTGACGGGCATTCTCCGCTTCCCGGAGGCGCAACGGTCCGGATCCATTGGAGCCCAGCTCACCCATGGTCAGGTCAAGCAAGCCAACGCTATGTCCCAGGCCTATCATCTTGAGCAATGTACCCGAAGCACATAGTTCTATGTCATCAGGGTGAGCACCGATCGCGAGTATATCTATTTTGTCCATATTCTGTCAGTCAGTTAGGATGGCGCCCGAAGGCAATAACTTGGTGTATTGTTTCACATAATCATTGGGCACAGCAACGCTCAGGTTGTAATACGATATCTTCCACCTGCCTTTCTCACGACTCAGCATCCCGGTAGCCTTGCAAGGCCCCATCCATGTCTTCAGACACTCGTCAAACAGTATGGAATTCCTGTCTTTCAGATCAGTGTATTGCCGATTGTACGATAGGAATTTCCAAGCCTTCTTTCCGTTGAAATGGCGGCCGAGATCACGCGCCATGGATGCCCGATCCCACCGTTCAGCTTCATCCGTACCGAGATATATTGCCTTTTCTGTCATGCTGCCGAAGAATGCAGCGGAATCACCCCGAGCCGCAGCAGCGTGCCATGCGTCGATGGTTTCATCCATAATCTTTTGGTCCTTGCCCACCGACACATTGAAAGAATATGCAGCTGCCAGGACAATAATCAAAAACGTAACGAGTAGAATGCCTGAAATGGAAATGCGCATGATGGATATAAATTTACGATAACAATCTTTTTCACCAAAGTGTTTGAAAATGCCTTTGAAATTTACCGGTATCAATTGACGGATAAATTTCTCCGTACATGCAAGACACATATTTCCGGACCATTCACCCATATAAAGAGAAATCATCCGGATGAAATAAGCAATAAATGTATAAAATTGATTGTAAATAAAAATATTTGCCTTATCTTTACCGTGATATTTTAATTCAATCACCATGAATCACCTATTAGTACAACATGTTAGTCAAAGTATTTGCTAGTGCCACTCACGGAGTTGATGCACGTACCATCGATGTAGAGGTCAATTCCGGTGGAAATGTCCAGGCAGGTAAAAGTGGATATTTTCTAGTTGGTCTGCCCGACAATGCCGTCAAGGAAGGTTATATGCGCATCGAAGCCGCCACCAAGAATATCGGTATCAAGCTGCCGCGCATCAAGATGACCGTCAATCTCGCTCCTGCCGACATCAAAAAAGAAGGTGCCGCCTACGACCTGCCCATCGCAATTGGTATGATGGCCTCCTGTGGATTTGTCAGGCCCGAAAGGCTCCACCAGTATGTTATCCTGGGCGAATTGTCGCTCGATGGCTCACTCCGACCCATTCGCGGAGCGCTGCCCATCGCCATTCAGGCCCGAAAGGATGGATTCAGAGGCTTCATCCTTCCTGCCGACAATGCCCGTGAAGCCGCCATCGTCAACGACCTCGAAGTCTATGCAGCGAGCAATCTTCGGGAGGTGGTGGACTTCTTCAATGGCGGCGGAGACCTGACCCGAATCAGCGTCAACACACGTGATGAATTTTTCAAAAACCAATCCAACTACGCCGTTGACTTTTCTGATGTAAAAGGTCAGGAGAATATCAAGCGCGCCCTGGAGATAGCGGCTGCGGGCGGCCACAATGTCATCCTGATCGGCCCGCCGGGCGCGGGCAAGACCATGCTCGCCAAGAGGTTGCCAACCATCCTGCCACAGTTATCACTCAAGGAAGCACTGGAAACAACCAAGATTCACTCTGTAGCCGGGATATTGCCACGCGATGCCTCATTGATCACACAACGACCATTTCGTTCCCCGCACCATACCATCAGTGATGTGGCTCTTGTCGGTGGGGGATCCAATCCGAGACCGGGTGAAATATCGCTGGCGCACAACGGCGTCCTTTTCCTGGACGAATTGCCCGAATTTAAGCGGGAGGCACTGGAAGTGATGCGCCAACCCATGGAGGACAGGGTGGTGACTATCAGCAGGGCCAGGCAAACCATCGACTATCCCGCCAGCCTGATGCTCGTGGCCTCAATGAATCCCTGCCCATGTGGTTATTACAATCATCCGGAAAAGGACTGTGTATGCGCACCCGGCGTGGTCAAAAAATACCTGAACAAGATTTCCGGCCCCTTGATGGACAGGATCGATATCCAGGTGGAGGTCACTCCGGTATCGTACGACAAACTGGCTGAGACTGAGCCGACAGTGGAGAGAAGCGACGCCATCCGCGCCAGGGTCGAATCGGCCAGAAAGATTCAGGAAACAAGATTTCACGATATCAAGAACGTATATTCCAATGCACAGATGCCCGGCAAGATGGTCAGGGAGGTTTGTCATCTGCCGGATGCCGGAGTTGCACTACTCAAAAATGCCATGGTGAGGTTGCAACTATCCGCCCGTGCCTACGATAGGATCCTGAAGGTCAGTCGAACCATTGCCGACCTGGAAGGTTGCGAAGATATCAGGACAGAGCACCTGGCTGAGGCAATTCACTTCAGGAATCTGGACAAGGAGTCGTGGGCGCCGGCGTAAAGAAGATCGGGATTTGTTGTTGATCCAAACAATGGCAGATCACCGGACATGTTATATGAAATTCTGAAAAGCCTTTTTAGGCCCTTTCATGTCCATTGTATTCACCCCGCAGATCCGCCGATTCACTACTGATTTCCTACAGAATACAAAGCATATCGGTTAGTTGCGAAAAAAATTATATATATTTATTTGTATTTTTTAACTTGTTGTAGAGAATGTATTTATCTTTGTAGTTAAATATCTACAAGAGTGGTCGAATTAAGTGAACTATTGATAGATTTGATTTTCAAACAAAAGTCAGCAAGTGTGCCTGAGCTGGGGACATTTGAGTTTGTTGCAAATCCTGCCAGAATACACTTTGGGGAGAATGTCATTTTCCCACCCAGCCAACAATTGGTTTTCACCGATTCTAAAGAGGATGCGGGAGAGGTAAGCTTTACCGAATTCCTGGTTCAGGAGAAAGGCTTTGACGAGCATGAGGCACTCATCAGGGTCAAGGCATATGTTCACAAGATCAAGGAAAACTTAGACACCCTTGGATACTCCTATCTGCCCGGTCTTGGCACGTTGCATCGATCTGAAGACGCACAGATGGAGTTCACGCCAGGCGATAAAATCAAGGCCATGAAGCCTACGCTCGGCCTTCCGGAAATCAATGTCGAGCCGATCGCCCGGGAATATGTCAACCCGGAGAGTCTTGTTGAAGAGGCGGAAAAGACCGTCGCAATACAAGGAGACGAGGATGACAAAAAGCAAAGAAAATCCTGGGTGCTGCCTGTTGTTTTGGCTTTCGTATTGTTGGGATTGGGTATTGCAGGTTATTTCCTTTATAAAATGCAGTCAAATACCGATCAAACATCCGTTGTCAATCAAACGGAAACTCAGTCAGATACACAAGAAGTACTTGATGACCAGAACAGCAACATACCTTCGACTGGTGACAACAATCTGAATGGAATGAGCAATGATGAGCAATCCGAATATCAACCGGATGATGCAGTCACCGACAACACCATACCGGAAACCAATACCTCAGTGGTTCCCAAAACCGAACCATCCCCTGAAAATGCATCCCCTGCCTCCGAGGAGCCTGTCAAACAGGCCAAGACAAAGGAAAAGAAAGCTGTAAAGCCATTGGAGGATACACCGCATACCGGAAAGGGTTGCGCCGTCATAGTCGGTGTCATGTCAAAGCCGGAAAATGCCCGACGATTGGCCCAGGTTATAAAAAAGGCAGGTTTCGAACCATTCTCCTATACATCAAAGGGCTTGACACGCGTCGGAGCATCCTGCAATTGTGATGATCAAAGCATCGACTCCACGCTAAAGCTGATGAAGAAAATTAATGCCGATGCCTGGATCTATGAGTCGGAATAGGCCGGGAGGTCAATGTTTCAACGACCGCAGATATTCACTCCGCATTTTACTTAAAAACTCAGGTGTGACACCGATGTAGGAAGCCATTTGCTTCTGTGGGATCCTGTTGACAAGATCGGGATAAGCCTTGCAGAAGCTAACGAATCTTTCAGTTGCTGTCAGGCTCAGTCGGTCGATGATGCGCTGCCTGTTGGCCACTAAATTCTTCTCCATTAGTATTCTGAAATAACGCTCCATTTTAGGCACTTCGACGAAGGCCTTCTCATGATCTTCCCGGGTAATCATCAGTATGACACTTTCCTCTATGGCATCAATATTGAGCGTAGAGGAACTTCCTGTGGCAAAGCTGTGAATATCGGTTATCCACCAATCGTCCGGTGCAAACTGAAGGATGTGCTGAAAGCCGTTTTTATCGACGGAATAAGCGCGGAGGCATCCTTTCAACACAAATGACAGATAATGATTGGCCTGGCCCTCATGCAGCAAAAACTGCCTTCTTTTGAGCTTCCTTTCAATGAAAAGGCTGCCTATATAAGCCTCTTCATCGGACGTTAGGTTGATATACCTTCTGATATTATTAAAGAGCAGATCATGATTCATTCGGTAAAAATCAAAAAAAATAACCGAAAAATCAATATTTGGTGCATAAAAGCCCAAGTAATGTTTACATCCGCAATAATTTCGAATAGGCTCAAGAGTTCTATAATGTTATGTTTGACTCTTCATTATGTCACAATGAAAGAGTCGTCATCATTTAGATCTGATTGTCGGAATGCATGGATCTTAAGCGATTTCTGCTCTTGGGCTAGGAAAAAATCGAAGTAGGTAGATGATTAATAACCGAAAACCCACGCCACATCATGCATTGCAGATATCAGGATAAAGAAAGGTAACACTTTTACAGCCAATTTCTGAAGTGAAACACCCGAGATGCTCATGTACTCACACAACTAGACTATTAATCTTCTACCTACTTTGTGGCGAGTCGCGCCGGCAGGCGATTTCTGCTCTTGGGCTTGAAAAAAATCGAAGTAGGTAGGAAAATAATAGTCATCACTCCAGGCTCGGTGGAGCTTTCGGATGATCTTGGAAAAAATTAATTCCAATAAAAGGAACATTAAAAAAGATGCTAAGTGAAATTACCTGTCGTTACTGATGTTTGGACTATTAATCTTCTACCTACTTCATGGCGAGCCGCGCTGGCAGGCAATCTCTGCTCTTGAGCTTGAAAAAAATTGAAGTAGGCACATAAATAATAACCGAAAACCCACGCCACATCTCGCATTGCAGATATCAGGATAATAAATAGTTACGCTTTTACAGCCAATTTCTGAAGCGGAGCTCCTGAGATGCTCATGTACTCACACAACTGGCCTATTAATCTTCTACCTACTTCATGGCGAGCCGCGCCGGCAGGCAATCTCTGCTCTTGAGCTTGAAAAAATCGAAGTAGGTAGGAAAATAATAGTCATCACTCCAGGCTCGGTGTGGCTTTTGGATGATCTTGGAAAAAATTCATTCCAATAAAAGGAACATTAAAAAAGATGCTGATTGGAATTACCTGTCGTCACTGATGTTTGGACTATTAATCTTCTACCTACTTCATGGCGAGCCGCGCCAACAGGCGATTTCTGCTCTTGGGCTTGAAAAAAATTGAAGTAGGCACATAAATAATAACCGAAAACCCACGCCACATCTCGCATTGCAGATATCAGGATAATAAATAGTTACACTTTTACAGCCAATTTCTGAAGCGGAGCCCCTGAGGCGCCCATGTACTCTCACAACTGGACTATTAATCTTCTACCTACTTCATGGCGGGCCGCGCTGGCAGGCGATTTCTGCCTTTGGGCTAGGAAAAAATCGAAGTAGGTAGGAAAATAATAGTCATTACTCCAGGCTCAGTGTGGCTTTTGGATGATCTTGGAAAAAATTAATTCCAATAAAAGGAGTATTAAAAGAGATGCTAATTGGAATTACCTGTCGTCATTGATGTTTGGACTATTAATCTTCTACCTACTTCGTGGCGGGCCGCGCTGGCAGGCGATTT
>WBZR01001465.1_pt1 | contig 29202 bp, 25 predicted proteins | sample 5204231 | NCBI WGS metagenome assembly WBZR01 (sample SAMN12412403, study PRJNA552823) | activated sludge metagenome | isolation source: activated sludge from anammox sidestream of wastewater treatment plant... | place: USA: Virginia | collected 2017-08
GTGCATGGGGTTGCTCCCATATAGCCCTCCTTTTCTTTATGGTTTAGTTTCTTGTATCAAAACTATTTTTTACCATATTTGGAGGGCTTTTTCTTTAACTAAGTCTCTCTTTTTCTACTCTACCAAACTTTTGCCAAGTTCCTTCTCCACGGCCAGTACCTTATGTTCAATCATCTTTGCCTTCTTGTCCTTCCTTTCATCTATCTTAATGGTGGTGTATACCCTTTCTGACGACTCCAGCATCTTATTATGGCATTTCCTGATCAGGTCAAATACCTGATCGCTTTCTCCTTCGACAACTGTGCCCATGGCATGGAGCTTGTAATCCAATCCACTTGCATCAATAATTTTGACAACATGAGCAACATGGCTTGCCAAATCAATTTCCTTCCCGATGGGAACCACACTAATCTCAGCAATCATGCGACACCTCCTTCAATTTTTTCTGTTAAGGAATAACGATATGCTGCTTATGATAACGTTTCAGGCTAATAATTTATGCTATATGAGAAACACGATAATTTCAAGTACGAAAGCAAACATTTCTCTTCGTTCATCGCTGTATTCGAAATGAGGGAGTCACACCTACTACCTATTTTTGTTGACACATGCTGCTATCCGCATTATATTTGAAAACTATGAAGAAAATGAAGCCGGTACCGTACCGACATAGACCCAAGGGTTTAACGATTCTCTACGAAGACCGTGATATTATTGTTGTTGACAAGAGCGCTGGTTTGTTGACGGTGAAAGCAACCTATGAAAAAGAAAAAACAGCCCATCACATTTTGACCAACTATGTGCGTAAGGGCAGTTTTAAATCAACAAAACAACTTTTTGTTGTGCATCGGCTGGACCGCGATACCTCCGGCGTTCTCTTGTTTGCCAAGAGTGCTGAGGCCAAAGAGAATCTTAAACTGCAATGGAAAGCCGTCAGGAAAAAATATGTGGCCGTGGTTCATGGGATATTAATTGAAAAAAGCGGGACAATCACCTCATATTTGACTGAAAATGATGATTATGAAGTTTTTTCAGTCCAGAGTTCGAGGAAGGGGGAATTGGCAAAAACCCGTTACAAAGTGTTAAGAGAAGCAAAAAGGTTTAGTTTGCTTGAAATTGAATTATTAACGGGCAAAAAAAACCAGATACGGGTACATTTTGCTGAGAAGGGACACCCTCTTGTTGGTGACGATAAATATGGTAAAAAAGACGCACCCAAGAGTCGTCTTGCCCTTCACTCACAGTACATCACGTTTCGGCATCCACACAGCGGCAAAGAACTAACTTTTGAAGCCGAGGTGCCTGGTTTCTTTAAAAGCTTTTTTGATGCCTGATAAAAAAGATTAATTTCGCAGTTCACTGCTGAAGAAGCAGGGAATGCAGGAAAAAAAGATGAAGACCAGGGTATGTGGTACGCCGATGATATTTTTAACCACTACCTGCAACAATTATGAGTGAAGTCTGATTGTGGTTGCACATCAATATGACATCCTCCGTTTTAGAGAAATCTCATGGGGTTTCCTGATTAAGTTTTCTATCAATGATCCACACCAGTGTCTCTGTTCCCGCGGTTGGAGCAATCAAATGAAAGTCAATGCCCTCTAAACCAAGCCAGTCAGTCAGAAAAGATAAAATGCGGAGTGTGTAATTTACGAAGCAACCCTGCCAGGGTTTGAGCCCATGGCAGGGTTGATTTTATTCCTCGTTTTAATGAAGCGCTTTGATGGACATGAGCAGTTGACTATTTGTGATCTTTGTCTCTCATGCATTCGCCTGGATTCTTTTTAAATTTATCGGCGCACCCTTCACAGCAGAGATAGATTGACTTTCCTTCGTGTTCTACCTTTACCGCCTTCTCTTTATCACTGATGGCCTTTCCACAAGCCACACATTTCGTTTCTGCCTTTTCAGCCGTTGAAACTTGTTTTGCACTGCAGCATTCACCCGCTATGATTGTACTGTTTACATAAAAAGCTGTTGGAAAAAACGCTAACGCAGCAGCACTGGCAAAGTGCACGATCCTCTTCATTCTGCCCTCTCTTTCTCCAAAAAACCTTGTTTATAAAATAAAGTACCTCTGCGCGAATATTAACAAATATTCCATAAGAAGCAATGAGAAAACGTTAGTTTTTGAGATGGTCTTTTAGGCGCTCTATTGTATTTTTGATCTCTTCACCATCCGGTGCGGCGGGATTAAGTCTCAGGTAAATTTCATAATCCCTCAGCGCCTTTTCATCTTTTCCGAGCTTCTTAAAGGTATGTCCACGATGAAGGTATGCCAGGGGATTGTAAGGAAACAGTTTAATGGCTGTCGCAAAGTCCTCAAGCGCTTCATTGGTCATTTTCAGCTGGTTCTTAATTTGGCCTCGTTCATAATAAACGCCGGCAAGCCGCGGATTCAGTTCGATCATCTTATTGTAGTCCGCCAGAGATTTTTCGATCTCTCCCTTTCCCCGGTATGCCTTAGCCCGAATATAATAGGCGAAGGCATTATCCTTGTTGCTTTGTATGAAGTTTGATATATCCGCAATTGCTTCGTCAAAGCGCTGTGCATCGGCATGGAGAATGCTTCTCTTCATGAAAATTTCTGTATTATTGGGATCCAGTTCCAGTCCCTTGTTGAAGTCTGCCAGGGCTTTTGCCGGTTCATCCGATTCGGCATATGCCAGCCCCCGCTGGGCATACGCCAGCGCAAATTCCGGATCTAAAGAAATGGCGCTGTTGAAGTCTCCAATGGACAAGTCTCTCCTGCCAATCATTCTAAAGGCAACGCCGCGATTATAATACGACAGGGCTGAATTAGGGTCCAACGCGATTGCCTTGCTGTAATCCATGATGGCTTTGTCAAAGATTTCCCGCGAGGCATATAGCGAACCACGGTTGTAATAGACCGGTGCATAGTCGGGATTCAGGGCAATGGCCTTGTTGTAATCATCCAGTGCGCGGTCATTCTCATGCATCTTCTCATACATTACACCACGGTTACTGTAGGCCACGGCATCGTTGCCGTGTAATTCAATAGCGCGGTTTACGTCTTGTAATGCCGCCTGTATATTGCCTTTCTCCTTTTGTGTTATGGATCGGTTCAGATAAATATCGGCAATGACCTCATTACGGGTAAGATTCTTGAGATAACATCCATTTCTGATGCTTGCCTGCGAGATACGCTTTCCCGGCATGTTAATGTAGTAACTGTCGGGCGTAGACAAACCTTCGTACCCGGTCTCAATATTTCTCCGGAAATCTCCGTCGTCGTACCGGACAAAAATATGCTCTGGCACACTCACCCCGTGGATGGGTACGTGTAACCCTTCTGCTATGCACAGATAAAGGAGGGAGAGGCCTACGCAGTTGCCAGTCTTAGTATCCAGTACCTTATTGAGGGAGAGAGAATCAAGATCCCCCGTTTGAACATAGGTAAATTGGAGTTCATTAAAAAGGACGAGGTTGATTGTTTTAATAACCTGTTCCGGTTCTGTTTCTTCACGAAGGCCGATTTTGATATTTTTCACAATATCGTCCAGTTTCCTGAGATACTCGTTTATGTCGATTTCAGGATAGGATTCTTGTGCAATTTCAAAGACCGTCCTTGCGAGGCTTGCTTGTTGAGGAGCGATCTCCCACCCTGGATTCGGAGCTGAATTGTCTGCGAGCAGAACGGATAAAGGATGCCAGATGCCTGTGAGAAGATAGGGAAAACTGAAAATGACACAGACACCGCCAACAAGAAAGAATTTGCTGCCGGCATGGACAAACCGGAGCAATGACCTCTTCGCTTTATCATGACAGACTGGGGATTTGCAAGGATAACTCATAAGCCAAAAGGCATAAATTTTGCCAAAAATGGTACAAGCCCAGCCTCTGCGGAGTTAATAGGCATGTTTATTGATAAATCCATTCCACAGCGTCAGCCATATGATTTTCAGATCAAAATGGAGTGACCAGTTTTCAATATAATACAGATCGTATTCAATCCGCTTCTCCAACGAGGTATTTCCACGCCAGCCACTAACCTGCGCCCAGCCGGTAATTCCCGCCTTCATTTTGTGTCGTAACATATATTTTGGAATGGCATTTCTGAAATTGTTTATGAATACCGGCCGTTCCGGCCGCGGCCCGACAATACTCATATCGCCACGGAGAACATTGAAAAACTGCGGGAGTTCGTCCAGGCTCGTCCTTCTCAGGAGTTTGCCTATTTTTGTGCACCGGGGATCGTCCCTCTTCGTCCATACGGGACCGGATGCCACTTCAGCATCGACTTCCATCGTCCGGAATTTTATCATTTTAAAAATCTTGCCATCCATTCCCATTCGCTCCTGTTTAAAGAAGACCGGTCCATGGGAAGTTATCTTCGTGAGGAGCGAGATAACTCCGATGAGAGGAGCCGTGCAAATTAACATGATCGTGGCAACAACAATATCCAAAAGCCTTTTCACGATGATATTCCATCCATAGAGCGGGGTATCACGAAGGCTAATAAGCGGCATGCCCTCAAACTCACTTACGCTGCCCCGTAAGGTAATAAACTCAAAGAGATCGGGTAAAACCATGATGCTTACCATCTCGTCGCCAAGATAATCCAGAATTTCCTTCAATTGATTATGGGCATGAAAAGGCAATGCAACAAACACAATGTCAATGCCCAGCTTCACAACGAACGAACGGACATCGGAGTATTTTCCCAGCACGCGGATTCCATGCAAAGTATTTCCGATGCGGCTCGGATCATGTGTCAGGAAACCGGAAATCCGTATTCCAAGTTCCGGATGTTTCCGCAATTTTTTTACCAGGTCTTGCCCAAAATTTTCTGTGCCAAGAATCAATGCATATCTTTGGTTATATCCCTTTTGCCGTAAAAAGCGTAAAAATTCCCGAAATAAAATGCGAGTCAAACTAAGCGATAGAATATTGATGAGCCAGAAATAAAAGAACGTCAGTCGGGAAAAATCATATTGACGGAAGAGGAAGGTAAGTGAGATGAGGATGAGGGTGGCAAAAGTCGATGCCTTGGCAATATCTGCAACTTCAGAAAGCTTAGTCGAAACCCGGCGGGGTCGGTACAATCCAAATATCCGAAAAACTATCCCCCATAAAGGGATCATAAAAATGAGGAGGGTCAGGTATGTTTTAAAGGGGGGAATCCCTTTAAGAACAGGTACGATGCCCGAGTAAAAACGCAGATAATAAGCCAGCATCCAGGCGCCAGACAAGACGAGCCAATCGGTAAGAAGGAGTACTGACTCAAAGAACTTGCTATGTTTCTTTAGCATAAATGCTTTTCAATATATTGTTTAAATTTTTCTTTAAATATTGAACGATCGAAGTTTTCCGCATGTTTTCGAATTAAGCGCGGATCAAAAAGGTTTGTCCTTTGTTCAAAAAACCGCACCGCTTCCATTAATGACCCTGGAGTTTGTTTTGTAAAAAATACTCCTGTGGGTGATTCCGAATCTATCAGGGTCTTTGCCGCAGGTGACTCGCGGGGAGAAGGATACACTCCATGAACCGTTTCCAGTGCACCGCCCCTGGCAAAGGCAATTACCGGCTTTCCGCAGGCTTGTGCCTCTAAAGGGACGATGCCGAAGTCTTCTTCTCCGGGAAAGATCAACGCTTTGCATCCCCGATAATACTCCCTCAATGATTCACTGGATTGCCATCCGATACATTGTACATGCTTTTTTGCCATCTTTCTGATCCGCCGTTCTTCCTGGCCTTCTCCGATCAGAATAAGCGGCAGGCCCATTCTTTCAAACGCTTCTATCGCAATGTCGATTCTCTTATAGGGGGCAAATGCCGATACGAGCAAATAATAGTTTCCTTCTTTATAATTTTCCTGAGGTGTATAAAGCGAGCAATCCACGGGTGGGTGGATCACTTCTGCCAATCTTTTATAATACTTTTTTATCCGGTTTGCAACATGATAGGAGTTTGCTACAAAGTAATCCACCCGTTCACTGGAAGTAACGTCCCACATTCGTAAATAATGGGCAACAGGCGGCATCAAAACCTTTGAAATCAGTCCCTTTTGACCCGCACCAAAATACGTTTGATATTGGTCCCATACATATCGCATGGGAGTATGGCAATAACATACATGGACCGCCGTTGCAGAGGTGAGAATGCCCTTTGCCACACAGTGACTGCTGGACAGAACCAAATCGTATGCACCCATATCGAATCCTTCAATGGCCAAAGGAAACAACATCAGAAAAGATCTGTAATGCCTCTTAGTCAAAGGTATTTTCTGAAGGAAAGAGGTTTGTATATTCCTTTCCTCGATGATCTTTGAAACGCTGCCTCGGAGATGGATTAAGGTAAAAACATCTGCATCTGGAAAGATCTCGCAGAATATCTCTAAAACCTTCTCTCCGCCGCGCATTCCGGTAAGCCAGTCGTGAACAATTGCTACCCGCACAATGCAATCTCTTGTTAATTATCGTAGGGATGAATAAAAATAGATAGCTTCGGTAAATCTACGTAAATGATATTTCAAAGTCAAGCGGAAAAAGTCCTTGTGCTGTTGCTATTTTGAAATATTGTAACACTTTAGTTTTTTGAAAAAGTAGGGGCGAAGCATTTGCCATCTTGGGGTGTGAATACATTTATACCAATTTATGGCAAATGCTTCGCCCTTACACCGTGCGGCAACATCGTTATTATGGTAATTTTTCAAAAAACTAAAGTGTTACGAAATATTAATTGTTACAAAGTGACCTCAGGAATTTGAAAGAAGATTGATATTTCCGGTTGTATGTGATACATTGAGGATCAATATATTGTGTTTTAGAGATGAAAAACAGGTATGAAAGGAGACGCACATAATGAATCTAACAGAAGCGATTGATATGGTAGCAAAAGACGAACGGGATCTGCAGTTAAAATACACGAAAGTCGCCGATGAGGAAACTGACCCATTCGTAAAGGCTTTTTTACACAGAATCGTTAAAGATGCAATAAAACATGAAAAGAAGATATATAAGAAATATGAAAAGGTATTGGCTACCTTAAACAAGAAGACGTATTAAACTCTGCCTGCAGCCATGAAACAAAAACCTCCAGTACCGTATCAGATATTTCTCCTGAATCTTTTTCTTCCTGCTATCGTTCATACTTGCTTCTGTATGTCCTTTTTACAAGGGCTTTTTTGATTATGCGTTTGCTGCTCCGGAGAGCAGAGCGAGAGCCCTTGTTATAAACGAGGAAATGGAAGCGTGTTTTCTGCGAGGAATAAAACCGAGAAAGGGATATGTTACCTTGCCGGGCTGGCCGTCAGGGATGCAGCGAAGTCGTATCCAAAGATGGAACACTTTTTCAGATCTTCCGCGGTTGGTGTCAAAAGGGCCTTTATGGGCGGCTGGACAATCGTGAGTTTGAGACCCCTCAGCCGTTCTTCCAGGAGTCTTGTTGCCTCACCGCTCCATCCATAGGCACCAAAAGTGGCACATTTCTTAAGCTTTACGTTGACGCTAAACATGACATTGAGAATGTCCCACAGGGGCTTTAGTGCATCGCCATTTATAGTCGACGAGCCCATCAGAATGCCATCGGCAGATTCAATCTCGCATCGCATGGATTCCGGCGATACGGTGGTAGCGTCAAAGAGTTTTACCTCGGTATTTACCGTAGTGGCACCCTTTGCGACTGCCTCGGCCATCTTTCTCGTATTTCCGTACATTGATGCATAAAAGACCAAAATCAGTTTTTTGTAAGGGTCTTTTCTTGCCGTGCTCCAGTCTTTATAGGCATGAATGTATTTCCAGGGATCCGTCCGCAGGATGGGGCCGTGACTTGGGGCAATGAGGCGAATATCCATGTCTTTTATCTTTTCTATTGCCTCAAGAATCTTTTTCCGATAAGGGCCCATGACGTGCTCAAAATAATAGCGGAAATCTTCCGTAAAGTCATCAACCCGGTCATCAAAGAGCCGTTCATCACAAAAATGGGTCGCAAAACCATCACACGGAAAGAGTACGCGATCTTCTGCCAGGTAGGTAAACATCGTATCAGGCCAATGCCAGTACGGTGCATGGATAAACCGTAATTGCTTATTGCCCAGGCTAATAGTTTCTCCGTCTTCTACCATCCTTCCCTGAACATCCCTGTGTAAAATATTTTTCAGAAAGAGGGCTGCCGTCCTTGTGGCCAGGATTTGGGCGTTTGGCGCTTCTTTTAAAAGCATGTCCAGCGCCCCGGTATGATCCATTTCGGCGTGATTTACCACAATATAGCAAATGTCATTGAGATTAATTAACGACCGGAGTTTTTCAAGATGTTCCTGGGCAAACTTTTCGTGCACACAATCAATGAGGGTAGGTTTGTCTGCAAGGATAAGATAGGAATTATAAGTGCTCCCAAACCGGGTTTGAAATACCACGTCAAATACCCGGAGGGTTGCATTTAATGCCCCAACCCAATGAACGTTTTTGATGATTTCCAAGGTTTGCATAGGATCGTTATTGCCATATCGGAAATAAGGTTCAGTATGGCAGAAATACCAAACAAGAAATTCCAGATTTCTCAGCCGTTTCAATGCCGATTTCTTTCATTGAAGCGTATCAGGAATCTGGCGATTGTGATGATGGATTTACACAACAGCCTTCTTCTTTTTTACAAAATTCATCAATCCCCCGGCTTGAATAATCTCTTGCATCTCCTGGGGAAAAGGTTCGAATTTAAACCGTTTTTTTGAAGTGTTATTCAGGATTTCTCCGGAGTTAAGGTTGACCTCGATCTCATCTCCTTCCCGGATCTGCTCTGCTGCCTCTGGACATTCAAAAATGGGCAGACCAATGTTAATGGCATTCCGAAAGAAGATACGGGCAAAGGACTTTGCAATAACACAGGAAATCCGCGCAGCCTTGATGGCAATGGGGGCGTGCTCGCGGGAGGAGCCACACCCAAAATTATCTCCTGCGACAATAATATCGCCCACGTTAATCTTCTTCATAAAATCCGGATCGGCATCCTCCATACAGTGAGCCGCCAGCTCTTTTGTATCGGTGGTATTTAGATACCGTGCAGGGATGATTTCATCCGTATTGATGTTGTTTCCGAATTTCCAGCAAGTGCCTTTCATCGTATCCTTATGGTATCGTGTTGATACACATCCTCTTTTGTCCTTTATCTTTCCCTTCCTGCTACCAATTCCCGAGTGCTTTCAGCGCCTTTTTGTCTATAGCTTGTTGCCACATGTTTTTTGTGCAACCTGCCTTCCATCCTTTGATATGCCTGGTGCATAAAAGCCTCCAGCCGGGTTTCCTCGTTTGACTGCTCCTGGCCGTCAAATGACAACTTGAGACACGGCATGCCGTAAAAATCTTTTTGAAACCTTTCAAGCACGCCATTGACCACCGTCCCCGGCATGCAGTGAAAGGGAAGAACGTTGATCAAGCCGTCAAATCCTTCCTCAACATACTCAATTGCCTTGCCTAAACTGAGTACCGGATCGCCTTTGTAAGAATCGTCGATATACGCTTTCCCCTTTTTGATAAGCTCTTTAATTGATGCCTCTTTCGGGAAATGCCTGATGCTTCCCTTAAACACCTTTGTGAGCTTATAGGCATCATATCTCTGAACAACATCTGAAATGATTTCACCAAAAAGTCCCTTATAATCCTTTTCAAAGCGACATGATTCCCTACGACAGTGTGCAATATAATTAATCCATTCAGAAAAAGGCGGGATAAATGCCTCTCCTCCCAACTTTTCGATGCTTCTGGCAAGAAAATTGTTTGCAAACTCATTGCATCGGACATAGGTCTCCCCAATGATTCCGATTAATGGCCTGGGCTTGCTCCGGTCTATCTTTATCTTTGCAAACGCACGGTTGGCCTCGCGGGCAAATTCGACTAAATTCTGATGTTTTTCAAGCGCAACTTCAGCCTTTTCCAAATACTTATCATAGAGGGCGTCTGTTTCCCCTTTGTGCAATTCATAAGGTCTTGTCTCTCTCTGTAATTTTTGCAGAAGATCAGTATACATAATGCCATTCCATGCCAGTTTACGAAAATGGGTGCCGAGGTTTTTCGTATCTTCATCATAGTTCTCTCCCTGATCCATGGTATAGAGAGGCACATGGGGAAGTCCAAGATCATCGAGCACCATCCGTTGAAATTTATTGTACTGACCAAACCGGCAGGGGCCGGATGCCGTGGCCATAAAGAAGGCGCTTGCCTCGGGGTCAAAATCAGGGCTCATCGCCTTTTTCACGATATCTCCGGTGGTAAGAATCGCCGGGTAACATTCCTTCCCTGAAGTGAATTTTCGTCCAATATCCACCGACTGTTTATTTGCCATGGGCAATGCCTCCGCCAGCACCCCGTTAGCCCTCATGGAGGCAGCAATCATCTTGCCGTGGTCACACATATAGGGGATGTATATCGTGCGTTTCTTTTTCTCTGCCAAGGTGCGAATTGGCACATCGTCTCTCAATTTTTTTCGTTCAACAGACGGTTTGACATTTTTCAGACTGTCAATGAATGCCTCGCACCGGGTGATCGCCCCAACATCTGAACTATGCTCGTCAATCTCTATGGTTAAACAGGGTTTCCCGCCAAGTTCCTTGGCAAAGAACTTGGATATAAAGGAGTCCGGACCACAGCCGAAATTCGTGATGTATAACGGATAGAGTCTCTTGTCTCTTGCTATTATCCTGGCTGCAGCGAGGAATTTTTGCCCGGTCTTCCAGTACATATTCGGGTAATCCTGGGCTACCTCTTCGATATCCAGCGTCAGAAAGTCAAGCGGGATGGTCAGGATGCCCAAATCGCGCAATTTTTCCGGAAGCCCCAGGTTCATGCCCGTATCGCAGCCGTTATAGGACCGGCTGATCAGCACAAAGGCCTTTTCATTTTCCCCTAATTTTTCCAGAATCTCCCTTCCCCTTACTTCAAGTGTTTTGTTGAAAGTCTGCAGCGCCTCATGTGCAGACCTTATGGCCGTTTCAGCAACTGCCCCCGTTCTTCCCATGCTCCTTGCAAGGTCACGCAGGGTTTTATTAAGATACTCTTCCCCGTATTCAAAATGGATGACGGGCGACAACACCTCAAACTTCTTTTCCGTAAAATCGATTGCCGAACGGACAAGATACGGTATGCACTGTACATACGGACACGCATATGAGTGCGTAAGTTTCTGGCTGCTGTGCGTTAAATTAATCACGCTGGGCAGGAACAGATAATCAATATTCCGTTCAAGCATATCGATGACATGGCCGTGCGCAACCTTGATGGGAAAGCAGGTTTCTGCGGTAATCACTTCCACCCCGTTATAGATAATGTCCTTATTGGTATCGCTGGATGTAATTACCTCAAAACCGAGTTCGGTGAAGAATGCCTTCCACATCGGGTAGAAATCGTAAAAAGTGGAAACCTGCGGTATCCCGACCTTTTTCCCAACTGGTTGATCGGGTTTGTTTTTCTTGTAGGTATTGAACAGGGAGTCCTTCCTCTCGCGAAAGAGTCTGGGGAGGTGCTTTCCCTTTTTCAGCGTCCTTTCATCATCAAATTTACCGCAGCGGCTTCCATAATGGAGTGGGTTTTCTCCATCGATGGTAACCTTTCTGATCTCGCATATATTTGAACAGTCCTTGCAAACAAAGGAAGACAGTTCATACCGCTTATGCCGGAGGTCAAAACCCTTGAAGCGCGATTTTTCCCACGTCCTTTCCTCCATGGCAATAATCGCAGACCCGATGGCGCCCATGATGTCGTGATGGGGCGGAACCATGATCGTTTTCCCGGTTACCTTTTCAAATGCAGCTTTTACCCCTCGATTGGCGGCCACTCCTCCCTGAAAGAAAATGGTGTTTCCGATTTTTCTGTCTTCTACGACCCGGTTAATAAAGTTTAACACAACGGAATAGCTTAGTCCTGCAAGCAGGTCATCTTTGGCCGTCCCGCGCTGCTGATGATGGTTCAGGTCGGATTCCATAAATACGGTGCAACGCTCGCCAAGATGAGAAGGGCAGCATGACGAAAGCGCGCGTTTGCTGAATTCCCCTTTGATGCTCACGCTCAGCTTTTCTGCCTGCTCTTCCAGAAATGAGCCGGTTCCTGCGGCGCACACTTTATTCATGGCAAAGTCCACGATCGCCCCGTTTTCCAGACGGATAAACTTGGAATCCTGTCCGCCGATCTCAAAGATGGTGTCTACGCTCTTGTCTACCGTTGCAGCGGCGGTTGCATGGGCGGTAATTTCATTTTTCGCTATATCAGCGCCAATAAAATCCCCCGTTAAGTAGCGCCCTGAACCTGTCGTTCCTGCGCCACAGATGATCACCTTGTCTCCCACTTCCAGACCAACCTCATACAACCCTTGTTTTACGGCCTCAAGCGGTCTTCCTGCAGTCATAAGATAGCGTCTCGCCAGCACATTCTTATGCTTGTCGACCACAACGATGTTGGTGCTGATCGACCCCACGTCGACTCCCACATATGCCTCAATCTTTTCATCGCCAGCGATCACATGCGTTTTTTCAACAATTTTATAATTATCCGACTGAAGGGGTTCCAGGTTTGAAGGCTTTGCGCCACGATTTCTTAAATATTCTTCAACCTCTTTTAAACCCCGGAAGGGTGAATGGATGCCTTTGTCGATCAGGGTAAACACCGTGCCGATTGCTCCCATAACATTAAAATATTTTGGTATCAGGAGTTCGCCTGGTTTGAGTTCCAGGATATCCTCAAAGGCCTTGATCATACCAACGTTTGCCGCCACACCACCCTGGAAAACAATGGGCTTGGAAAATTCCTTTCCCTTGCCGATATTGCTCTTGAAATTTCTGGCCATAGCATAACAGAGGCCGGCCACGATATCATGCACGGGTGTGCCTTCCTGTTGCAGATGAATCATATCGGTTTTGGCAAAGACACTGCATCGTCCGGCTATCCGGGGAGGGTTTTTAGATTTTAGCGCAAGATCTCCGAATTCCTTTTCAATAGCAATGCCTAGCCGTGTGGCCTGCTGATCCAAAAATGATCCCGTCCCTGCGGCACACATGGTATTCATGGAAAAATCGGAAACCTTGGTTTGCCCTGAGGCTGCATCCCTCTCGATCAGCATAAGCTTTGAGTCTTCACCGCCAATTTCAATGATGGTGTGCACTTCAGGGTATAAGGTTGTTGTTGCCTGACTATGGGCAACAACCTCGTTGACAAAGGCAATGTTCATTAATTCAGAGACAAGCTTGCCGCCAGAACCGGTAATCGCTATTCCATCAATATCATCAATATGGGTTCGATTGAAGATGTCTCGTAAGACGAGGATGAGTATTTCTACCGGTTGCCCGTGTGAGCGGACATAGTGATTTTCCAGAATTTCCTTATGCCCGTTGACCAATACCGCCTTTACGCTTACAGAGCCAATATCAAGTCCTATATATTTTTTCTGAGACATGGTTTAACTCGCTTTCTCCATCAATTCTTCATAATTTCATCCGGTGGCGTAATCTTTCCCGTAATTGCAGACGCAGCCGCAACGGCGGGACTGCAGAGATAAATCTCACTTTTCGGGTGCCCCATGCGGCCAACAAAATTACGGTTGGTCGTGGAAAGCGCCCGCTCTCCCTCCGCTAAAATTCCCATATGGCCGCCGAGACATGGCCCGCATGTTGGGGTAGAGACGACCGCCTCAGCGTCAATAAATATCTCGATTAATCCTTCTTGTATTGCCTGCTTGTAAATTTCCTGAGTTGCTGGGAAAATGATGAGACGAAGGGCGGGATGCACCTTTTTCCCTTTCAGAAATCTTGCGGCGATTCTGAGGTCTGAAATCCGTCCATTGGTACAAGAGCCGATCACTACCTGATCAATCTTGATCCCCGAAACCTCTTCCACGGGTTTTGTGTTTTCCGGCAAGCTGGGAAGGGCTACCTGAGGCGAGATTTCATCAGCATGAAATTCATAGGTCTTTGCGTAGGTGCAGCCGGGATCGCTGTGGTACATGATGGGTTTTCTCCGGAATCTGCTTTTAATATAGTCTTCCGTATTTTTATCGGGGGCGATGATGCCGCTCTTTGCCCCCGCTTCGATGGCCATATTGCAGATGGCAAAACGATCGTCCATGGGTAAATTTGATATAGCGCTGCCGGTAAACTCCATCGCCTTGTAGAGGGCGCCATCCACGCCGATCTTCCCAATCGTGTAAAGGATTAAATCCTTCCCGGATGTCCAGTTTTTTACCTTGCCATGAAAAACAAATTTGATCGATTCGGGCACCTTGAGCCATACCTTTCCGGTGGCAAAACAGGCGGCAAGGTCGGTGCTGCCCACACCCGTTGAAAATGCGCCGAGGGCGCCATAGGTGCAGGTGTGAGAATCGGCGCCAATAACAAGATCGCCTGGCCCTACGATCCCTTGTTCAGGCAGGAGTGCATGTTCAATTCCCACCCGGCCGATTTCGAAGTAATGCTTTAAATGATGTTTTTCGGCAAAGATTCTCAGAACCTTCGATTGTTGTGCGGATTTGATGTCTTTGTTGGGGGTGAAGTGGTCGGGGACCAATACAATCTTCTCGGGGTCAAATACTTTTGATATGCCGGTCTTTTCAAACTCCTCAATGGCAATAGGCGCTGTAATGTCGTTGCCAAGGCAGATGTCCACATGTGCATACACAAATTGTCCTGGATGCACTTCTTTGAGTCCCGAATGATCAGCAATGATCTTCTCGGTTATTGTCATTCCCATACGGTTACTTTTTTCTATCAGCAAAAAGCCGGTATTTGGCTTCTCAAGACGCAAGCAGCTGAAAAATAGCTAAATTATTGAAAAGGAATTAGTTTTCTGAAAATCGGGTCTTGTTCCACGATTTTAAAAATAACGGGTCCTGTAAATATTTTTTGTGACATTTGGTGCATAAGTCGAAGCGGAACGTCTTATAATCTCCATCTTCGAACCCTTCGGCTGAGCATGGCGCTTCATCCTGACCATACTCCTCTTCCATTTCCCAGATTTCTTCATCCATATCATCATCGTCCATTTCCATAGCGTCACATGCAGTGTATACCTCAATTTTTACCACATACCGAATATCTTCATCTGCCAACAATGGTCTTCCGCACATATCACACGTATAGTGCACCATTCATGCTCCTCCAAGTAAATTGCCATCTTTGTAAAAACACCATCTGTTTTGGCAACAGGTAAATATAAAAATCGTATCGTTTCATTCGAGTCCTTATATAAATTCTTTGATTTTCGCGAGCCTTACAACCTCCTTGCTGCGTCGTACAAAACAAGAGGATTTGGTTGTTGGTATGCTGCGTCACGTAACAAGTTGTATTCTTCCAGGCCAGCGGTTGCAACTTCATGGCAGAGAGGATTGCCACAATGGCAACGAAGACTTTGGCCATCTTTCCTTATGCCATGGCCCTGAGTCTCTTGATCCTCTCTTCAATCGGCGGATGAGTGCTAAAAATCGAAAGAAACGAGCGTCCGCTTAATGGGTTTACAATAAACATATGCGCCGTGGCAGTGTTTGCATTCATGTGCCTTACCACGGATGACTGCTGTAATTTTTCAAGGGCGCTAGCCAATCCCGCGGGGTTGCCGGTCAAGAGCGCCCCGCCCCTGTCGGCAGCGTATTCCCGTGAACGGGAAATCGCCATCTGAATGATCAGCGCGGCAAGAGGGGCCACAATGGCCAAAAACAACATGGCAAAGCCACTTCCCCGGTTTTCTCCGTCATCCCTGCTGCCATATCCTCCAAAGAGCGCCGCCCATCGGGCCATGTCGGCGAGCAACATAACCGCGCCGGCGATTGTTGCTACAACCGTGGAAATCAGAATATCCCGATTTCGGATATGAGAAAGTTCGTGTCCCAATACCCCCTTCAATTCTTCCCGTTTCAGGGAATTAAGCATCCCCTCGGTGACGGCTACCGCAGCATGACGGGGATTTCTCCCCGTTGCAAAGGCGTTCATCGCATTCGTTGGAATGATGTAGATTTTCGGCATGGGCATGCCCGCCCGATCCGTGAGCTCCCGAACCAGGGTATAATAATCGGGTGATTCCTGTTCTGAAACGATCCTGGCTCCGTACATTTTAAGGACGATCTTATCGCTAAACCAGTAACTGAAGAAGTTCATTCCCATGGCAATAGCAAAGGCGAACATGGCGCCCTGGCGCCCGCCAACCATGCTTCCTACCCAAACGAGTAAGAGCGTCAGGGCAATAAGCAATATCGTTGTTTTAAAATAATTCATAGGCAACCGCCTCCATTAAGCAATAACCAATCAAAAAAACTTTGCGGGAAAAATCAAAGCTCTATCGCGAGAAATTTACTATTTTTGAATATTTCCGTATCTGAAAAGTTATTATAAGTATAGCCTGTTTTTTGTCAAGGAGATTTAATCTCGGCAGGTATGTGTGAAAACACAGAGAATCACGACCGGTTATGGTGAAAGGAGAGGGTGAAATGTGGCGCTTGTTTGAAGCGTAAAGCCGGCGGTTTGCCAGAATGGCTGGTTTTTGGTTGTGCAGCTTCGTTTCGTCAGGCCGACATTTGTTCGAGTTTGCGGAAGATCGCCTCCCTGACCGCATCGTATTGAGGCGATACCTCGACAGGCAGGTTTGCAAAGTGAGAGGTTACCTCTTCCAGCTTGCTTTCATGATAGCTTATCTTAAACTCGGGAAATTTTAAACCATGCGCCGTGGAGATAACAACAACCTTTTCATCCGGTCGTATCATATTTGTCTTCAGTAATTTTGTCAACGCTGCCAGGGCTACTCCCGTATGAGGGCAACAAAAAAGGCCCGTTTTGTCTGCTTGCGCTGCAGCATTCGCCAATTCATCTTCTGTCGCTTGTTCGACCATGCCGTTGAAGGTTTTTAAAACATTGATTGCCTTTTTGTAACTCACCGGATCGCCAATCTGAATGGCATTGGCAAGGGTCTTTTGCGCTTTTACCGGCGCAAATTCTCTAAAACCCTTCAGATAACTGAGGTAGAGGGGATTAGCCTTTGCCGCCTGCGCGCACACGATACGCGGCTGCTTATCAATCACCCCTAATTCCTTCATCATGAGAAAACCTTTTCCCAGTGCTGCGGTATTCCCCAGGTTCCCCCCGGGGACAATCACAACGTCCGGCACATTCCAGTCAAACTGCTGGACGATTTCGATGCTAACGGTCTTCTGTCCCTCAATGCGGAGGGAATTCATGGAATTTGCCAGGTAGATATTGTTTTTGCTGCAGATATCCCTTACCAGTTTCATACACCCGTCAAAATCGGTGTCCAGCGATAACGTAAGCGCGCCGTTGGCAATAGGCTGAATAAGTTGTGCATGAGAAACCTTGTTCTTTGGCAGGAAGACTATGGCGAGAATACCGGCGGCGGCACAATATGAAGCCAACGCTGCAGAAGTGTCCCCCGTGGAAGCGCAGGCAACCGCGGGAATGTTCTTTCCCTCGGCAATCATCTGCTTAACCATAGAAACCAGAACGGTCATGCCCAGGTCTTTAAAAGAGCCGGTATGGGCGTTTCCGCACTGCTTGATCCAGAGATCTTCAATGCCCAGTTCCTTCCCAAGCCGTTCTGCCCAGAAGAGATTGCTGCCGCCCTCGTAAAGAGAAACAACGTTGGCGTTGTCAACCGTGGGACAAACCCATTCCTTCTTGCCCCATACGGAACTCCCATAAGGCCACCTCGTCCGCCGATAGCGTTCATCAAATAACTTCTTCCAATGATCCGGGGAGTGCCGGCGGAGTTTGTCCATATCATGCTTGACTTCCAGCAGATCTCCGCACTTTTTGCACTGGTAGACAACTTCATTCAGTTCGTACCTTTCATTGCACCCTGATATGCACTGGAACCATGCCCGATATGGCATGAGCTATTTCTCCTTTCAAAACTTCCGTAAATAGTGACACAAAAAATCAGCGATCAAACGACAGTGTCGGGTTTACCGGGATAACAACGTAAAAATTTGCATCCGCTTGTCTCCTGTTTTTGATTCCGGAGAACTGTCGCTAAACATAAACTTCATTATAGGAGGACGAATAGAGAATTACAAGGAAAATATACGCAAACGGGGATGTTCCGGGTATTTTGACTTTGACAAAAACGCCCCTGTTTTGATAAGATTTCCCACGCCTATGTATATGCAAAAATTTTTATCAAAAATATGCTCATACCTTCCCCATCTGAGCGAATCATCGATCCGTCGTGAGTTCAGGCATGCCTTTAGCATGGGAACAGCCCATAAAAACAGGGAACTGGCCGAGCCTGAATTAGCGCTGATACAGAAGCTGGTCATAATAGTCAAGAAGAGAAGGCTTACCGTCCCGTCCACATTGTTTCTTGAATGTACACAACCACTCAGCTATCTTGGAAGTCAGATGATGGTATTCTTCAGGCCATTTCTGACCTTTTTCTTTACCCCCGCAGAATACGACCTGCTCCAGGGCATCCTTGAAAAGCGGGAGGGCATCAAGAGGATTATTGAGGAATTGGAAAAATCAGATACTCACCGCAAAGACGCAAAGGTCGCAGAGGATGATTCGAAGTGATAAAAGATGAAGACACGCTCTCAAGGGAAATCATCGGAGATTCAATTGAGGTGCATAGTCATCTCGGACCAGGGCTATTGGAATCAGTCTGTGAAGCACAACTCTTGACATATTTAAAGTCGTCTGCTTTGAAATTGGGAATACTGATTAATTTCAATGTACCACTTCTAAAAAAGGGAACAAAGAGAATTGTCTACGGTCTATAATATTTTTACTTTGCGCTCCTTGCGCCTTTGCGGTGAACAAATATGAACGTTATCATTGCTACAGACTGCGGCAGCACAACCACAAAGGCCATCCTGATCGAAAAAAAGGATGGCGTGTACCGGCAGACATTTCGCGGAGAGTCACCCACCACGGTGGAAGCCCCTTTTGAGGATGTGACCCGTGGCGTCTTAAACGCATTTGCAGAGGTAGAAGAACTCTCTGGCCGTAAAATCCTGGATGGAGAAAAAATCATCACACCAGCCCGGGGAAATGTTGGGGTCGATATCTATGTCTCCACAAGCAGCGCCGGCGGTGGATTGCAGATGATGGTGGCAGGGGCTGTAAAGACCATGACGGCCGAAAGCGCCCAGCGCGCAGCGCTCGGAGCAGGCGCCATCGTTATGGACGTCATCGCATCAAATGACCAGCGCCTCCCGCATGAAAAGATCGATCGTATCCGGCATCTGAGACCCGACATGATCCTCCTTTCCGGAGGCACAGACGGCGGCACCGTTACCCATGTGGTAGAGCTGGCTGAATACATCTCTGCCGCCAATCCAAGACCGAGGCTTGGCATGACCTTTCAGCTCCCGGTTATTTATGCCGGCAACAAGGAAGTCCGCGAAAAAGTTAAAGAAATTTTAGGCCAAAAAGCAGCCCTCAATATTACGGAAAACATTCGCCCCACGCTTGAACGCGAAAATCTCTTCCCGGCGCGACAGGAAATCCAGAAGCTCTTTCTCGAACACGTCATGGCCCAGGCGCCTGGCTACAAAAAACTGATGTCGTGGACGGGGGCGCCCATTATGCCTACGCCCGGGGCGGTTGGCCTCATTATGCAAACGATCGCCAAAAAGGGCAATATGAATGTCGTGGGTGTGGATATTGGCGGCGCCACCACAGACGTCTTCTCGGTATACGGCGAAATCTTTAACCGCACGGTGAGCGCCAATCTTGGAATGAGTTATAGCATTTCTAACGTACTGGCCGAGGCGGGGCTGGAGAATATCCTCCGGTGGGTGCCATTTGATATCGACGAATCCGATCTCAGAAACAGGATCAAGAATAAGATGATCCGTCCCACAACTATCCCGCAGACATTGAAAGAGCTGAAGATTGAACAGGCCATATGCCGCGAGGCCCTTCGGGTGTCTTTTGATCAGCACAAATCCCTGGCAGTGGGACTGAAAGGGGTGCAGCGGGAACGCGATATATCTGAGGCATTTAAACAGGATGCCGAAGGTGAGACACTCGTCGACATGTTAACGTTAGACCTGTTAGTGGGCAGCGGGGGCGTGCTCTCCCATGCGCCGCGCCGGTCGCAGGCGATGCTTATGATGATTGACGCCTTTCAGCCGGAGGGGATAACGAGGATTGCCGTTGATAGCATCTTTATGATGCCGCACCTGGGGGTTCTTTCGACGGTAAATGAACAGGCTGCCACCGAGGTGTTTGAGAAGGATTGCCTGATTCATCTGGGTACATGCGTTTCTCTCGTGAAAGGCAGCGCAGGGAAACCCGGGGAAAAATGTGTTTCATATAAGATGGTAATGCCCGATGGCAATAAGATAGAAGATGCGCTCCCCTACGGGGAATTGCGCGTTTTACCTCTGGGTGTCGATCACACGGCGGAAATTGAGGTCTTGCCGGCAAAGAATTTCGATGTTGGAGCAGGAAAAGGCAAACCCATAACAAAAAAAGTTTCTGGAGGAGTTGTGGGCGTCGTCATCGATACCCGCGGGAAACCCATCACGTTAGCAAAAGATAAGGCAATGCGGGTGGAACAACTCCAGCGATGGGCAAAGGCCATAGATGCGTATCCAGAGTAAATGGTGTATTCATGAAAATTGCAAAGAGGGATAGAAAACGAAGACCTTAGCCAGCATATTAAAATTACGCCCGGTTTAGCGGGGAGCAAGCCTCACATTGCAGGGCATCGCGTAACGGTGCAAAATATCGTGATTTGGCATGAGTGGATGGGACGCACAGCAGACGAAATTGCAAATGAATACCGTCTGCTCTGGCAGATATTTATGCAGCCTTGGCATACTACTATGATAATCGTTCTGAAATTGACCAGTCAGTTAAAGATGGCGAGGCGTTAGTAACTACTTTGCGACAGCAGATTCCATCAAAAATTGCCCAAAAATTACATGAGCGAAAAGATTAAATTTTATATGGATGAACACGTTCCATCTGCTGTTGGTACTGGTTTACAGCTTCGGGGTGTTGATGTCCTAAAAACCCACGAGGCTCACATGTTAAGCGCTTCCGATGTGGAACACCTCACCTTTGCTACAAATTGCGGTAGGGTTATTTTTACACAAGACGATGATTTTCTACGTCTCCACAAAAAAGGAATCAGACACAGTGATATTGTTTGGGCGCATCAGAGAATGTCTATTGGCGATATCTTCACGGACTTATGCTTATTTATCAGGTGTTAGACTCTCATGACATGCAAAATCATGTAGAATTCATCTAAGATCATTGCAAGAGTAATAGTGTCTAATAAAAAATATTTTGACATTTTCGGCAAAAATGTTTTTTTCACACTGCGTAGGGGCAGGTTTGAAACCTGCCCCTACCGTATTTCTTTTCCGACTCGTTCGGGTTGGGAGTTTTAAAGAACTATGACCCATGCTTATACACCAGGTTTACGCATAGCTGAAAAGACAAAGGTTACGAGCCATCGGGTACTGCCCTTAATGGGTGACGTTGTCGTCAAAAAGGGCGATATCCTCAAGGCAGAGGATGTGGTGGCCAGGACCCATTTGCCTGGCAAGGTGCATGCCATGAATGCCGTGAACCGGTTAGGGATCCAGCCCAAGGACCTCAGGGAATATATGCTGAAGAAGGAAGGTGACACCGTTCAGAAGGACGAAATTATTGCCGAAACGAAACCCTGGGTCAAGATGTTAAAGACGGTACTGCTGTCACCCATCACGGGGACGATTGAGACGATATCAACGGTAACGGGGCAGATCCTCCTGAGAGAACCGCCAAAACCTATTCAGGTGTCTGCATATATTGACGGTACGGTGATAGAAATTGTGGAAAAAGAGGGTGTGGTCATGGAGACAACCGCAACCCTCATTCAGGGGATCTTTGGGGTGGGCGGCGAAGCGGTGGGCGAGCTCGTAATTGCTGTCAATACGCCCGAAGACACGCTTACTGCCGACCGCATAGTACCTGCCCATAAGGACAAGATTGTCGTGGGAGGCGCCTTTCTCCGTTATGATGCCCTTGAGAAGGCAAGAAAGGTTGGCGTCAAGGGGGTCATTATCGGCGGATTTAATGATGAGGATCTGAAAAAACTGCTTGGGTATGACCTGGGAGTAGCGATCACCGGGTCGGAAGAGATCGGCCTCACCCTTATCTTAACGGAAGGTTTTGGGCAGATACCGATAGCGCAAAAAACATTCGATCTGTTACAGTCACGCTCAGGCGCTAAAACTTCCATCAATGGCGCCACCCAGATTCGGGCGGGGGTGGTAAGGCCTGAGATTATCATTCCCTATGAAACCAGTAAGTCGGGTGGGACAGAAACAGGTAAGCCAGCCGAAAGAGGCATGGAGACCGGAGACACCGTCAGGGTTATCCGCGTGCCCTATTTTGGAAAGATTGGCAGGATTAAGGCACTCCCCTTTTCCCCGCAAACCATAGAAACGGAGGCCACCGTGCGGATACTCGAGATCGGATTTTCCGATGGCTCCACCGTCATGGTACCACGGGCAAATGTCGAGATGATTGAGCGATAAACGATGGAGGTGTGACCCGGACGCACCTCCATCGCCACTTTTTTGTCATGCCTTTTTAGTTCCCCGCAACGAATCGTCCCATATGTCCCGCTTTAGGGCATCAAGGGTGGTCTTTACGGCAATCTTTTTGTCGTCGTTGTTTCCCCTGAGGATAGATATCAGCTTATTAATATACTTTTGTTCTTCCGGCGTGTACATTGGACTATTGCCCTCCTCTTTCGTTGTGTAAATGATTCATTATTACAAAATTAGTAACAATTTATACTCAAAAGGTTCACAATCAGTGAATATTTAGATTGATAAACAGGGTGGTACGGACAAACCCTGTTTGTCCGTGTTGAACTTGCACGACGTTGTTTATGAAATGTCCATTTTAAAATCTGGATAGACAAACCAAGCCTGATCATTGCAAGCACAAGGTATTGAGCAGTATTACAAAAACACGGACAAGCACAGCTTGTCCGTGCCACCCCTTTAGATAATGGTAAGTCTATATCAAGTTTATAAATCACAAATTGTGAGCCTGTGGAGTATAGTTTTTTGAAAAATTACCATAATACGATGTTGCCGCACGGTGTAGGGGCGAAGCATTTGCCATACACTGACATAAAGGTATTCACACCCCAAGCAGGCAAATGCTTCGCCCTTACCTTTTTAAAAAACTAAAGTGTTACCAAAATTATTATTCATTTTTGTTTTTCACTGGCAAGATTGCAGTTCGTGCGGTAACTGATTGATTGCCAATTGGCCACTGTAAATCCCCGGATACCCGTAGGATTCAGACCGTCATGAACCGGGCGACTCAGATGTTGCCAGCCCTCTTTTCCCTGCCAAATAAGTATACCATTTATGAATCGAGTCGAAAAGAGCAATGACGGCAAGCATTGCCATAATGACAATGATGGCCGCATCGAGTTGAAAGACGAAGGCGTTTTCCGGTGCAGATGATGCCTTTTCGAGAAAATCGCGGAAGAGCTTGTAGGACGCCACAAAGGTTGTCACGAACATAAATACCATGGGCAGAAAGGTCATCCATGCGTATTTGAGTTTCTTCATCTTGATAATAATCGTTGTGCCTACACAAAAGGCAATCGCCGCTAAAAGCTGATTTGCAACGCCAAACATCGGCCAAATGGTTGAAATGCTTCCCGAAGAGATGAGGTAACCCCATGAGCCAACCACGAGAAGGCTGGATACGATCGTTCCGGGAAGCCAGCTTGTCTTCCCGAAAGGTTTGTATACATAACCGCCTAATTCCTGCAGGATAAACCGGGCCACCCTCGTCCCCGTATCAACGGTGGTGAGAATAAAGAGCGCTTCAAACATAAGCGCAAAATTATACCAGTAAGGCATGAGTAATTTCATGCCGGGCAGGCTTGAGAAGAGTGAAGCCATGCCGACTGCCAGGGAAACCGCGCCGCCGGGTCTTCCCGCGACGTCGGTACCGACGTCTTCAGAGAGTTGAAAGATTTGGCTTACCGGAAAACCCAATTCTGCCAGGGCATTAAACGAAAGGTTCGTATTAATTGCAAAGTAGTCGCCCGGCGCCAGTATCGTTGCCGCGATAACTGCAATTACAGAGACAAAGCCCTCTACGAGCATAGCGCCAAAACCGATCAGCTTTATCTCCGACTCAGATTCAATCATTTTGGATGTGGTGCCTGACGAAACGAGGGCATGGAATCCCGATATCGCTCCGCACGCAATGGTGATAAACAGAAAGGGGAATAAGGTGCCTGGTATTATCGGGCCGCCGCCGTGAATAAATTTTGTAACGGCAGGCATGTGAATGGAAGGCGCCAGAAATATCACCCCGAGGGCAAGGAGGGCAATCGTACCAATCTTCATATAGGTAGAAAGATAGTCCCTGGGACAGAGGAGCATCCACACGGGAAGAACCGATGCGCTAAACCCATAAAAGACCATAAGACCGACAATGAGCTTCCTGTCCAGGTTGAAATAGGGTTCTAAAGGAGACCCGGGGATATATTTGCCAAAAAAAACCGCTAAGACAAGGAGTGCCACCCCGATTATGCTGACCTCCGCCACCTTTCCATACCTGATTTTATACAGGTACAGCCCCATAAACAGCGCTATGGGTATCGTTGCCGCTATCGTAAAGGCGCCCCAGGCGCTGTGGGAAAGGGCGTTGACAACGGCAAGCCCCAGTCCGGCCAGGGCGACAATAATAATAAAGAGGATTGCTATTGCCGCGGTGACACCGGCAACCGGGCCAACCTCATCTCTTGCAATCTGCGCCAGTGATCTGCCATTTCTCCTGACGGACGCTGCAAGAATGACGGTGTCGTGGACGGCGCCGCCTGCGGACGCCCCAATCAGGATCCACAAAAAACCCGGTAAATAGCCGAATTGAGCCGCAAGGACCGGACCTATCAAAGGCCCTGCCCCGGCAATTGCAGCAAAGTGATGGCCAAAGAGCACCCACTTATGAGTAGGATGATAGTCCCGTCCGTCACGCAAACGGAGAGAAGGCGGCACCCTGTCCTTGTCGAGACTCAGCACCTTTGTTGCAAGAAATGCAGCGTAGAAACGGTAGGATATGATAAAGCAGCAGACGGCGGCAATCACGAGCCAGAGTGCATTGACCTTTTCAGAAGGCCGGAATGCCTGGGTAACCACCCCCATCGCACACGCACCCGCAACAGCGAGTATGACAAGCAGAATCGTGGATATTTTCATAACGCAGCGCCGCCGCAATCAAAAAAGTTCAACCACAAAGAACGCAAGGTTTTACGCAAAGATCACAAAGAAAACATTGCAGAAAAAAGAAGTTTTTGTAGAGTAATACTATAATAGAAACGATTTGTTCATGCGTAATTATTGGGTGGTGCGTTTATCGTGAAGGCTCGCCGCACAAAAGAGGACGTGCCGGACAGTTTTCAGCATGACGATACCACCACAGGCTGAAGATGATGATTCAGAATTAATTGCTGATGATTCTCGCTTTTGCGCGACGATGCTTAACATATTCAACGACTGCCGGCGCCAGGGAAATGATGATAATAGCAAGGATCATAAAACTAAAATTTTTTTTAATTATGGGCAAATTGCCCAGGAAATACCCCATGAAGGCAAAGAGCGGCACCCAAAAAAACGCACCGAGGACGTTATACGAAGCAAAGCGTAAATAAGCCATGCGGCCGATACCGGCAACAAACGGTGCAAAGGTGCGGATAATAGGGATAAACCGGGCAATGATAATCGTTTTGCCTCCGTACTTTTCAAAGAACCGATACGTTCGTTCAAGATACTCAGGATTAAAAAATGCTGATTTATGCTTCCTGAATATTTTCGGGCCGATATGATAACCAAACCAATAGTTTGCCGTATCGCCAAGGATTGCTGCAATAACCAAAAGTACCACCACGGTGTATACATTCAAGGCGCCCGTAGCAGCAACTGCGCCGGCGGCAAAGAGCAAAGAATCGCCCGGCAGAAAAGGCGTGGCGACGAACCCCGTTTCTGCGAAGACAATCAAAAACAGGAAAAGATGCACCCAGATGCCATAGGCGCTTACCAATTCGTATAAGTGGCTGTCCAAATGCAAAACGAAGCCGATGAAATATTTTCCCCATTCGACCATGCGCTCTCCTTTCTCAGATCAAAAGCGATATATAATACCAGGAATCGGACAGACATTTTAGTAAATAATTTTATTGAATCAAGAAAATCCTTTTCCAAAAAGACAAATTGAACCAATTTTCATGCCTGATAAAGCAGGAGATTCTTCCTGCCTTGTGAGGAAAAGAGAGAAGAAAAAACTTGACATCATCCTGGAACGGGGCTTTTTTGTGCGGAGACTATAGTTTTGTTTTTTTGGTATTTTTATGATTTAATATACCGCATAAAACACAGGTACTTTTCGTTATTTTGGAGGAATAGAATCATGGATATCCTAAAACAGGTGGCAGAGCTGAAGGAGTTTTTGGGGAAGATTTATTGTTTTATTGAGGACAATGAAGACTCGTTCAAAGACGGCGTTGAGGCGGAAGATATAAAGAGCGAGACCTGGAGATGGATGCAGGAACTGGCCAAATTCCTGCCGGAGGTATAAAGGGAAAATCGGTAACAAGAGTAAACGCAAAAGGAACATTGTCGTTGCGAGGGCGTGAGCCCGAAGCAATCTGACGGGTGGGATTGCTTCACTGTCGATCGCAATGGCTATCCCGTGTCGGCTTAGTTTGCGGCGTTTACTAACGATTGTTTTTGAAAAGCTGAGTACTATTTTCAGAAGGGATACGTAATCTATGACGCGACCGATGTTTTATGAATTCAGACCGCAGGTCCCTATCACGGCGCCAAGGGGAACCACCCGTACGTGCAGCGACTGGGATACCGAAGCAGCCCTGCGGATGTTGATGAATAATCTTGATTCAGACGTGGCCATCCAGCCCGAAGAACTCATCGTTTATGGGGGCGCAGGCCGTGCGGCAAGAAACTGGAAGGAATATCAGAGGATAGTAAATGCCCTGAAAACCCTGAAAAAAGACGAGACGCTATGCATTCAGTCAGGCAAACCGGTGTATGTTGCCAAAACCCATGAATGGGCGCCGCGCGTGGTTATTGCGAACTCAAACCTCGTCCCTGCATGGGCAAAACAGGATGTATTCGACACCTATGATGAGATGGGGCTTACCATGTACGGACAGATGACCGCAGGAAGCTGGATCTATATCGGCACACAGGGCGTCTTGCAAGGGACGTACGAGACCTTTACCGCCCTTGCCAGAAAGGCATTCAATGCCGAAACCCTGAAAGGCAAGTTCGTGCTTACGGCGGGGATGGGAGGCATGAGCAGCGCACAGCCACTGGCAGTGACCATGAATGAAGGAATAGTTCTGTGTGTAGAGGTGCGGAAAGAACGCATAGAGAAAAAGGTCAGCGAGGGATATTGTGATAAGATGACCAGCAGTCTCGACGAGGCGCTCCAATGGATTATGGATGCCAAATCCCAGCAACGACCGCTGTCGGTTGGTTTGGTGGGAAATGCCGCGGAAATCCACCCGGAACTGGTAAAACGGGACATTATCCCCGATGTGGTAACGGATCAAACCCCCGCTCATGACCTGATGTCGTATGTGCCAATGGGTGATGTGAAGGAACTCGACAAACTCAGGGAGAGGAATAAGCGGGCTTACAAGGAAAAGGTGCTGGATGCCATTATCGATCAGGCGAATGCTATCCTGGACATGCAGAGGAAGGGGGCGGTGTGCTTTGATTACGGCAATAATCTGAGATCTCAGGCAGAGATGGCGGGCGTGTCCATGAGGGACTCTGACGGGCGATACTGGTATCCGGGCTTTGTCCCTGCATTTATCCGGCCTTTGTTTTGTCAGGGAAAAGGGCCGTTCAGGTGGGTGGCATTGTCGGGTGACAAGGCGGATATTGATACGATTGATGAGGCGGTTGTCAGCAACTTCCCTGAAGACGCTTCCCTGGTACGATGGATAAAACTCGCCAGAGAGAAGGTGCCGCTGTTAGGGCTGCCCGCAAGGATTTGCTGGTTAGGGTGCGGGGATCGTGCGAAGATGGGTCTGATCATCAACGACCTGGTGAGAAAAGGCGCCGTTAAGGCGCCCGTAGTCATTGGCAGGGATCACCTCGACTGCGGGTCGGTGGCATCCCCGTATCGCGAGACGGAAGATATGAAAGACGGCAGCGATGCCGTTGCCGACTGGCCGTTGATAAATTTTGCCCTGAATGCCATAAATGGCGCCAGTTGGGTAAGCTTTCATCATGGAGGTGGCGTGGGTATTGGCAATTCCCTTCATGCGGGTATGGTTATTGTGGCAGATGGTACCAAAGAGAGAGATGAGCGGATCGAAAGGGTCTTAACGGTAGACCCTGGAATTGGAATTGCGCGGCACGTGGATGCCGGTTATGAAGAGGCTATGCAGGTAGCAAAGGAAAAGGATGTAATAATCCCTGAATAAATTTTGAAATTTTTACGGAGGGTTCTCATATGTCAGAACTAGCTTCTAAAAAATGTGTACCATGTAAAGGTGGAGTACCGCCCTTAAAAGGGGAGGCGCTTCAAGCCTTGCAGAAGCAAGTGGAAGGATGGGATGTGGTGGAAGAACACCACTTGTTCAAGGCCTTTAAATTTCCTGACTTTCGTAAGGCACTTGACTTTGTGAATCGGGTAGGAGAGATTGCCGAACAGGAAGGACACCATCCCGTAATCACCCTAACCTGGGGAAAAGTAGAGATCAAGGTTTATACCCACAAGATTAATGGGCTGACGGAAAGCGATTTTATCCTGGCGGCAAAGATTGACACAATTAGTAAGTAATTCCCCCCCAGCGCTTCTTTGTCTTCCCTTTCAGCAACGCGATCTGACTCGGGAGAGAAAAGGCGTGCCTTGAAGTATGGGATACCTAAGTGGTTGAAAATATCACCTCTGCGAGCCTAGATCCTCGTAGAGAAGTTTGTACCTATGCGTATACAAAGGAGCAATCCGTGTGCGTAGAAGGATAGCGTATTCCCGTGAGGGGTATGACGGAGTTACGAGGTACAGACGACCTTTTGGGGTGTATGAATATGGCGTGTTAGTTCGTGCCAACTGCCCTTTCTCAGTGAAGCACTGACAAATGTCCTTGTTGGAGATGATGCAAGCGATTCGGTGAAAACATCTCTGGATAATGCGTTTGAACATACATCACGAAGGGAAAAGGGGTAATCCATATGACCGGGGGAGGACTTACG
>WBZR01001466.1_pt1 | contig 29181 bp, 30 predicted proteins | sample 5204231 | NCBI WGS metagenome assembly WBZR01 (sample SAMN12412403, study PRJNA552823) | activated sludge metagenome | isolation source: activated sludge from anammox sidestream of wastewater treatment plant... | place: USA: Virginia | collected 2017-08
CCGCGCATTCCGGTCGTCAACAACATCGACGTCGCCGCGCCGGCCGAGCCCGACGCGATCCGTGACGCGCTGTACCGCCAGGCCTTCGGCCCGGTGCGCTGGGTGGAACTGGTGCGTGCGTTGCGCGCTCGCGGCCTGGCGCATGTGTTCGAATGCGGGCCGGGCAAGGTGCTGGCCGGGCTCGTCAAGCGCATCGATGGCGAGATCGGCACGACGACCGTGCTCGATCCGGCCAGCCTGGCCGAGGCCCGGAGGATGCTGCAATGAGCGAGGACAGTCAGGCCGTTCGCGTCGCCCTGGTCACGGGCGCCTCGCGCGGCATCGGCCGGGCGATCGCCGCGGCGCTGGCGGCGGCAGGGCTGCGCGTCGTGGGCACCGCCACCACCGGCGCCGGAGCAGCGGCGGTCACGCAGGGATTGGCCGCCTGGCCGGGCTGCCGCGGCATCGAGCTGAACGTGAACGATGCCGCCGCCTGCGACGCCGCCGTCGACGCCATCGTCAAGGAGTCGGGCGGGCTGCACGTGCTCGTCAACAACGCCGGCATCACGCGCGACACGCTGGCCATGCGCATGAAGGACGAGGACTGGGACGCGGTGCTCGACACCAACCTCAAGGCGGTCTTCCGCCTCAGCCGCGCGGCGCTGCGCCCGATGATGAAGCAGCGCTACGGCCGCATCGTCAACATCACCTCGGTGGTGGGGGCCAGCGGCAACGCGGGCCAGGCCAACTACGCCGCCGCCAAGGCCGGCGTCGCCGGCCTCACGCGCGCACTGGCACGCGAGCTCGGCAGCCGCAACGTCACCGTCAACTGCGTGGCGCCGGGCTTCATCGCGACCGACATGACGGCCGGCCTGCCCGAGGCGCAGCGCACGGCGCTGCTGACGCAGATCCCGCTCGGACGGCTCGGCACGGCCGAGGAAGTGGCGCACGCCGTGGCCTTCCTCGCCTCGCCGCTGGCCGGCTACATCACCGGCACGGAACTGCACGTCAACGGCGGCATGTACATGAGCTGAAGTCGTTGCGCCGGGCGCGGGCGCCCGGCCGAGGCCCCGCCGGTAGAATCGCCGGCTGTTTTTCCGCACCACTCCCGGAGGAGTCATGAGCGATATCGAAGCGCGAGTCAAGAAGATCATTGCCGAGCAGCTCGGCGTGCCCGAGGCCGACGTGACCAACGAGAAGGCCTTCGTCGCCGATCTCGGTGCCGACTCGCTCGACACGGTGGAGCTGGTGATGGCGCTCGAAGACGAGTTCGGCATCGAGATCCCGGACGAGGAGGCCGAGAAGATCACCACCGTGCAGCTCGCGATCGACTACGCGACCAGCCACCAGAAGAGCTGAGTCCCGCGCTGCGGCGCAGCCCTGAGGGAGAGTCGAGCTTGAGTCGTCGTCGCGTCGTCGTCACCGGCCTGGGGGCGGTCTGCCCGGTCGGCAACACCGTGGCCGAGACCTGGAGCAATGTGCTCGCGGGCCGCTCGGGCATCGGGCCGATCACGAGGTTCGATGCCGGGGCCTTCGCCTGCCGCTTCGCCGGCGAGGTCAAGGGCTTCGACGTCGAGCAGTACATCCCGGGCAAGGAGGCGCGCCACATGGACGCCTTCATCCACTTCGGGCTGGCCGCAGCCTTCCAGGCGGTGCGCGATGCCGGGCTGCGCACCAATGCCGAGCTCTCCGAGGCCGAGGCCGAGCGCATCGGCTGCGTGATCGGCTCGGGCATCGGCGGTCTGCCGCTGGTGGAGCGCACCCGCCACGAATACGACGAGCGCGGACCGCGGCGCATCTCGCCGTTCTTCGTGCCGGCGGCGATCATCAACATGATCTCCGGCCACCTGTCGATCAGGTACGGTTTCACCGGCCCGAACCTGGCCATCGTCACGGCCTGCACGACCGGGCTGCACAGCATCGGCGAGGCCGGCCGGCTGATCGAGTACGGCGACGCCGACGTCATGATCGCCGGCGGCGCCGAGGCCACCGTGTCGCCGCTTGGCGTGGGCGGTTTCGCCGCGGCGCGCGCGCTGTCGACGCGCAACGACGACCCTGCCGCCGCCTCGCGCCCCTGGGACAAGGAGCGCGACGGCTTCGTGCTCGGCGAGGGCGCCGGCGTGCTGGTGCTCGAGGAGTACGAGCACGCGAAGAAGCGCGGCGCGCGCATCTACGCCGAGCTGGCCGGCTACGGCATGGGCGCCGATGCCCACCACATCACCGCACCCGACGTCGACGGCCCCAAGCGCGCCATGCTCGCCGCGCTGCGCAACGCGCGCGTCGGTGCGGCCGAGGTGCAGTACCTGAACGCGCACGGCACGAGCACGCCGCTGGGCGACGTGAACGAGACCAACGCCATCAAGCTCGCCTTCGGCGAGCACGCCCGGCGCATGGTCGTGAGCTCGACCAAGTCGATGACCGGGCACCTGCTGGGCGGCGCCGGCGGCGTGGAGTCGGTGCTGACCGTGCTGGCGGTGCACCACCAGATCGCACCGCCGACGATCAACCTGAGCACCCCCGATCCCGAGTGCGATCTGGACTACTGCGCCAACGAGGCGCGACCGATGCGCATCGACATCGCCGCCAAGAACAACTTCGGCTTCGGCGGCACCAACGGCACGCTCGTCTTCCGCCGCGTCTGAGGTGCCGCCATGCGTGCCGCGCCGCCGGTCAGCGTGCACGCCCGCGGCGGGAGCGGCTGGCGCGCCCTGCGCGCGCTGGCGCCGGCACTGGCGGCCGCCGTCTGCAGCGCCTGGGCCCTGCAATGGGCCGGACTGGGCGACGCGGCAGCCGCGGGCATCGCCGGAGCCGCTGGCGCGGCCGTGGCGCTGCTTGCCTGGCGCACCACGGATGGGCGCGCGTCGACGCTTGCCTGGGACGGCGTCCAGTGGTCGGTCGACGGCGTGCCGGGTCGGCTCGACCTGATGATCGAGCTTGCGGCCTGGCTGCTCGTGCGCCTGCGGCCGACCGCGGGCGGAGCGGCACGCTGGGTGGCCGTGACGGCGGCCGAGGCCGGCGCTGCCGAGACGCTGCTGCGCGCGGCGCTGCATGCAAGGCCGGGCGCGGCCGCCGCGCCGGCACCCCGCGCGGCCGGCCCGGACGACGCCTGAATGCCCGACGCCGACGCCCTGCTGGTCGAGCGCGCCAAGCGCGGCGACAAGTCTGCGTTCGAGATGCTGGTGATCAAGTACCAGCGGCGCATCGAACGGCTCGTCGGCCGCATGGTGCGCGACTCCGATCTCGTGCTCGACATCGCGCAGGAGAGCTTCATCCGCGCCTACCGCGCGTTGCCGCAGTTCCGCGGCGACAGCGCCTTCTACACCTGGCTGTACCGCATCGCGGTCAATACCGCCAAGAAGGCGCTGGTGGAGATGCGGCGCGATCCGCTCGTCACCGAGTCCGCGCTCGCCCCGGCCGACGGCGGCGAGGAAACTTCGCGCCTCGGCAGCGAACTAACCGACGGCGCGACGCCCGAGGCGGTGCTGGCGAGCAAGGAGATCGCCGCCGCCGTGAACGCCGCCGTCGACGAGCTCTCCGAGGATCTGCGCCAGGCGATCGTGCTGCGCGAGATCGAAGGACTGAGCTACGAGGAGATCGCCCAAGCCATGAACTGCCCGATCGGTACCGTGCGCTCCCGCATCTTCCGCGCCCGCGAGGCGATCGCCGCGCGGCTGCGGCCGTTGCTCGAGACGCGCGCGGGCGAGCGCTGGTGAGTGCGAGGCGACCCCGGCCGAGCGCCTGCAAGTCCAGTTCCACTGCATCCTCCACACGGAAGAACGTGCGATGAGCCCCGAGCCTTCCCGAGCCCAACCGCCGAAGCCCGACGAACTGCTGTCGGAACTCCTCGACGGCGAGTGCCGTGATGCCGGCGCGGCCTGTGCCTGCTGGTGCGGCGACGCCTCGGCCCGCGCCGCCTGGCATGCCTACCACGTGATCGGCGACGTGCTGCGTTCCGGGGATCTGGCGCTGCAACCCGATCGCGACGCGCAACTGCTGGCCGGCGTGCGCGGTCGGCTGGCGCACGAACCCGTGCCCATGGCGCCGCCGGCACGGCGCCGCCTCGGCTGGCACGCGCCGGCCGCCGTGGCAGCAGGCTTCGCGGCGGTGACCGGCGTGCTGGTGCTGACGCGCGGTGCGCCCGACTCGGTGCCGGCCGTGCCGCCGCCGCTGGTGGCCGCCGCCTCGGCGGCCGAGGCCACCCCGCCGGCGCCGGGCGTGCTCGAGGCGGCCGCCGAACCGATTCGGGATCCGCAGCTCGAGGCCTACCTGCGCGCCCATCAGTGGGCGCGCGGCGGCGCCATCGGCTCGCCCCCCGGCGTGATGCTGCGCAATCTCGACATGGCCGTGCCGGTGCGGCCGGCGGCGATGCCGGTCACGGCCGTGCCAGGCGTCCCGAGGTGATCGCGGGGCTGCCGATCGCACGCCTGGCGCGGCGCGCGGCGCCGCTGCTGGCGCTGGCCGGGGCGCTGCTCGCGCCCGGCGCCGGCGCGGGTGAACCCGACGCGCGGATGCTCCTCGAGCGCATGCGAAGTGCCGCCAGCGTCGGCAATTACCAGGGCACGATCGTGTTCAGCGCGAGCGGCTCGATCTCCAGCTCGCGCATCTGGCACTACTGCGTCGGCGATCAGACCTACGAGCGGCTCGAGGCGCAGGACGGCCGCCTGCAGCGCGTGTTCCGGCACAACGACGAGGTGCGCACCTTCTGGCCGCAGGCGCGCGTGGCCGTGGTCGAACGGCGCGAGCCGCTGGCCGGATGGTCGACCAAGCCGCAGGCGATCGAGGAGCGGGCGCTCGAGAGCTACGCGCTGCGCGAGGAGGGCGAGGCGCGCGTCGCCGGCCGCGCGGCGCGCGTGCTCGTGCTCGAGCCGCGCGACGCGCTGCGTTACGCGCAGCGGCTGTGGGTCGACCGCGCGAGCGGCCTGATGCTGCGCGCCGACGTGCTCGCGCCGGGCCAGGGCGTGCTGGAGACGGCGGCCTTCAGCGAGATCGAGATCGACGTCAGGCCCGATCCGCAACGCGTGCTGCAGGGCATGCGCAGCGCCGAACAGCCGACCGCGACGCGCGGCGACGGCGCCGAGCGCAGGGAAGGCGGCGAGACCTGGCAGGTGCTGCGGCCGGCGCAGCGGCGCACGCAGCTCGAGGCCGAAGGCTGGACGCTGAAGGCGCAGGTTCCGGGCTTCAGGCTTGCCAGCTGCGCGCTGCGCGGCATCGCGTACGGCAGCAGCGAATTGCCGGTGCTGCAGGCCGTGTTCTCCGACGGCCTGACCCATGTGTCGCTGTTCGTCGAGCCGTACCGCGCCGAGCGCCACCGCGGCGCGGTGCAGGCCAGGCTCGGCGCCACCAGCACCGTGACGCGACGCCTGGACGAGCACTGGGTCACCGTCGTCGGCGACGTGCCGGTCGCCACGCTCGAGCGCTTTGCCGCGGCGCTGGAGCGCCGTCGCTGAGCTTGCCGGTGCGCGGCCGCAAGCCGCGCAACCGCATGGGAGGCCGACCGGCGGCGGCCCCCGGTTTATCCTTGCCCGCCTTCGCTTAGATCTCGACTGCATGCCATGAATCGTCCCGTCGCCCCCTTCGCTTTGCGCCTGTGGACCGGACGTCTGGTCCTCGTGCTGGCCTGCACGGCCTGGCTGCCGGCCGCGCTCGTGCCGACGCCGACGCAGGCCCAGACGCTGACCCTGCCCGACTTCAGCGAACTGGCCGAGCGCGTCAGCCCCTCGGTGGTGAACATCCGCACCACCGAGCGCGTGCGCAGCGCCGTGCCGGAGGGGCTGGAGCCCGGCGTGGAGGACTTCCTGCGCCGCTTCGGCATCCCGCTGCCGGGCCGCCCGAATCCGCGCGGCGGGCCGCGCGGCGACGACGGCGCACCGCCGCAGCAGCGCGGTGTCGGCTCGGGCTTCATCCTGAGCGCCGACGGCTACATCATGACCAATGCGCATGTCGTCGACGGCGCCGACGAGGTCATCGTCACCTTCACCGACAAGCGCGAGCTCAAGGCGCGCATCATCGGCGCCGACCGCCGCACCGATGTGGCGGTGGTGAAGGTCGACGCCAGCGGGCTGCCCGCGGTGAAGATCGGCGACGTCAACCAGCTCAAGGTCGGCCAGTGGGTGATGGCGATCGGATCGCCGTTCGGCCTGGAGAACACGGTCACCGCCGGCATCGTGAGCGCCAAGCAGCGCGACACCGGCGACTACCTGCCCTTCATCCAGACCGACGTCGCGATCAATCCCGGCAATTCGGGCGGCCCGCTGATCAACCTGCGCGGCGAGGTGGTCGGCATCAACTCGCAGATCTACAGCCGCTCGGGCGGCTTCATGGGCATCAGCTTCGCCATCCCCATCGACGAGGCGATGCGCGTGGCCGACCAGCTGCGTGCCCATGGCCGCGTGGTGCGCGGGCGCATCGGCGTGACGATCGCGCCGGTGACCAAGGAGGTCGCCGAATCGATCGGCCTCGGACAGCCGCGCGGCGCGCTCGTGCAGGGCGTCGAGAAGGACGGCCCGGCCGACAAGGCCGGCATCGAGGCCGGCGACATCATCGTCAAGGTCGACGGCAAGGCGGTCGAGAAGTCGGGCGACCTGCCGCGCATCGTCGGCGGCACCAAGCCCGGATCGCGCAGCACGCTGCAGGTGTTTAGGCGCGGCGGGCTGAAGGACTTGGCCGTGACGGTGGCCGAGTTCGAGTCCGAGCGGCCGCAGCGCCGCGCCGAGGCCGAGCCGGGCGGTGCGCCGCAGGCGACCAAGAGCGCGCTCGGCATCACCATCTCCGAGCTGAGCGACGCGCAACGGCGCGAACTGCGCCTGCGCGGCGGCGTGCGTGTCGACGCGGTCGAGGGCGCAGCGGCGCGCGCCGGCCTGCGCGAAGGCGACATCATCCTGTCGATCGACAACACCGAGATCGCCGACGCCAGGCAGTTCTCCGCCGCCGCGTCCAAGGCCGACAAGTCGCGCGCCGTGAGCGTGCTCGTGCGGCGCGGCGACTGGGTCAACTACCTCGTGATCCGCCCCGGCCGCTGAGCCCGGACGTGCGGCTGCGCCTGCGCGCAGTCGCGCGCCGGGCGAAGGGCCGCGCGGGTCGCAGCACGCGCAGCGCGGCCTGCAAGGCTGAGCCCGGACGTGCGGCTGCGCCTGCGCGCGGCCGCGCGCCGGCATCCGTTCGGACCGCCCGGCCCACCGAACCCATGAAACCGACAAGGACGCCTGGTCTTTTTACTTTGCGGAATGGAAAGCTCAGATCGGCCCGACGCGTCGACCAAGCGTTGTCGACGCCACAAGTTGGCGGCCATTTACTTCACTGCGGCGATCGCCCGTATTACCGACCGGGACGTCTAGAATGCCGATCCGACGCCCATGTTTTCGGTGAATTCCGGGCCCGAACAGCGCAGCGAGGCGCGTCGGCCAAGACTCGGATCTGTCTGTTGAAATTCTGTGGACAACTATCTCCTGTCGGATCCCCGCAACGGCCGGAAATCAAGCATTGGTGCGGGTTCCCGGCCGATCCTTTTGGCTACAATGGGCGCCCAACAAGCAGTTGCCAAACGTTCTGTTGGAAGGCGCGTCACCCACTTGGACGCGCCTTTTTTTTAGCTCCGGCAAGGCCCTGCGGGCCGGCCCATCGCGGCGCGACGCGCGCCTGCACTGAAGCGGCTGCGCCGCTTCGCCTCGCGCCCGATCGCCCGTGAACCACATCCGCAATTTCTCCATCATCGCCCACATCGACCATGGCAAGAGCACGCTGGCCGATCGGATCATCCAGCGTTGCGGCGGCCTGGCCGAGCGTGAGATGGAGGCGCAGGTGCTCGACTCGATGGCGATCGAGCGCGAGCGCGGCATCACGATCAAGGCGCAGACGGCGGCCCTCAGCTATACCGCGCGCGACGGCCGGATCTATCAGCTCAACCTGATCGACACGCCCGGCCATGTCGACTTCAGCTACGAAGTGAGCCGCTCGCTCAGCGCCTGCGAAGGCGCGCTGCTGGTGGTCGACGCCAGCCAGGGCGTCGAGGCGCAGACGGTGGCCAACTGCTACACCGCGCTCGACCTCGGTGTCGAGGTGATCCCGGTGCTCAACAAGATGGATCTGCCCCAGGCCGACCCGGCCGAGGCGCGGCGCGAGATCGAGGAGGTGATCGGCATCGACGCGGCCGACGCCATCCCCTGCTCGGCCAAGACGGGCGAGGGCGTCGACGACGTGCTCGAGGCGGTGGTGCACCGCATGCCGCATCCGCGCGGCGACCCCGACGGCCCGCCCCGGGCGATGATCATCGACAGCTGGTTCGACAACTACGTCGGCGTCGTGATGCTGGTGCGCGTGGTCGACGGCGTGCTGAGGAAGGGCGAGCGCATCCGCCTGATGGCCACGCATGCCGTCTACCCGCTCGAGCAGCTCGGTGTCTTCACGCCCAAGAGCGTCGCGCGCGACGAGCTGCGCGCCGGCGAGGTGGGCTTCGCGATCGCCGGCATCAAGGAGCTGCAGGCCGCCAAGGTCGGCGACACGATCACGCTCGAGCGCAAGCTGCCCAACAACGCCGGGCCGGCGAGCGAGCCGCTGCCCGGCTTCAAGGAGATCAAGCCGCAGGTCTTTGCCGGGCTGTACCCGACCGAGGCGAGCGAGTACGACTCGCTGCGCGACGCGCTCGAAAAGCTGAAACTCAACGACTCCAGCCTGCGCTACGAGCCCGAAGTGAGCCAGGCGCTGGGCTTCGGCTTTCGCTGCGGCTTCCTCGGCCTGCTGCACATGGAGATCGTGCAGGAGCGGCTCGAGCGCGAGTTCGACCAGGATCTGGTGACGACGGCGCCTTCGGTCGTCTACGAGGTCGAGCTGGGCGACGGCAGCGTCGAGCTGATCGAGAACCCGAGCCGCATGCCCGACATGGGCCGCATCCGCGAGATCCGCGAGCCGATCGTCACCGTGCAGCTGTACATGCCGCAGGACAGCGTCGGGCCGGTGATGACGCTGGCCAACCACAAGCGCGGCATCCAGCTCAACATGGCCTACCACGGCAAGCAGGTGCACCTGAGCTACGAGCTGCCGCTGGCCGAGATCGTGCTCGACTTCTTCGACAAACTGAAGAGCGTGAGCCGCGGCTACGCCAGCATGGACTACGAGTTCAAGGAGTACCGCGCGGCCGACGTCGTGAAGGTCGACATCCTGATCAACGGCGAGCGCGTCGATCCCCTGGCGATGATCGTGCACCGCGCGCAGAGCCAGGCGCGCGGCCGCGCCGTGGTGGCCAAGATGCGCAAGCTCATCCCGCGCCAGATGTACGACGTGGCGATCCAGGCCACGATCGGCGCCCACATCATCGCGCGCGAGGACGTCAAGGCGCTGCGCAAGAACGTGCTGGCAAAATGCTACGGGGGCGACATCACGCGCAAGCGCAAGCTGCTCGAGAAGCAGAAGGCCGGCAAGAAGCGCATGAAGCAGATCGGCACCGTCGAGGTGCCGCAGGAGGCGTTCCTCGCCATCCTCCAGGTCGATGAGTGAGAACACGCACACCATGAGCTCGATCACCGCCGTGCTGTACGGCCTGCTCGTCGTCTACCTCGGCGGCTGGTTCCTCAACTACTGGACGGGCAACTTCTCGCTGCTGCTGTTCGTGCTGACGCTGGTCACCTTCGCCTACTGGCTGGCCGAGCGGCTGCGCTTCCAGCCCGCGCGCCTGGCCGCCGCGGCCGCCCTCGAGGCCGGCGACGCCCGGCGTCGCGCCGAACTGGCCAAGATGGGGATCGACAAGGTCGACGGCAATGTCGCCGAGGCGCGCCAGCGGCTGCTGATGCAGCCCTGGTGGCTCGACTGGACGGCGGGCTTGTTCCCGGTGATCCTGATCGTGTTTCTGCTGCGCAGCTTCCTGTTCGAGCCGTTCAAGATCCCTTCGGGTTCGATGGTGCCCACCCTCGTCGTCGGCGATCTGATCCTGGTGAACAAGTTCCACTACGGCATCCGGCTGCCGGTGATCAACAAGAAGATCATCGACAACCACGCGGTCGAGCGCGGCGACGTGGTCGTCTTCCGCTATCCCGTCGATCCGCGCCAGGACTACATCAAGCGCGTCGTCGGCCTGCCGGGCGACGAGATCGCCTACCGCGACCAGAAGCTGTCGATCAACGGCCAGCCGGTCGAGGAGACGCCCAAGGGCGAGAACTACGACGACGACTCGATGAGCTACGCTCCGCTGTTCCGGGAGAAACTGGGCAAGGTCGAGCACCTGATCCGGGTCGACCCGCGCCGCACGAGCTTCTATGGTCCGGGACCGGGAAACTTTCCGTTTGCCCAGAACTGCCGCTACCAGCCCGACGGCGTGGTCTGCAAGGTGCCGCCCGGCCACTATTTCATGATGGGCGACAACCGTGACAATTCGCTCGATTCGCGTTTCTGGGGCTTTGTGCCGGACGAGAATCTCGTCGGCAAGGCATTCTTCGTGTGGATGAACTTCGGCAACCTCGGCCGCATCGGGTCGTTCCAGTAGCGCCCGCCGCGCCCACGCTGTTCTCGGAGGCACAGGGCTTGGTCACTCCGCATCGCACAGGCGGCTGCCGCGCGCGCCGCGCCCCGCAGCGCCCGCGCCGCGGCGTCACGCTGTTCGGCCTGCTGTTCTGGGCCATCGCGATCGGCTTCGTCGCCTACATCCTGGTGCGCACGCTGCCGACCGTCAACGAGTACCTGACGATCCAGCGCGCGGTCGAGCAGATCGCGCGCGGCAACCCGACCACGGTGGCCGAAGCGCGCGCCGCCTTCGACCGCCAGAAGGAGGTGGAGTACTCCATCAGCGCGATCTCGGGCAAGGATCTCACGATCACCAAGGAGAACGACCGCGTGGTGATCGGCTTCGCCTACGACAAGGAAGTGCCGATCTACGGTCCGGTCTACATCCTGATCAAGTACGAAGGGCGGTCGCGCTAGTGCAGTGTTCGACGCTGTGCGGCACTCGAGAGAACCGATGGATTTGTCGTCCCGGCCAGGCGCAAACCGCAGGGATACCCGGAGGTATCGCGAGGACTTGCAACGACGCCGGGGCGGCAAGGACGCGGTCTTGAGTGCTGAACAGCGTGGCACACCGCGCTAGCGGGCCGGCCGCTGCGATGGACCGGCGCCCGGATTCGGCACACGCCGCGCTGCAGAGCCGGCTGGGTCACCGCTTCGCCGACGAGGCACTGCTCGCGCGCGCGCTCACGCACCGCAGCTTCGGTGCCGAGCACAACGAGCGCCTGGAGTTCCTCGGCGACGCGGTGCTCAACCTGGCCGTCTCGCGGCTCGTCTACGACCGCCACGGCGCGAGCGACGAAGGCGACCTCACGCGCGTGCGCGCGCACCTGGTGCGCGAGGCCAGCCTGCACCAGGCCGCGCTGGCGCTCGGTCTGTCCGAGGCGCTGCGCCTGTCCGAGGCCGAGGCGCGCGGCGGCGGGGCGCAGCGCCCGTCGATCCTGGCCGATGCGCTGGAAGCCGTCATCGGCGCCATCTTTCTCGACGGCGGCTACGACGCGGCGCTCGCGCTCGTGCGGCGTGTCTTCGGCGAGGTCATCGACACGAGCGAGGCTGCCAGCTGGACCAAGGACGCGAAGACCGAGCTGCAGGAATGGCTGCAGGGCCGGCGCATCCCGGTGCCGGGCTACGCCATCGTCGCCACGCGCGGCGAGAAGCATGCGCAGACCTTCGAGGTCGAATGCACGGTGGCCGTGCTCGGCCTGGCCGAGCGCGGCGAGGGCCGCTCGCGCCGCGCGGCCGAGCAGGAGGCGGCCAGGCGCCTGCTCGCCGCGCTCAAGGCGAACGACCGGCCGGGCGGCCCGCTGCGCTCGTGACGCGCCCGTGAGCGACGCGCCCGTGAGCGACGCGCCCGCACCGCAGCGCTGCGGCCTCGTGGCCATCGTCGGCCGGCCCAACGTCGGCAAGAGCACGCTGCTCAACGCGCTCGTGGGCCAGAAGATCAGCATCACGTCGAAGAAGGCGCAGACGACGCGCCACCGCATCGCCGGCATCCGCACGCTGGGCACGGCGCAGTTCGTGTTCGTCGACACGCCGGGCTTCCAGACGCGGCAGGCGCGCGCCCTGAACCGCCTGCTCAACCGCACCGTGCTGGCCGCGCTCGCCGACGTCGACGTCGTGCTCTTCGTGTGCGAGGCGGGCCGCTTCGGCGCCGACGACGCCAGGGTGCTGGCGCTGCTGCCCGCCGGCAAGCCGGCGCTCCTGGTCGCCAACAAGCTCGACGCGCTGGCGCGTCGCACCGACGTGCTGCCCTGGCTGCAGCAGATGCAAGAGCGCCACGCCTTCGCCGAGTTCGTGCCGATGAGCGCACGCCGCGCCGCCGACGTCGAGCGGCTGCTCACCGTCGTCGCGCCCTACCTGCCCGGGCAGCCCTGGCTGCACGAGCAAGACGCGCTCAGCGACCGCAGCGAGCGCTTCCTGGCCGGCGAGATCGTGCGCGAGAAGCTGTTCCGCCTGACCGGCGACGAACTGCCCTACACGTCGACGGTCGTGATCGAGAGGTTCGACGAGGACGCCGGCGGCGAGCCCGGGCAGCCGGGCGACGCGGCGCCGGGCCGGCGCATCAGGATCGCCGCCGCCATCGTCGTCGAGCGCGACGCGCACAAGGGCATGATCATCGGCGCCGGCGGCGAGCGCTTGAAGCGCATCGGCACCGAGGCGCGCCGCGAGCTCGAGCGCCTGCTCGGTGCGCGCGTCGTCCTCGAGTTGTGGGTCAAGGTGCGTTCGGGCTGGGCCGACGACGAGACGCACCTGCGCAGCTATGGCTACGAATAGGGCCGGCACGCGCGCCCAGCCGCCGCTCGCCGCCTATGTGCTGCATACCTGGGACTGGAGCGAGAGCAGCCTCGTCGTCGACGTCTTCACGCGCGAGCAGGGCCGGCTCGCGGTGGCCGCCAAGGGCGCGAAGAAGCCGACCTCGAACCTGCGTCCGGTGCTGCTGCCGTTCCACGCGCTCACGCTGTGGCTGTCGCGGCCCCGACCCGACGCCGACGACGAGGTGCGCGCGCTGCGCGCCGCCGAATGGGCCGGCAGCGCGCCGCTGCCGGCGGCCGCGCTGATGTCGGCCTTCTACCTCAACGAACTGCTGATGAAGGGGCTGGCGCGCCAGGACCCGCACCCGCGCCTGTTCGATGCCTATGCCGACACGCTGGCCGCGCTCGGCGCGGCGGCCGGTGTCGCCGCCGCCGAGGAGCCGGCCGCGCTGCGCGCGTTCGAACTCGTCTTCCTGCGCGAGCTGGGCGTGCTGCCCGAGCTCGATGCCGTCACGCTCAGCGCGGAGCCGCTGCGCGCCGAAGGCCGCTACGCGCTGCGGCCCGAAGCCGGCCTGGCGGCCGACGCCGGCGGGCCGTCGGGCACGGCTTGGATCGAGCTGCAGGCCGCGCTCGACCACGGCAGCCTGGCGGCGCTGCGCGCGCGCTGCCGCGCCGCCGCGCCGGCGCTGCGCACGGCGCTGCGCACCCTCGTTCACTATCATCTGGGCACCGAGCGCCTGCGCACGCGCGAGGTCTGGCTCGAGATGCAACGCCTGGCCGAACCTGCCACCCGATGAACCCGCTCGTCGCCGCGCCCGAGGCGCACCGCGCGCCCACCGCGCTTTCGGTCAACGTCAACAAGGTCGCGCTGCTGCGCAACACGCGCCACCTCGGCATCCCGAGCGTCGTGCACGTGGCGACGCTGGCGCTCGAAGCCGGAGCCGACGGCATCACCGTGCACCCGCGGCCCGACGAGCGCCACATCCGGGCCGCCGACGTGCACGAGCTGGCCGCGCTGATGAAGCAATGGCCGGGTGCCGAGTACAACCTCGAGGGCAACCCGCTGCACAACCTGATGGACTTCGTGCGCGCGGTGCGCCCGCAGCAGGCCACCTTCGTGCCCGACGGCGTCGGTCAGTTCACGAGCGACCACGGCTGGCGCCTGGCCGGCGACGCCGGCGCGGCCGAGGCGGCGCGGCTGCGTCCGCTCATCGACGCGTGTCGTGCCCTGGGCGTGCGCGTGAGCCTGTTCATGGACGCCGAGCCCGAGGCGATGGCGCTGGCGCGCGCCGTCGGCGCCGACCGCGTCGAGCTCTACACCGAGCCCTATGCCGCTGCGCACGGCACGCCGCGCCAGGCGGCCGAGATCGAGCGCTTCGCCGCGGCCGCGCGCGCGGCGCTGGCCGCCGGTCTCGGCGTCAACGCCGGTCACGACCTCAACCGCGCCAACCTCGCCGATTTCCTGCGTGGCGTCGGCGGCGTGCGCGAGGTGTCGATCGGACACGCGCTGGTCGCCGACGCGCTCGAGTTCGGCATGGCCGAGACGGTGCGCGCCTACCAGCGCTGCATCCGCCGGGCCTGGGCCCCGGCCGCGCCGTGATCTACGGCATCGGCACCGACTTGTGCGACGTCCGGCGCATCGACGCCGCGCTCGCACGGCACGGCGAGCGGTTTGCCGAGCGCGTGCTCGGCGGCGAGGAACTGCAGGTGTTCCATGCGCGCCGTGCGCGCTCGGCGGCGCGCGGGCTGCGCTACCTGGCCACGCGCTTCTCGGCCAAGGAGGCCTTCAGCAAGGCCATCGGCCTGGGCATCCACACGCCGATGCGCTGGCGCGACTGCCAGATCCTCAACCAGTCCGGCGGCAAGCCGCAGATCGTGCTCGGCGGCGCGCTCGCCGCGTGGTGCACGGCGCGGGGGCTCGCCGCGCAGGTCACGCTCACCGACGAAGGCGACTATGCCGCGTCGTTCGTCGTCGTCGAGATCCGCACCGCACCATGATCGCCCACGCTCCCGTCGTGCTCGACGTCGCCGGCACCGCGCTCACGGCCGACGACCGGCGCCGCCTCGTGCACCCGCTCACCGGCGGCCTGATCCTGTTCGCGCGCAACTGGGGCGGCCGGCGCCAGCTCACCGAGCTCGTCGCCGAGGCCAAGGATTTGCGCCCCGATCTGCTCGTCTGCGTCGACCACGAAGGCGGCCGCGTGCAGCGCTTTCGCAGCGACGGCTTCACCGCGCTGCCGGCGATGCGCGCGCTGGGCGAGGCGTGGCAGCGCGACCCGCTCACGGCGACCGACGCCGCGAGCGCGCTCGGTCAGGTGCTGGCCGCCGAGCTGCGCGCCTGCGGCGTCGATCTCAGCTTCGCGCCGGTGCTCGACCTCGACCACGGCGGCAGCAGCGTCATCGGCGACCGCGCCTTCCACCGCGACGCGCGCGTCGTCGCGCTGCTGGCCAGGAGCGTGGCGCACGGCATGCTGCGCGCCGGCATGGCGCATTGCGGCAAGCATTTCCCCGGCCACGGCTTCGTGCGGGCCGACAGCCATGTGGCGGTGCCGGTGGACCGGCGCGGCCTGAAGGCGATCCTGGCCGACGACGCGCGGCCCTACGAGTGGCTTTCGGCCACGCTCACGGCGGTGATGCCGGCGCATGTCGTCTACCCCAGGGTCGACCGCAGGCCGGCCGGCTTCTCGCCGAAGTGGCTGAAGGAAATCCTGCGCGCACGGCTCGGCTTCACCGGTGCCGTCTTCAGCGACGACCTCGCCATGGAGGGCGCACGCCACCTGGAAGGCGGCACGCTCGAGTACGCCGAGGCGGCGGCGCTGGCGCTCGAGGCCGGCTGCGACCTCGTGCTGCTGTGCAACCAGAGTCTGGACGGCGGGCGCGCCGTCGACGCGCTGCTCGACGGACTGGCCGCCCAGGCCGCGGCCGGCCACTGGCGGCCCGATCCCGACGGCGAGCGGCGGCGCCTGGCGCTGCTGCCGCAGGTGCCGCCGCTGGCCTGGGACGAGCTGATGCACGACGCGGCCTACCAGCGCGCGCTGGAGCGCCTGCCCTGAGCGTTGCGCGGCGGCGCGCGCCGCCGCGCTCGGATCGCGGCTGCTGCAGCGCGTTCAGTGCGTTGCGGCGGACTGCTGCGGCGCGTCGAACGGCAGCTTGAACTGCGCCAGGTCCCTGCGCGTCTCCACCAGCACGAGCGGGCCTTCGTCGAGCACCACCGGCGGCCTGGGCGCGCGCGGCACATGCGCCGGCCTGGGCTCGGCCGCCATCGCCGCCCGCACTGCGTTGACCTTGTCGGCGTCGGAATGGACCCACTCGAGGCCCGCGTCGCGTGCCAGCGCCGTCAGCCGATCGGCCGGCAGCGCATAGGGCTCGATGCGGATCGGCTCGACGCTGCGCGGCGTGAGGGCCGACGGCGGCGCGGCCGAAGCAAGTGCCGCAACCGGCACAACCGGTGCGCTTGCCGTCGGTTCGACCGGCGCGGTCGCGCGCACTTCACGGTCGGCAGGCTGAGGTGCCGCAGGCACCGGTGCTTCGTCGCGCCCGGCATCGGGGCGTGCGGAGTCGGTGGGGGCCGCGCCGGGCGCGGTCTCGTCCGCCTGCGCGGCCGACTCGGGCGTCGTGGCTTCGACCGCCGTGGCCGCGGTCGCGGCTGCGGCATCGAGCGGCAGGCGCTCCTGGCCGTTTTCGTCGCGACCCTCGGCGCGTCCGCGCCCGCCGCGGCGGCGGCGCCGCCGCCCGTCGCGCTCGCCGGCATCACCGGCCTGCGCCGGCTCGGCCGTCGGAATCGTGTCGACGAAGTCGAGCGGGCGCTCCTCACGCAGTTCGGCGGCCTTGCCTTCGGCCGGACGCTCGGCGCGCGGCGCACGCGTGCCTTGCTTTGCGCTCGCTGCCGGCGCTTCGCGCTCGTCGCGGCTTGGGCCGAGGTTCTCGGGTCGTGCTTCGCGGCCTTCGCGCCGCTCACGTGCTTCGCGCCCGTCGCGGCTGCCGCGGCCGCCGCCGCGTTCACCGCGCTCGGCGCGCTCGCTTCGTTCGCCGCCGCGGCCGCCTCGCTCGCCGCGCGCCGTGCGTTCGCCGCGTCGGCCTTGGCGGCCTTCGCGCCCTTCGCGTCCTTCGCGTCCGTCGTCGACTGCCGCCGCCGCCGGCGCGGCCGGTGGCGTGGCCGGTGGCGCGGTCGGTGCGTCAGGCGCAACCACGGCAGCGGCCGGCTCGGACGCGCCGAACAGTCGCCGCACCCAGCCGAAGAAGCCGCTGCCCGCAGGCGCCGCGGCCGGCTCCGCCGGGGCCGGCGCGGCGACGGCGACCGGCATCGGTGCGGCCGGCGGCGGCGCGACCGGCATCGGTGCGACCGGCGGCGCTGCCGGCGCGGCGGGCGGTGCCGGCTGGTCGGGCAGCACGCCCTTGATCACCGGTTCGTGCTTGGCGCGCGCTTTCTCGCGCCGCGTGATGCCGACCTCCTCGTCGGGCTCGTCGACCATCGTGTAGCTGGCGCGGAAGCTGTCCAGGCGCGGGTCGTCGTGGCGCAGGCGCTCGAGCTTGTAGTTCGGCGTCTCGAGGTGCTTGTTGGGCACCAGCAGCACGGTGACGCGCTGCTTCAACTCGATCTTGCTGATTTCGGCGCGCTTCTCGTTGAGCAGGAAGCTCGTCACTTCCACCGGCACCTGCACGTGCACGGCGGCGGTGTTCTCCTTCATCGACTCCTCCTGCACCATGCGCAGGATCTGCAGCGCGCTCGACTCGGTGTCGCGGATGTGGCCGGTGCCGTTGCAGCGCGGGCAGGTGATGTGGCTGCCTTCGGAGAGCGCCGGGCGCAGGCGCTGGCGCGAGAGTTCCAGCAGGCCGAACTTGCTGATCGAGCTGAACTGCACGCGTGCGCGGTCGAAGCGCAGCGCGTCGCGCAGGCGCTGCTCGACCTCGCGCCGGTTCTTGCTCTCCTCCATGTCGATGAAGTCGACGACGATCAGACCGCCCAGGTCGCGCAGGCGCATCTGGCGCGCGATCTCGTCGGCCGCCTCGAGGTTGGTGCGGGTGGCGGTCTCCTCGATGTCGCTGCCGCGCGTGGCGCGCGCGCTGTTGACGTCCACCGCCACCAGCGCCTCGGTGTGGTCGATGACGACGGCGCCGCCCGAGGGCAGGTTGACAGTGCGGCTGAAGGCCGTCTCGATCTGGTGTTCGATCTGGAAGCGGCTGAACAGCGGCGCGTCGTCGCGGTAGCGCTTCACGCGATGCGCGTTGTCCGGCATCACGTGGTTCATGAACTGGTGCGCCTGCTCGTAGATGTCGTCGGTGTCGATCAGGATCTCGCCGATGTCGGCGGTGAAGTAGTCGCGGATCGCGCGGATGACGAGACTCGACTCCTGGTAGATGAGGAAGGCACCCTTGCCGGCCTTGCCCGCGGCCTCGATCGCCTCCCACAGCTTGAGCATGTAGTTGAGGTCCCACTGCAGCTCGGCGGCGCTGCGGCCGATGCCGGCGGTGCGTGCGATCAGGCTCATGCCCTTGGGGTACTCGAGCTGCTCGAGGTTGTCCTTGAGCTCCTCGCGCTCCTCGCCCTCGATGCGCCGGCTGACGCCGCCGCCGCGCGGGTTGTTGGGCATCAGCACCAGGCAGCGGCCGGCCAGGCTGACGAAGGTGGTGAGCGCCGCGCCCTTGTTGCCGCGCTCCTCCTTCTCGACTTGCACCAGCAGTTCCTGGCCTTCCTTGACGGCGTCGCCGATCTTGGCGTCGCGCGCCGCGACGCCCTCGCGGAAGTACTGCTTGCTGATCTCCTTGAACGGCAGGAAGCCGTGGCGGTCCTCGCCGTAGTCGACGAAGCAGGCCTCCAGGCTGGGCTCGACGCGCGTGATGACGGCCTTGTAGATGTTGCCCTTGCGCTGCTCGCGCCCCTCGATCTCGGTTTCGAAGTCGAGCAGCTTCTGGCCGTCGACGATCGCCAACCGCCGCTCCTCGGGCTGCGTGGCGTTGATGAGCATCCTTTTCATGTGCACTCCAGTGCGGCTGCTGCCCGCAGGCGGCTGCCGTTCGGCTTCACGGATGCACGAGAAGCGCGCGAGAACCTTCGGCGCGAATGCCCTGGACTGCCGGATCGGAGCGCCGCCGCGGCGGCGGCGCCCTCAGCCGGGCAGCGTTGGCGCTGGTGCCCGCGTGGTTGCAGCAGCGGGCATGCCCGCCCCGGCGCGTCGCGCAGCGCGGTGCGCGATGCGCCCGCGCACCGCACGGGCGCAATGCCGGGGCCGCGGGAGATCGGGATTGGGGGCGTGCATGGCTGCAGGAGCTTGGCGGGGGCACGGTTGCCAGCAAGGCCGTTCCGGGGTGCGGGCGGCCGCGGCTGGCAACGCAGATCTTTCGAGGCCTCCGATCGAGGCGGGTTCTGTTGCGAATCTCTGCCGACCGGCCGACGGACTGCCCGCACACATCGGGTGCGGGCCCGACCGCGCTGCCGGGCGTTGCATCACCTCTTGCTGCGCCGCGCGCCTGGTCCCTTTCCCGGACCCGACTGCGGGCGGCGCTCCCGTTCCTCGCCCGCGTGCCCGGGTAAACTCCGTCGAATCAAGCACTTACGGCGCGAACGTGGAACGGCGGAGTATACGGCCGCAGAGCGACCCCGGCGCGCCGACGCGCGCGCGGGGTGCGCACGAGTCCCCGGCGGCGGCGCCCCGGGTGCGGCAGGTGACGGTGCGGCCGGAAAGCGCCGGGCAGCGGCTGGACAACTGGCTGCTGCGCGAACTCAAGGGCGTGCCCAAGACGCATGTCTACCGCATCATCCGCTCGGGCGAGGTGCGCGTCGACGGCGCGCGCGCCGCGGCCGACACGCGGCTCGAGCCGGGTGAGGTCGTACGCCTGCCGCCCCTGCGCCTGCCCGAGCGGCGCGCGGACATGGCGGCGCCGGCGCGCGAGTTCCCGCTGCTGTTCGAGGACGAGTGGCTGCTGGCGATCGACAAGCCGGCCGGCGTGGCCGTGCATGGCGGAAGCGGCGTGAGTTCGGGCGTCATCGAGCAGTTGCGCCGCGCCCGGCCGGCGGCGCGCTTCCTCGAGCTCGTGCACCGGCTCGACAAGGACACCTCGGGCGTGCTGCTGCTGGCCAAGAAGCGCAGCGCGCTCACTGCGCTGCAGGAGCAGTTCCGGGCGCGCGGCACCGGCAAGGTCTACGCGGCGCTCGTGTTCGGCGCCTGGCCGGCCCGGATCAAGGTCATCGACGAGCCGCTGCACAAGACGCTCGGCGCCGCCGGCGAGCGGCATGTGCGCGTGGTGAGCAAGGCGAGCGACGAGGGTCGGCGCGCGATCACGCTCGTCACGCTGGTGCGCGCGCTGGCCGATGCGTCGCTGCTCGACGTCGCGATCAAGACCGGCCGCACGCACCAGATCCGCGTGCACCTGGCGCACGCCGGGCATCCGATCGTCGGCGACCCCAAGTACGGCGACTTCGCGCGCAACAAGGCCTTCGCCAGGGCGCACCACTTCGCGCGCATGTTCCTGCACGCACGCGAGCTGGCCTTCGCGCACCCGGCCAGCGGCGAGCGCATCACCCTGCGCGCGCCTTTGCCCGCCGACTGCGCGACACTGCTGGCCGCGCTCGCATGAACAGGCTCCGCCGCTTCGACCTCATCGCCTTCGACTGGGACGGCACGCTGATCGACAGCACCGCGCTCATCGTGCAGTGCATGCAGGCGGCGTGCCGCGACCTGGCGCTCGCGGTGCCGAGCGACGAGCGCGCGGCCTACGTCATCGGCCTGGGCCTGCAGGACGCGCTGCGTCACGCCGTGCCCGATCTGCCGCCCGAGCGCTACCCCGAGCTCGCCCTGCGCTACCGTCGGCACTACGTCGCGCGCCAGCACGAGCCGCTGCTGTTCGCCGGCGCGCTGGCGATGCTGCACGAGCTCAGGGCGCGCAACCACTGGCTCGCGGTGGCCACCGGCAAGACACGGCGCGGGCTCGACGAAGCGCTGGCGCAGGCACGCCTGGGCGCGCTCTTCGACGGCACCCGCACCGCCGACGAGACGGCGAGCAAGCCCAGCCCGCTGATGCTGCTGGAGCTGATGCGCGAGTTCGGTGTCGAGCCCGAGCGCACGCTGATGATCGGCGACACCACGCACGACCTGCAGCTCGCGGTCAACGCCGGAGCGGCCTGCGTCGGCGTGAGCTACGGCGCGCACGAGGGTGCCGCCTTCGCGCCCTTCGCGCCGCTGTACGTCGCCGACGACACCGCCGCGCTGCACCGCTGGCTGGTGGACAACGCGTGAATGCCGCGGACGGCGCGCGCCGACCGAGCGGCGACGCGCAGGGCCGGCCCGAGCGGCTGTGCGCGAGCGCCGATCTCGTCGAGCGCGGCCGCGCCCATGTCTGGGACCTGCGGCACTCGGGTCGGCCGGCGCGCGGCTTCGCGCTGCGCTTCGAAGGCCGCGTCGTCGCCTACCTGAACCGCTGCGGGCATGTGCGCGCCGAGATGGACTGGCAGCCCGGCGAGTTCCTCGACCTCGAGCGCCGCTACATCCTGTGTTCGCTGCACGGCGCCGTCTACGAGCCGGCCGACGGCCATTGCGTCGGCGGGCCCTGCGCCGGCGCCCGGCTGCACGTCTTGCATGTCGAGGAACGCGACGGACAGGTCTATTGGTATCCTTCCCGCGACACCCGGCCTGCGGCGTGCGGCGCGGCAGATCCGCCGGCCGGCGCCGCGGGAGCGAGCACCCGATGAACGACGACCTCCAACCGCCGCTGCCGCCGCAGGATGGGCCGGCCCCCGGCGCGGCCGGCGCCGCCGCGCGTCCGGCGCTCGAGTCCACGCTCGAGCAGTTCGCACGCGAGCTGCTGCGCCAGCAGCGCTCGGAGCGCCGCTGGCGCGTGTTCTTCCGCCTGGCCTGGCTCGCGCTGGCCGTGGCCATCGCCTGGGGCTTGATGGCGCAGCGCCTGGGCCCCGGCGGCAGCAAGCTGCCGCACACCGCGCTCATCGAACTGCGCGGCGAGATCGCTCCCGACGCCGAGGCCAGCGCCGAGGCGCTGCTGGCCGCGCTGCGCTCGGCTTTCGAGGAAGCGAGCGCGCAGGCGGTCGTGCTGCGCATCAACTCGCCCGGCGGCAGCCCGGTGCAGGCGGGCATCGTGAACGACGAGATCCGGCGTCTGAAGGCGCTGCACAGGAAGAAGGTCTACGCCGTCGTCGACGAGATGTGCGCGTCGGGCGCCTACTACGTCGCGGTGGCGGCCGACGAGATCTTCGTCGACAAGGCGAGCCTGGTAGGAAGCATCGGCGTGCTGATGGACGGCTTCGGCTTCGTCGGCCTGATGGACAAGCTCGGCATCGAGCGCCGGCTGCTCACCGCGGGTGCCAACAAGGGCATGCTCGACCCGTTCAGCCCGCAGAACGAGCGCCAGCGCGGCTACGCGCAGGCGATGATCGACGAGATCCACGCGCAGTTCATCCGCGCCGTGCGCCAGGGCCGCGGCACGCGGCTCAAGGAGACGCCCGAGACCTTCTCCGGCCTGTACTGGAGCGGCGAGGATGCGGTGCGCATGGGCCTGGCCGACCGCTTCGGCACGCTCGACCTCGTCGCGCGCGACGTGGTCCATGCCGAGGAGGTGGTCGACTACACGCAGCGCGAGAATGTCGCCGAGCGGCTGGCCAAGCGCTTCGGCGCCGGCGTCGGCCAGGGCGCGGCGCGGGCGCTGCGCGAGCTGGCGCCGCTGCGGTGAGCGCGCGCGTGGCCGAGACCGGGCGCGCGCCGCTCGGCGAGCGCCTGGCCGTGGCGGCACAGTACCTGCTGCCCAAGCAGGCGCTCACCGCCCTGATGGGGCGGCTGGCGCGTGCCGAGGCCGGCGCGGCGACGACGGCGGTGATCCGCTGGTTCATCCGCCGCTACGGCGTCGACATGGCCGAGGCGGCCGAGCGCGACGCGGCGGCCTACGCGAGCTTCAACGCGTTCTTCACGCGCGCGCTCGCTCCCGGCGTGCGGCCGCTGGCCGCAGCCGACCTTGTCGCGCCGGTGGACGGCACGGTCAGCCGGTTCGGTGCGATCGAGGGCGACCGCATCCTCCAGGCCAAGGGGCACCACTACACGACGCGCGCGCTGCTGGGCGGCGACGGCGCGCTCGCAGCGCACTTCGAGGGCGGCCACTTCGCCACGCTGTACCTGAGCCCGAAGGACTATCACCGCATCCACATGCCGGCGGCCGGAACGCTGCTGCGCATGATCCACGTGCCGGGCGCGCTGTTCTCGGTGAACCCGGCCACCGCGCGCGGCGTGCCGGGCCTGTTCGCGCGCAACGAGCGCGTGGTCTGCGTGTTCGACGGCGCCGGCACCGCTGCACAAGGGATCGTCGGACCCTGGGCCCTGGTGCTGGTGGGCGCGACCGTCGTCGGCAGCATGGCCACGGCCTGGCACGGCGTGGTGACGCCGCCGCGCCCCGGTCAGCTGCGCGAGTGGACCTACGACGAGCCGCGTCGGCATCTCGCGCAGGGCGAGGAGATGGGCCGCTTCCTGCTCGGCAGCACGGTGGTGCTGCTGCTGCCGCGCGGGCCGCTCGAATGGAACGCGGCCTGGGCGCCGGGCCGCCCGATCCGCATGGGCGAGGCGATGGCGCGGCGCGCGGCGGGCCGGCCTTGAGTGCGCCGGCCGCGCGGCCGGCACCGCTGTGGCCGCAGGCGCTGCTGTTCGTCGTGCCCGCGTTCTGGTCGTCCAACTACCTGATCGCGCGCCTGGCCAACGGCGTCATCCACCCGCACGCGCTCGCCTTCGGCCGCTGGGCGATCGCGCTGGCGCTGATGCTGCCCTGGGTCGGCGCCGAGCTGTGGCGCGAGCGCAGGCGCTGGCGTCGCGAGTGGCGCGATCTGCTGGTGCTGGGCGCGCTCGGCATGTGGATCTGCGGCGCCTGGGTCTACATCGGCGGGCAGAGCACGAGCGCGACCAACATCGCGCTCATCTACGCGGCCACTCCGGTGGCGATCGCCGTGGCCGGCGTGAAGCTGCTGCACGAGCGCATGAGCGGCGCGCAGCGCTGGGCGGTGGCGGCGGCCGTCGCCGGCGTGCTGTTCGTGATCGCCAAGGGCCAGGTCGGCCGCCTGGGCGCCGTGCGCTTCACGGCGGGCGACGGCTGGATCGTCGCCGCCGCGCTGTCGTGGACGGCGTACTCGGTACTGCAGCAGCGCTGGCCGTCGGTGCTGTCGCCGGCTGCGCGCCTGGCGATGACCATCGCCGCCGGCCTCGTCGTGCTGCTGCCCTTCGTCGTGCACGAGGCGTGCAGCGCGCCGCCGCTGCCGCTGGGCGCACGCGCCTGGACGCTGGTGCTGCTGGCGGCGGTGCTGCCGGGTGTGCTGAGCTACGGCGCCTACGCCTACCTGCAGCGCGCGCTGGGCGCCGCGCGCACCGCGCTGCTGCTGTACCTCGGCCCGGTGTACGCGGCCTTCGGCGCCTGGGCCGTGCTGGGCGAGGCGCCGGGCTGGTACCACCTGGCCGGCGGCGCGCTGATCCTGCCGAGCATCTGGCTGGCGACGCGGCCGGCGCCGCCGGCCAATGCCTGACGCGCGTGCGGGATCGGCCGCGCCGGCGCGGTCCGGCGCGCCCGGGGCGGGACAATACGCGCATGGGAACCCTCTACCTCGTGCGCCACGGTCAGGCCTCCTTCGGCACCGAAGACTATGACCGGCTGAGCGAGCTCGGCCGGCGCCAGTGCGCCGCGCTCGGCGAGTGGCTGCAGGCGCGCGGCCGGCGCTTCGAAGGCGTGATGCGCGGGCCGCTCGAGCGCCATCGACAGTCGCTTGCGGCCATCGCCGGCGCGTTGCCCGGGCTGCCCGCTGCCATCGAGTGGCCCGGCCTCGCCGAGTACGACGCCGAGGCGGTGGTGCGCGCGCTGGCGGCCGACGCGCCGCCGGCGAGCGCGGATCGCGAGGCCTACCGGCAGCACTTCCGGCTGCTGCGCGCCGGGCTGCAGGCGTGGATCGACGGCCGTGTGCAGCCCGAGGGCATGCCGAGCTGGCGCGCGTTCGCAGCCGGCGTCGGCAGCGCGCTCGACCTCGTGCGCGAGCGCTTCACGGGCGATGTGCTGCTGGTGGCCAGCGGCGGACCGATCGCCACGGCGATCGCGCAGGTGCTGCAGGCACCCGGCGCGGCGATGATCGAGCTGAACCTGCGCATGCACAACAGCGCCGTCAGCGAGTTCGTCTACACCCCCAAGCGCCACGCGCTCACCGGCTACAACGCGCTGCCGCACCTCGATCGACCCGAGCGCGCCGGCTGGGTGACCTATATGTGAGTACCGCGGGGCCGCAGGGCTCCCGGCAAAGGCGAAAGCGGCTCAGCGCGGACGGCGCGGGTCGTGGCTGCCGTGCGTGTGATCGTGCGCGTGATCGTGCGTGTGATCGTGCGTGTGATCGTGCGTGTGATCGTGGCCGCAGGCATGGGCATGGTCGTGCCGATGGCCTCGTCCATGCCCGTGTCCATGGGTGTGCCGATGCTCGTCTGCGGCGGCGGCCCCGTCGCCGTCGTCCACGGGCTCGAAGGGCACGGTCTCTTCGCTGACGACGAGGTGCATCTGCTCGAGCAGCGCCCGCAGTCGGGCATCGGGTTCGAGCTCGAGGCGATCGGCGTGCAGCGCCACCGCCGCGCGGTGTGTCCCGAGCCGGTAGGCGGCCCGCAGCAGATCGTCGGGCCTGCCTTGCGTGGCGCGGGGTCGCGCCACCAGCACCGGCTGCGCGGCGGCCACGACGACGACGAGCGATCCGTCGTCGCCCACCAGCACGTCGCCGCCGCGCAGGGCCTGGCCCGACGGCAACGCGACCGTGAGCTTGCGGCCGGCGGAGTCGGTGGCTTCGAAGCGGCCCAGGCGGCGCTGCGCCCAGTCGAGTTCGACAGCGGCAGCGCGCCTGAGCAGGGCAGCGGCCAGGCCGCGACCCTGAACGATGAGCTTGTCGATGTTCGGCATGGGTCGATTGTCGTGCGCGACGCGGCGGCGGCCAGGAACCCTGCCGTTCAGAACAGGGCGTAGCGCTGCGTCAGCGGCAGCGCGTCGACGGCGCCTTCGCAGACCAGCAGCCTCCCGTCGGCGCGTACGGCGCCGCTGCGCTCGTCGATCTCGACATGCGGCGTGTAGGCGTTGTGCACCATGTCGCGCCGGTGCAGGGTGCGCGCGCCGCCTGCGGCCGCCAGCCGTCTGGCCAGGCCGAGGCGCTCGCCGATGCCGGCATCGAGCGCGCTGCGGCTGACGAAGCTCAGGCTCGCGGCCGGCGCGAGGCGACCGCAGCCGGCAAACAGCGGGGCCGCGCTCCGCGGCCCCGGCAGCGCCGCGTCGACCATCGGCGCCGCGGCGACGACGCCGCCCTTGAGCACCAGGCTGGGCCGCACGCCGAAATACGCGGGCCGCCACAGCACCAGATCGGCCCACTTGCCGACCTCGATCGAGCCGACCTCGTGCGCGATGCCCCAGGCCAGCGCCGGATTGATGGTGAACTTGGCGAGGTAGCGCTTGACGCGCAGATTGTCGGCGCGCGCGCTGTCGCCGGGCAGGGTACCGCGCAGGATCTTCATCGCATGCGCCATCTGCCAGGCGCGCACGACGATGCCGCTGCCCGGCGCCGGCGCGCCCGAGCCGACGATGCCGATCGCGCCGAGCTCGTGCAGCAGTGCGACCGCGGCGCGCGTCGTGCCGCGCGCGCCGGCCGCCGCGCCGGTCGCGTGCAGCCCGGTGGCGCTGCCGGCCAGGACGTGGTCCACGCCGGCCCAGCGCGGGGCGTCGGGCGCACCGGCATCGGGCAGCACCTGGACCGTGCGGCCGCACAGCGCAGCCAGCGTGTCGGTGAAGAACCCGCTCTCGTGCAGCGTGTCGGCATGCAGCAGCACCTGGGTGTCGGTGACCTCGGCCAAGGTCAGGCAGTTGTCGATCGCCGCCGGCGTGCTGCCCCAGTCCTCGTGCAGCGCCAGGCCGATGGCGCCGGCGGCCAGCTGCTGCGTCAGCGGCTCCGGGCGGCTGGCATTGCCCTTGCCGACGAAGCCGAGATTCATCGGCAGGCCCTCGGCCGCGCGCAGCATGCGCTGGAGGTTCAGCGGCCCGGGTGTGCAGCCGGTTTCGAGCGAGCCGCTGGTCGGCCCGGTGCCGCCGCCGATCATCGTCGTGGTGCCCGCCAGCAGCGCATCGACGATCTGCTGCGGGCCGCCGAAGCGCACGCCGGTGTCGACGCCGCCGGCCGTGACGATCAGACCTGCGCCCGAGACGATCTCGGTACCCGGCCCGACGACGATGTCGACTCCGGCCTGCGTGTCGGGGTTGCCGGCCTTGCCGATGGCGGCGATGCGGCTGCCCTTGACGCCGATGTCGGCCTTCACGATGCCCCAGTGGTCGACGACGAGCGCGTTCGTCACGACCAGGTCGTGCGCCTCGTGGCGGCCCGGGCCGTTGACGGCCTGGCTCTGACCCATGCCGTCGCGCAGGCTGCCGCCGCGTCCGAAGCTGGCCTCCTCGCCGCAGCCGCCGGCGCGCAGCGTGGCGTCGTCCTCGACTTCGACGACGAGCGCGGTGTCGGCCAGGCGCACGCGGTCGCCCCGGGTCGGGCCGTACCGCTCGGCGTAGGCGCGGCGCGAGAGTCCGTTCATCCGCGGCGTGCTCACAGCGGACCGTTGACGAGGCCGCGAAAGCCCTGCACCTGGCGCATGCCGGCGTAGGGCACGAGCGGCACGACGCGCTCCTCGCCGGGCGCGAAGCCGAGCGTGGAACCGCTGGCGATCGCCAGCCGCATGCCGCGCGCGGCCTGGCGGTCGAAATGCAGCGCCGGGTTGGTCTCGGCGAAGTGGCAGTGCGAGCCGACCTCGATCGGCTGGCGGCCGGTGTTGGCGACGACGAGGCGCAACGGCGTGCGCCCGGGCTCGAGCGCGAGCGCGCCGTCGCCGCAGAGGATCTCGCCGGGGATCATCGCCGCGCGCCCGGCTTCAGGCAATCGGCCGCGGCACGGTCACGAGATGCAGGCCGTCGGCGAAAGTCGCCTCGACGCGGACCTCGCCCAGCATCTCGGCCACGCCGTCCATGACGTCGCCGCGCACGAGCACGCGCGCGGCCTCGGCCGCCGCCTCGGCGGCGGACCTGCCCTCGCGCGCGCCTTCGAAGATGGCGGCGGCGACGAGCGCGCGCGCCTCGGGCACGTTGAGCTTGAGGCCGCGCGCGCGCCGGCGCTCGGCCAGCAGCGCAGCGGTGAAGACGAGCAACTGGTCCCTCTCGCGCGGCGTCAAGTCCATGCGTGCGCTGCCTGTGTGGTCGGTGCCGGGCGGATTCTGCCGCGGCCCGGCGCGCGCCGCCGCGAGGCCCGATAATGCGCGGCGTGAAGCAGGCCAGACCGCCGCTGGTGCGAGCGGGGAAACCCGGCACTGGAGGAAGGTCCGGACTGCACAGGGCAGCGTAGCAGGCAACACCTGTCCGGCGTGAGCCGAGGATCAGAGCAACAGAGACGAGTCGTTGCGGGGCATGGCCTCGCAACGGGTGAAACGGGCAATCTCTACGCGCAGCAACACCAAGTAGGCCGGCTTTGATGCGGCCCGCGGAGCCGGCGGGTAGGTGGCACCGAGCCGGGCGGGCGACCCCCGGCCCAGAGGAATGGCGGTCACGGCGTCGGCCCGCAAGGCCGGCGACGCACAGAATCCGGCCTATCGGCCTGCTTCACACATTCGCGCGCGGCGCCCGGCGGTGCGCGTGCATCGGCGCAGCCCGTAGACTGCGCGGCTCGCCTGCACGATGACTCCCGACGTCCTATCGGCCTGGCGCGGCCCGCGCTGGACCCTGACCCTGCTGATCGCGTGCCTGAGCATGCTCGGGCCGTTCTCGGTCGACACCTACCTGCCGGCCTTCGCCGGCATTGCCGCGTCGATCGGCGCCACGCCGGGCGAGATGCAGCAGACGCTGTCGAGCTATCTGCTCGGCTTCGCGCTGATGAACCTGTTCCACGGCGCGCTGTCCGACAGTTTCGGGCGCCGGCCGGTGATCATCGTCGGCGTCGCGGTGTTCGTGCTGGCGTCGATCGGCTGTGCGCTTGCCGGATCGATCTCGGCGCTGGTGGCCTTCCGCGCGCTGCAGGGCCTGTCGGCGGGCGCCGGCATGGTGGTCTCGCGCGCCATCATCCGCGACCTGTTCGCTCCGGCCGACGCTCAGCGTGCGATGTCGCAGGTGACGCTGTACTTCGCCGTCGCTCCGGCGGTGGCGCCGCTGCTCGGCGGCTGGGTGTTCGCGGGCCTGGGCTGGCACGCCATCTTCTGGATGCTGGCGCTGCTGGGCGCGCTGCTCGGCTTCGTGATCTGGCGCCGGCTGCCCGAGACGCTGCACGCGACGGCGCGCCAGCCCTTCCATCCGCTGCATCTGCTGCGCGGCTACGCGCAGCTCGTGCGCAGTCCGCGCTTCCTGGCGCTGGTGGTGGCCAGCGGCATCCCGTTCAACGGCATGTTCCTGTACGTGCTGTCGGCGCCGGCCTTCGTCGGCGAGCACCTCGGCCTGGCGCCGACCCAGTTCT
>WBZR01001467.1_pt1 | contig 29181 bp, 22 predicted proteins | sample 5204231 | NCBI WGS metagenome assembly WBZR01 (sample SAMN12412403, study PRJNA552823) | activated sludge metagenome | isolation source: activated sludge from anammox sidestream of wastewater treatment plant... | place: USA: Virginia | collected 2017-08
CTTGTCCGGCTTATCGGGGAAAACGACAGGCATGTTGAATTGCCAATCGAGCGGCAGTTTGTTGGTGACCGCCGCCGATTCGACGCCCGGCAAATGGCTGATGCGTTCGAGCGCGTCGCGGTAAAAAGCCGCCGCTTCCTGCGTCGTGTCGTAGCGCGGGCCGTCGAGCACGACCTGAAATGTCAGCACGCCATTCGGATCGAAGCCCGGCGCGACGCCCATCAGGTTGGCGAACGTGCGCGCCAGCAATCCAGCGCCGACCAGCAGCGTGAGCGACAACGCCACTTCGGCCACAACCAGCGCGCCGCGCAAACGCCCGCGAGCCGCGCCGCCTTTGTTCCCGCCTTCTTTCAACGTCGAATTCACATCCACCTTGCGCGCTTGCCAGATCGGAGCCAATCCGAACAACAATCCCGTCGCGATGGCCGCGCCCAGGGCGAACACCAGCACGCGCCAATCAACCTTGATCTCTTCGACGAGCGGCAGCAAACCTTCCGGCATCGCCGCGACCAGCAGATCCGTGCCCCACACGGCCAACAGCGCGCCCGCCGCGCCGCCGATCAGAGCCAGCAACGCGCTTTCGATCAATAACTGCCGCGCGATGCGCCCGCCGCCCGCGCCCAACGCCATTCGCACGGCGATCTCTCGCTGCCGCGCCGCCGCGCGCGTCAATTGCAAGTTGGCGACGTTGGCGCACGCGATCAGCAACAGGAAGCCGACTGCGCCGAGCAGAATCCACAGATACTGTTTGACCGGGCCGGTGAACAACTCCTTGTACGGTTGCGCGCCTGCGCTTTCGTTGTCCCGCATCCCGCGCGGAAAAGCTTCACGGTATTTTTCGGCGATCAACTTCAATTCGGCCCGCGCCTGTTCGATGGTCACGCCCGGCTTCAATCTGCCGATCACTTCGGCGTTCGGGTCGTGATAGGCTGTAGGCCGCGCCTGCATCGGCGTGAACAGATCAACAGCGTCTCCGGCGCCCAACCGGAACCCCGGCGGCATGATCCCGACGACCGTTACTTGCTGGTCGTTGAATGACACCGTCTGGCCGAGTATTTCTTTCTTCCCGCCGAAGCGCCGTTGCCACACGGCGTGACTCAGGATAGCCACGCGCTCGCCGCCCGGCGTGTCTTCCGCGCGAGTGAACACGCGGCCCAGCGCGGGGTAAACGCCGAACGCGCGAAAGAAATCTTCCGACACGCGCCAGCCGCGAACGTATTCCGCTTCGTCGCCACCGGAGAGATTGCCGCGCGCGCCGCCGTAGCTGGAATAACACGCCAGCGAATCGAACGACTGGCTGTGTTCTTTCCAGAAGAGAAACTTCGGCTCGCCCGTGCCGGAAATCTGCCCCTGAAACGTCTGTCCGACGAAGAGCAATTTGTCGGAGTCGGGATAGGGCAATGGCCGCAGCAACACCGCGTTGACGATGGTAAAAATCGCGGTCGTCGCGCCGACGCCGAGCGCCAGCGTGATGACGGCGGTAAGACTGATGTTGGGCGATTTCAACAGCATTCGCGCGCCGTAGCGCAGATCGCGTATCAATGAATTCATTTCCTGCTCCTTTTCGGATTCTTGATCGCCTTCAATCAAGCGAGTATGCTGCCTGTGAAATTGGAGGCGCCGAAATCATGAACGTCATTTTTGCCGATACTTTAGTTTCTCTGCCGGAAAAGGTCAGAACCATCACCGTTCAAACTGGTCCGCCGGATATTCGATTCACCGACGAAGAGTTCGAGCGATTCTGCGCCGAACATACCGACCTGCGGATCGAAATGGATAGCGAGGGCGAAATGATCATCCAACTCCCCGTAGTCACCGAAGGCGGCGGTCGCAACTTTCATTTGACCGGTCGCTTCTACGCCTGGGTCGAAAAAGACAACACTGGCGTTGGCTTCGATTCCTCAACCGGCTTCACGCTGCCCAACGGCGCGAAGCGTTCGCCCGATGTCTCCTGGATGCGCCGCGAGCGATGGGACGCGCTCTCAGCCAAACAGAAGAGTAAATTTGCGCGCATCTGCCCGGATTTCGTGGTCGAACTGCGCTCGAAATCCGACCGCCTCAAAACACTGCGGAACAAGATGGAAGAATATATGGCCAACGGCGCGCAGCTCGGCTGGTTGATTGATCCGCTGGAGAAAAAAGTCTACATCTATCGTCCCGACCTCCCGATCGAGATTCTCGATAACCCAACGAACATTTCCGGCGATCCCCTGCTCAAAGGTTTTGTCCTCAAGCTCGAAGGCATCCTCGATTGATTATTCGCACCTCAGCGCAACCATCGGATCAACTTTCATCGCCCGCCGCGCCGGGAAGTAACACGCCAGAAACGCGACCGTCGTGAGCAGCAATGTCACGCCCGCGAACGTCAACGGATCAACCGCGCTCACGTTGTAAAGCAGGGCTGAAAGAAACCGCGTCCCGATCAAGGCAAGCGCCAATCCCAGCCCAGCGCCAATCGTCGTCAGCTTCAGTCCCTGCCCGACCACGAGTTTGAAAACTTCCTTCGAGTTTGCGCCCAACGCCATGCGGATGCCGATTTCGCGCGTGCGCCGGCTGACCGAGTAAGACATCACGCCGAAGATTCCAATCGCCGCCAACGTCAAGGCGAGCAAGCCGAATGCGGCCAACAGCGCGGCGACGGCGCGCGCCGGGAAGAGCGAAAGGTTCATGTGCTTGGTCAGCGTTTTGACATCGGTCACGGGCAGATTCGGGTCGAGACTGCGAAACTCGCCGCGAATCGCGCTGATCACCGTTTCCGGCCTGGCTGTGGTTCGCACGATCAGCGTGTTGAATGAAAGCTGATTGCCGATTGGAAACCACACGAACGCGCGCGGCTCCTCGCCGATGTTCCAGTATTTGCCGTCTCTGGCCACGCCGGCGATTTGCCAGGGCTGCCCTTCAGGCGAGGTTCGGAACTGTTTGCCGAGCGCGTTTTCATTGGGGTTGGCGCCGGGGAAGAATTTGCGCGCGAAGGTTTCGTTGACGACGACCGAGCGGGTTTTTCCCTCCTGATCCTGCTCGTTCAGGTCGCGTCCGACCAACAGCGGCGTGCCGATGGTCTCAAAATACTTCGATCCGATATCGCCTTGCATAGCCGTCGGCGCGTTGGCGCCGCGCTCCTGCGCTTGGCCTTCGATCAGAATCGCCGTGCTGTTGTAATTCATGCTGAGCGGCATGAAATCGGTGACCGACGCTGATTGCACGCCGGGCAGCGACCCGACGCGGTTGAGCAGTTGTTTGCGAAGCTGCGCCCCGGCGTCGGTCTGATAGCCTTGCAAACTCAGATCGAAATTCATCATCAAGGCGTTTTCGGGATTGAAGCCTGGATTCATCGCGCGCAGTTGTTGCAACGCGCGGAGCGTCAGACCGGCGGCGACCAGCAGCAGGAGCGACACGGCGACCTGCGCCACGACCAGGCTGTTTCGCAGCAACGAACGGCGGACGCCCGATTGCGACGCAACGTCTTTGAGCGCCGGAACAAGATCGGTTTTTGTCGCCTGCATCGCCGGAACCAGCCCGAACAGCACGCCGGTCACAACCGAAACGATCATCGAGAAGATCAACACCCGCCAATCCACGCTCAGTTCCAGCGTGATCGGAATCTCAATCGGCGGCTTCAACCCAATTATCAAATCAATGATCCACCGCGCGAGCGCCACGCCGACAAGTCCGCCCGCCACAGCCAGCATCACGCTTTCGGTCAAAAGCTGCCGGACGATGCGCCATCGGCCCGCGCCGATTGACAAGCGAATGGCGATCTCCTTGCCGCGTTCAGTCGCGCGCGCCAGCAACAGGTTCGCCAGATTCACGCAGGCGATCAGCAAAACCAGCGCGACCAATCCCATCAACGCGGCGGAGACGCCGAGCATCTGGCTTCTGATCTGCGGCAGAACAAAGCCGGGCGAAACGAGTTGAATCCTCAACCCTTCGTTCTCGTTCGGGAAATCTTTGGCCAGTTGCGCGGCAAGGATGTTGAGCGAGGCTTCAGCCTGCTGCGCGGTAACGCCCGGTTTGAGCCGTCCGACGGCGAAAATGTTCTGCGTGCCGCGATTATCCAGATAATCGCTCTCCGGCTCGATCCACTTCGCCATCGCAAACGGCACGTAAACTTCCGGTGTGTAAATGACCTCAGTGCCCTTGAATCCGGCGGGCGCGACGCCGATGACTTTGAACTTTCTGCCGTTGATCAGAACGTCGCGGTCAACGACCGAGGGATCGCCGCCGAACCGCGTCTGCCAGAGAGAATGGCTGATCACCGCCACTGGATTCGACAACCGCGTCTTGTCCTCTTCGGGCAGAAAGCCCCGGCCGAGCGCGGGCTTGACGCCGAGCAGGTCGAAATAATTGCCCGAAACCAGATAGCCCCAGAGCTTCTCGTTATTGCCGTTCCGGCTCAGACTCAGCCCGACGAAACGATAGGCGAGCAATCCCGACAGGACTTCGTTGCGGTCGCGGAAATCGAGATAGTTCGGATGGGAGAACGCGGCGAATTGCCCGTCTTTCCCGACGGCTGAGACCGAGACGACCTGTTCAGGATTGGCTACCGGCAGCGGTCGAAACAAAATCATGTTGACCAGGCTGAAAATCGCCGTGTTCGCGCCGATGCCCAGCGCGAGCGATAGAACGGCGATAACGGCGAAGCCCGGCGTTTTGACCAAACGGCGGAAGCCGAAGCGGATGTCCTGAACCAAAGTTTCCATTGCTCCTCCTGCTTGCGTTAAAATTGGGCTGCGTTTTCAAGCTGAACCAATTTGCCGAACCGAGAGTTACGTATGCCAACAATCGCGCCAACCACCAACTATTACGACATTGTTTCCCAATTGCCCCCCGCAACCGACATCACCTTCCACAATGTCAGTTGGGAAGAATATGAAGAATTGCTCGATCAGGTCGGCGAAGCCAGCGGCCTGCGCATCAGCTACAACGAAGGAACTTTGCAAATTATGTCTCTCTCCCCCGAACACGAAAACTACGCCGAATTCATCAAACGCATGGTTGACGTTGTAAGCCTCAGATTGCGAATTAACATTCGTTTCTTCGGCTCAGCCACAATGAGGGAGTCGAAAAAGGGGAAAGGCAAAGAGCCGGACGCTTGTTTTTACGTGCAAACAGCAGCGGCGCTCGGTAATAAAATCCGGCTTGATTTCGAAACCGACCCGCCGCCCGACATCGCCGTTGAAGTTGACGTGCATCACACCTCGCGCGACATGTTCTCGATCTACTCCGGATTGGGCGTACCTGAAATCTGGCGTTACGACGGTTTCGCGCTGATCATCTATCAGTTGCAGGACGGCGTTTACGCCGAAGTCGCCGCCAGCCCGACCCTGCGAATGCTCACGAGCCAAATCCTTACTGATTTTCTCAACCGGATGCGCACGGAAGGCGAATTCCAAACGCTGCTCGCGTTCGATGAATGGTTGCAATCAACGCAAAAGTAATCGCGTCTCACTCATATCTCAACGCCACCATCGGATCCACCTTCGTCGCCCTGAGCGCAGGCACTAAGCAGGCCACCAGCGCCACCAGCGTCAACAACAACGCAATCGCCGCGAACGTCAACGGATCGCTTGCTCCCACGCCGAACAGCAGGCTCGACATCAACCGCGTCAGCAGAAACGCGCCAACGACGCCCAGCGCCACGCCGATCAATGCCAGCAGCATTCCCTGCCCGATGACCAGCCGCAGCACGTCGCGGGCCTGCGCGCCGAGCGCCATCCTGACGCCGATCTCATGCGAACGCTGCGTGATCGAATAAGACAGGACGCCGTACAATCCGACCGCCGCGAGCGCGAGCGCCACCGAGGCGAAGACGCCGAGCAGCGTCATCGCAAATCTCCGCTGCGACATCGAATCAACGACGAACCGCTCCATGGTCTGCACGCGATAAACCGGCAGGTCTTTGTCCAAACCGCTGATTGCGCCGCGCGCCACGCCGGCCAGGCTCGTCGGATCGGCGTCCGTGCGAATGACCAGATTCATATTCGGGTTTTGCATCTGCGCGTGCGGGATGTAGTACTGCACGCGCGATTCGCCTTCCAGACTTCTGTGTTTGACGTGGCCGACGATGCCGACGACCTCGCGCCAGATGCGATTTTGTGGCCCGCCCTCGAACGAGATGCGTTTGCCCATCGGATCTTCGTTCGGCCAGTATTTGCTCGCCAGCGTTTGATCAATGATCGCGACAGGCGTGGAATCAATCGTGTCGCGGTCGTCGAAGAAACGTCCGCGAATGATCGGAATCTTCATCGTCGAAAAATAATCGGTCGTCGCGGCCCATCGGTCGCCGTGCGGCAGCGATTGCCCCTGCGGCGTGTCGCGCCCTTCGATTCGGAAACTGCCGCTGGAATTGTTGCCGCTCAGAGGCAGAATCGAACAGGCGCCCGCCGACCGGACTCCGGGCAAGGCGCGGATGCGGCTTAAAACCTCTTTGTAGAAATTGGCGCGCTGCGGGCGCTCGCTGTATTTCGTCATCGGCAGCCCGACGGACATCGTCAGCAAATTTCGAGGCTCGAATCCGGGATTGACCTGCTGCACCCGCCAGAAACTGCGGATCAGCAAGCCCGCGCTGATAAGCACCACCAACGCCAGCGCCATTTCAAACACGACCAGCGTGCTGCGAACCCAGCCGCGCGCGCCGCCCGATCCGCTGCGCCCGCCTTCCTTCAACGTCTCGTGCAGATCGGCTTTTGAAGTTTGTAGCGCGGGGACGAGACCGAAGATGACGCCCGTCAACAGCGAAACGCCGAGCGTGAACGCGAGCACACGCCAATCCAGCCCGATCTCATTCGCGCGTGGAATCTGCGTCTCGTTGACTTTGACCAGCGCGCCGATTCCCCACCAGGCCAACAACAAACCGAACGCGCCGCCCACGACTGACAGCAGCGCGCTTTCGGTCAACAACTGCCGGATGACGCGCCAACGGCCCGCGCCCAGCGCCGTGCGAATCGCCATCTCTTTTTGCCGGTCAGCCGCGCGCGCCAGCAACAGGTTGGCGACGTTCGCGCAGGCGATCAGCAAAACCAGACTGACGATTCCCATCAGTATCCACAACGCCTGGCGAATGTCGCCGATAACCAGTTCGCGGAAAGGTTGCGTGGCCAATCCCCAATTGCTGCGATCCGCTCCCGCCGGGAAATATTCCCGCCGCAAATTGTCCGCGATGGTGTTCAACTCGGACTGCGCCTGCTGAATCGTGACGCCGGGTTTGAGCCGCGCGATGACGAACAGGTTTTCATTGGTCAGGCGGTTGAATTGAAGCTGTTCAGATGTGAATGCGATCGGCGTCCACAAATCCAGGACCTGCCCCAATTCGCGTCCGAACTGAAAGCTCGCGGGCATGACGCCGACAACGGTATAGCTCTCGTCGTTGAGCGTGATCGTTTTGTTGACCAGCCCGGGGTCGCCGCCGAATCGCCGCTGCCAGAAAGCGTGGCTGAGCACGACGACCTTGTTTTTGCCCGGCTGATCTTCTTCAGGCAGGAAGACACGTCCGAGCGCGGGTTGCGCGCCAAGCGTGCTGAAGAGATTGTGCGTGACGGGCGAACCGTTCAAACGTTCGGGATCGCCGCCGCCGGTCAGGTTGAAACTCCCGCCGGTCACCGCCGCCATGCTCTCGAACGATTTGGCGTTGTCACGGTAATGAGTGTAGCCGATGGCCGAAACCGAAGCTTTCAGATTGATCTTCGGGTAATCGTGGTTGATCGAAACCAGCGCAGCGGGGTCTTTGTAGGCCAGCGGTTTGAGCAGGATCGAATTGATGACGCTGAAAATCGCCGTGTTCGCGCCGATGCCCAATGCCAGCGCGATGATTGCGACGAGAGTGAAACCGGGACGTTTTCTGAACGTGCGGAAAGCGTAGCGAATATCCTGCAACAGGTTTTGCATGGCAGCCTCTCGGAAAACAGGATTAACATCGTCATCCGGCGCAGGGCGCGAGTCTATTCGCCGAAGAAAAACTCAGCGAAAGACCGGCGCACGGCGTGACCGGCGACATGGATCAATCTGATAACATCGCGGCGCGCCTCCGAGGGTGCGAAGATTTACGAGCGCGAAAGCCCTGAGAGCGCATGCGCTCTCAGGTTTTATGCGCTTTCGTAATTTGGCGGCGCCTTTTTTAGTGGTTCTGATCTTCGTCAACCACGCGCCCGTCGAACAGATGGATCGAGCGGTCGGCGTGGCGGGCGAAGCGCGAATCGTGCGTGACCATGCAGATGGTAGCCCCGCCGCGATGCAGTTCGCGCAGCAAGTCCATGACCGCGTCGCCGTTGGTCGAATCCAGGTTTCCGGTCGGTTCGTCGGCGAGCAGGATCAGCGGATCGCCGACGACCGCGCGCGCTACGGCCACGCGCTGTTGCTGACCGCCGGAGAGTTGCGACGGCAGGTGTTTCGCGCGGTGCGCCATCCCGACTTTTTCCAGAGCGGCGTTGACGCGTTTCTTGCGCTCGGCGGAACTCATCCCGCGATAGGTCAGCGGCAGTTCCACGTTTTCGTAAACGCTCAGATCGCCGATCAGGTTGAAGCTCTGAAAGATGAAGCCGATTTCGCGGTTGCGAATGCGGGCGCGGTCGCTCAATGACAAACTCTGAACGGGTTTGCTGTTCAACTGATAACTCCCGTCCGACGGCGAATCGAGCAGGCCCAGAATCGAAAGCAGCGTTGATTTGCCGCATCCGGATGGCCCGGCGATTGAGACGTATTCGCCCTGATTGATCTCCAGGTGGATTCCCGCCAGAGCGTGGGTTTCGACCTCATCGGTGTAGAAAACCTTCGTTACTGCATCCAGTCGCAAGAGGGGTTCACTCATTTTTGTTCTCCTCAAGAGTTGGTGGTTGGTGATTGGTGGTTAGTGGCTGGTGGCTGGTGGCTGTACGACAACCACCAACTACCAATCACCAACCACCAACCACCATCTTTCAATTCAATCGAATGCGATTGGCGTTGTCGCCTAATTGCGAAGTGTCGGAGACGATCACTTTGTCGCCGACTTTCAAACCGCCGCGAATTTCTATCGTCGTTACGGAACTGCGTCCGAGTTGCACGGTCACGGCCTCGGCGTGTTGGCCGTCCGCCTCCATCTTGAACAGCTTGACCGTGCTGTCTTCCTGGCCGAAGGCTGGACGCTGCACATATAAAATGTTGGACAACCGCGACACCTCAATCGTGCCGTCAACGTTCAGGCTGGGGACGGCGCCTTTTGGCAGTTCGCCGATGAGCTGAACCTCGACCGTGCGCGTGCCGTCAACAACCGACGGATTGACGCGCGTGACGCGGCCAGGAATGATCCCATTGCGCGTGTCAATTTCGGCGGGCTGTCCGGGTTGAATGTCTTTGGCCTGCGTCTCGGCGATCCTGACTTCAGCCTTCAGCCGCGTCGGATCGGAAACGCGCGCGAGGTTGGCGCCGGGCGTGACCTGTTGCCCGACTTCGACCGCCAGTTCCTGCAGGACTCCGCGAATGCCGGCCTTGACGCGCAAATTGGCGGCCTGCTGCTTGCGAAGATCGAGCAGCGCGCGGCTTTGATCCAGCGTGGACTGCGACACATCCAACTGCGTCTTCATATTGTTGACGCTCATCTCGATGCGCTGTTTTTCGAGCGCGCTGCGCGCGGCAAGCTCATCGGCGCGAGTTCGCAATCGTTTCAGTTCCAGATTTGAATACAACCCGTCCTTCGCCAGCGGTTCATAGGATTCGTACTGCAGCTTCGCCTGCTGATAGTCGGATTCGACCGAGGCGGCTTGCGCTTTCTGGGTGAGCAATTGAGATTCAAGCTCGACCTTGCGGTTTTTGAACGCGGCTTCGGCTGATTTGTACTGCAATTCAGCCTCCATCAACTGCTGCTGCACTTCGGGATTGCTCAGCTCGAAAATCACGGTGTCGGGTGTGACGGTTGTGCCGGGCAGCGCCAGCCGTTTTTCGACACGTCCGCTGGTCGTCGCCGGAATCCAGACGATCTCTTCCGGCACCAGCGTTCCAAGTCCGCGTCTCGTCACCAGCATCTCGCCTTGTTTAACGGTGTCAATGATCACGGTGGCGCGTTCGACAGTCGGCGCGGCTGGCTTGAGCCGGGCCAGCGCGACGCTGACGCCGCTGATCGCCGCCAACCCCAGAATGACGTAAACCACGCGCCTGATTTTTTTGTTACGGGCTACTGATTTATCACGAGGTTTATCCATAAAGCCTCCGAAAATTCCTCAATTTTAGACAGTATGACTACTACTCCCAATGGCCCTATGCCAATTTCCGTGCCATTTAATGAGTCTGGCTAAATCACTGCTCTTGCTGATCTAACCGCACACTATCGAATCAGGGTGGTTCTCTGTTTGTTCGCTTTTGGGATCACGATTTCCCAAAACCGAGATGTGATTTAAGCAGAAAGAAAGAGGAGAACGACAATCTGAACAAACAAGAAAAGCCCGGTAAAGACGGGCTTTTTGGAAAGTATGAATTACGGGCCGGTTCAAGCCGGTTCAAGCCAATTCAAGCCAATTCAAGCCAATTCAAGCCAATTCAAGATTGATATTTCAACAGCGAGAAGACATCGTGGCCGGCCAGTCTCTCGCGGCCTTTCAAAAATTCCAGTTCGATCACGAACGACAGACCGACGACATTGCCGCCAAGTTTTTCAACCAGCTTGACCACTGCTTCAGCCGTGCCGCCGGTCGCCAGCAGGTCGTCGGCGATGAGCACGTTGTGACCTTTGCCGACCGCGTCCTTGTGGATTTCAAGCGTGTCTTTGCCGTACTCCAAATCGTAGCTGTAGCTTTCGACCTCCGAAGGCAGCTTCTTCGGTTTGCGGACGGGCACGAAGCCCGCGCCCAGGTGATAAGCCAGCACGGGAGCGAAAATGAAACCGCGCGCCTCGATGCCAATGACACAATCAACTTTTTTGCCGCTGAAATGTTCGGCGGTCTGATCAATCACGGCGCGCAACCCGGCGGCGTCTTTGAGCAGGGTGGTGATGTCGTAAAAGAGAATGCCGGGCTTGGGAAAATCGGGAATCTCGCGGATGAGTTTTTTAAGTTCTGATTCGGTCATGGGGAGTTGCTCCTGGAGTTTGAATTTCAGTGATCAATACGAAAGTCGCGGTAAAGCCCTGTCACCGTCAAATCGGTTTCTTCGATGTCCGAAACCTCGGCGAACGAAGGGCCGGTCGCAAGGTCTTTTTTGAATTCGTCCATCGCGTCGCGTTCGCCCTCGGCGATGACTTCGACGCGCCCATCGGGCAGGTTGCGAACCGTTCCGAGCATATAATGGCGCGCAGCGGCCCGCATGGCGAAGAAGCGATAGCCCACACCCTGAACGATGCCGGAGATCAGAAACTTTCTGGCGACCATAGAAAAATTAAAAGGCGAAAGGCGAAGGAAGGCGCAAGTTATCCGCTCGCGCTCCACGTGTCAACCGAATGCGCCCGCGCGCGCCAATCGCGCCGATCCGCAAAACATATCCGGGAAGGGGGCTTGTCTGGCCGCAAGCTTGAGCTTACTATTTCGCATCCGTTTTACTCCCATTGAACCTTGATTGTTGAGCGATTAGAAATGCTTGTAGTAAAAAAGCTGTCTCATTTCCTGCCGCGTTTTCTCGCGGTCGCCATCTGTTGCTTATCACTCATTTCCGCCGGGGCGGAGCGAATCGCGCCAATCTCCCCCGTCTCCGTGAACACTACGGACACTTTGGCTTTTGCGGCGGCGGCGGAACAGAACTCCAGACTGAAACTCGAACTCAATTGGGCGTTCGGCGCCAAGCCGCAGCGCGGGTGGTTCCTGTACGCGCCGCTCATCCGTCAACTGCTCAAGACTGACAGCGGCCCTGAGACAAGCGCTTTTGCGGCTGCTCTGGCAGGCTGGCAGAAATCGGCGGGACTCGCTTCGACGGGCATTCTCGATCAGGAGACCTGGATGAAAATGGTCAGCCTGTTTCAGTCGCGGCGGATCAAAGACCGTTCGACTCCGGCGCCTGAGCAGTTGACGACTGTTCCCGCTTCCGAATTTTACGATCCGGAACGCCCGGAAAATCTGCGCTGCGTCGAGCGCCGGGCTTATGAAGCTTACAAGAAACTCGTCGCCGCCGCGTCGTCGGAGCTTGCGCTCAATCCGGCCTCGAACGAAAAATGGCTGAAGATCGTTTCGGCGTTTCGCTCTCCGGCTTATCAGGCGGAGCTTCGCAGGAGAAATCCCAAATCGGGGCGCGCCGGTCTGGCCGTCAACAGCCCTCATTTCACCGGACGCGCGCTCGACCTTTATGTGGGCGGCGAACCCGTCAGCACGAACGATCAGAATCGCGCGATACAAATCAACACGAAGATCTATCAGTGGCTGGTGAAGAACGCCGAGCGCTTCGGCTTCTATCCTTATTTTTACGAACCCTGGCATTGGGAATATCGCCCGCAGCGCTCCATCTAAAAATGAGAGGCGGGATGAGGAGCGATTGTCACACCTGCGGCTCACCTCCGACCACGTTCAATCTCCCGTCAACTTTCAACACGCTAAACGAAATAGTCCCGTCCGAGGTCCGCTCGAATCTCAAATCGGCGGACGCCGCGCCGACTCTGATCCGGCGCGCTTCAAGCCAGTAGACAAAGTCGGGCAGTTGCGGGCGCACGACGCGCAGCCGTTGCTCGAACGCTTCGGGGACGAGACCGAGCGAAGTCTGGATCAAAAAAGGCACGCTGCCAGCCGCCCATGCCTGTGGGTGACACGCCACCGGGTAACGCGCCGGGACTCCGAATTCACGCTCATGAAATCCGGCGAAGAGTTCCGGCAACCGGTAATGATCGAAATGCATGGACGCGCGAATGACTCCCATGAAAATTCGCATCGCCGCTTTGTCGAAGCCGTAGCGTTTGAATCCGGCGGCGATGATCGAATTGTCGTGCGGCCAGACCGTGCCGAGGTGATAGCCGATTGGATTGTATCGCCGTTCGTTGTCCGACAGTGTGCGCACTCCCCAGCCGTTGAACATGCCATCAGCCATCAACCGCTCCATCGTGCTCCGCGCCTTGTCTTCGTCGGCGATGCCCGACCAGAGCGCGTGGCCGGGATTTGAAGAGACGACCGCGACCGGCTGCCGGTCGGCCTGGAGCGCGAGCGCGTAAACGCCTTTCTCTTCCATCCAGAAATCGCGGTTGAATTTCCGGCGCAACTCGTCCGCCTCGCGTTCAAGCCGCGTCGCTCTTTCGTCATCGCCTGCGCGTCGGAACAGCGCGGCGATCTCGCGTTTGGCCTGATACGCGTAGCCCTGAACTTCGACCAGCGCAATCGGAGGCCGCGCCAGGCTGCCGTCGGCGTTGACGATGGCGTCGCCGGAATCTTTCCAGCCCTGATTGATCAATCCCTTTTCAGATGTGCTGGCGTATTCGATGAAACCGTCTCCGTTGAGGTCGCCGTATTTGTCCATCCATTCCAGCGCCAGTTCGATGTTGTCGCGTAGTTCGTCGAAGAGTTTCAGGTCGCCCGTCCACGCCGCGTGCCGGCCAACGAGGATCAGGAAAAGCGGCGTCGCGTCAATCGTGCCGTAGTAAGGCGAATGCGGAATCTCGCCGAGTTTCGCCATCTCTCCCGTTCGCAACTCGTGCAGTATTTTTCCGGGCTGCGCGTCGCGCCATTCATCCATCTGGCGGCTTTGATATTGCGCCAGCAGCCGCAGCGTTTGCGCCGCGATTTCCGGATTGTAAGCGAGCGTTTGCAGCGCGGTGACGATGCTGTCGCGTCCGAAAAGCGTGACGAACCAGGGCACGCCGGCGGCGAAATATTCCCGCTCGCCCAATCTGCTCTTGAGCGCGTGCAGGTCGCGCAGCGAACGATCCAGAATCGCGTTGAGCAACAGGCTGTCGCTGCTGATCGCGGCTTCATCCTCGACCCATTCGTCGCAATCGCATCGCAGCTTGTCTTCGATCCGGGGAAAATCGGCGCGGTAATGCGGGTCGGGCGCCACTTCGTCAATGTTCTCCGATTCCGCGATGACCAGCGAGATTGAAAGCTGTTTGCGCTCTCCCCGCTGCAATCGAATGTCGAAGCTCGCGGTCGTCCCTTCGATTGAATCCGGCGCGGGCGAAAAATGAACCGACAGGCTGCGATAAAGTTTGTCGCCGCCTTCATAGACAAACGAGAGCGCGCCGTCTTTCCACACCGGTTCACGGCTCCTGCCGAGCTTTTCCGGCAACAGGCCGCGAATAGCGAAGACATCTTCAAAGCCCGCCTCGAAGCTGAACGCGAGCGGGAATGCGGCGTCGCGCGCCTCGAAATTCCTGATCGTGATCACCTCATTGAGCGCCCGCTTGCGCGCATCCACCAACCGCTCCCATCTGATTCCGATCTCTTCTTTGCGGATCAGCGCGCCATCGGACATCCTGATGTCAGGATTGGTCAGTTGAAACGCGGCCAGATAGCCCTCGGTAGCGGTCGAAACCAGACATAAAGGACGCGCCCCGGCCAGCTTCAGATCATAACCGCACAGGTAACGGCAATCGTGGTAATACAGCCCGAAGCCGTGATCGCCCCCTAGCGGCGCGATCCCGGCGGAGTTAGTCAGGAAGAAAAGATTTCCGTTCTTGATCACGACCGCATCGGCGATGCTGCCGGTGACCGAAGGCGCGCCCTGCGTCAGAACGCGCTGCTTGTGTTCATGCTTTTCCCGCAGCGAAAGTTGATGACGTTGATGAGTCGCCGCCTGAGCGGCCTGTTGTGGTTTCGGCATTTTGTTCCTCACTTTCGGAATGATCACCGTTTTATCAGCCAGCCTGGTGGCGCGCGTGGCCCGCCTGCGCCGCCAGGCTTTTCTGAGGAAGCAATCAGCATTCCGCAGGCGCGCTGTGGGTGCGCTGCCGTACTGACCAGCCCGGCGCCGGGGACTAAGATGGTGGCCTGGGATTCCGGGCTATGAGCCGGATTGCGTGAATATCGAAGGAGGTTACGCTGTGAATGGAAAAAGCGGTGGCTTCCCTTTCCATTGTCTCATCGTCATCATTTCAGTCTTAGCCGCCGCCTTCTCTCGATGTCACGGCCCGTTCAAAGAGGAAAGGAATGTTATGGATATTCAAGTTTACAGCACCGCTTTTCTGAAGGGAGAACCGATCCCGGTTCAGTACACTTGTGATGGAAGCGACGTCTCGCCGCCGTTGCGCTGGGGCGGCATTCCCAAAGGCTCGCAAAGTCTCGCGCTCATCTGCGAAGACCCGGACGCGCCTTCGGGCGTCTTCACCCACTGGATCATCTTCAACATGCCGCCGATTGTCTCTGATCTGCCTGAGGCGTTGCCGAACACTGAAACGCTTGAGGAAACCGGCGCCATCCAGGGCCGCAATGATTTCAAACGCATCGGCTACGGCGGCCCGTGCCCGCCTGCGGGAAAACCGCATCGCTACTTCTTCCGCCTTTACGCGCTCGACACAACGCTACAGCTTAGGGCGGGAGCGAGCATGCCTGAACTCGCTCGCGCGATGGAAGGACACATTCTGGCGTCGGGACATTTGATGGGAACCTACCAGCGAGGAGCGGGCCGAGCAGCCGGACGTTGACGCAGAGGTCAATATCAATGCGGCGCCTCGCAATCGTCCCCTGATCGGCTGTCGTTGCGCTATGACCCGGCACCCCCAATTGATCTTCTGGCTGGTAATTTTGCTCGCGCCGTTTTTCCTGTTGCTGTTGGCGTGGCTCGCGCTGCGCCGGCGGCTAGGCGAGCTTTATTCGAGACACTTTGAAAATCCCCGCCGCGAAAGGCTGTTTCTTTCCGCCATCAGCTTTCTCGTCACTTTCAGCGCCGCCCGCACTGTGGCTTCCGCCGTTCATCGCGAGGCGATTGACTTTCGCGGCGTCTTTATCGGGACAACTCACGTTCATCATCTGGTCTTCGGGATTCTGATCCTGCTGCTGGTCGGGTATCTGTGGCTGATCCAGATTGGAACGGGAATAGAAAAACCGCTGATCATTTCACCAAAGTCGAGGCGCTGGTTGTCGAGAATCACGGCTGTGCTGTATGGAATCGGCTCTGCCCTGACGCTTGACGAATTCGCGTTGTGGTTCAACCTCGCAAATGTGTATTGGGAGCGCGAAGGCCGCAAAAGCATTGACGCCGTGATTCTGTTTCTCACCATTTTGTCCATCAGCTTGTGGGGAGGCGCCTTTTTTCGTTCGTTGTTCCGGTTGCTGTTCAGGGGGCTGAAAGTACGGTACAGGCACTGAACATCTCGGAACGGACATCTCACAAGGCCCTAAATCGGAACAGCAAAGATTGGCACAACCCACCGCAGAGTGCGCAGAGGTACGCAGGGGAAAGACCTCTCTGGATCGTTCTCTGCATTCCTCTGCGTCCCTTTGCGGTTGGTCTCTCTATACCAATGTTGCGCGGTCTGATTTAGTTCTCGACCGCTCTCTGCGCCACATCAATGTTACGCCGTTCTTCGGTGCGTCATCGTACCGACCGATTCAGTAATCAAAAGCTAAGATGATGAGACTCCACACTCAACTCCCCGTTGACTGACTTTTTCCACACGGACACGAGCAAACCGAGCGGCGGCGATGCCTCAAATTTTCCATCGCAGAGCGAACACTATTTCCAGAGTGAGCATCTACGGCGCGATCATCGTGCTCGCCTTCATCGTGTGGGCGCTCTACGAAATCCAGCGTTCGCCTTACAACACGCGGGCTTTCGTCGCGCGCTCGCAACCCGTACAGTTTTCGCACAAGCATCACGCGGGCGACGACGGCATTGATTGCCGCTACTGCCACACGACGGTCGAAACCTCTTCGTTCGCCGGCATTCCGCCGACCTCGACCTGCATGAATTGCCACTCGCAGCTTTTCTCCGGCAGCCCGTTTCTGGAGCCTGTGCGCGAGAGCTTCAAGACCGGCAAACCGCTCGAATGGACGCGCGTTCACGATCTGCCCGAATTCGTCTATTTCAATCACAGCATCCACGTCAACAAAGGCATCGGCTGTTCGAGCTGTCACGGACGCGTGGACGAGATGCCGCTGATGTGGAATGTCGCGTCGCTGCACATGGAATGGTGTCTTGGGTGTCACCGCGATCCGGCCAAACACATCAGGCCGCGCGATCAGATCGTCAACATGGATTGGCCGCCGCCCGGTTACGACCAGATGGCCGAAGGAAAAAAGCTGATGAAGCAATACAACATCAAACCCGTCGAGGCGATCACCAATTGCACGACTTGCCACCGCTGAGGAATCGCCGATGACCACGAACGACAATCAACCCGGCAGCCAAAAAGACGTTGCGGCGATTCGCGCGCGACTCGCGGCTTCGCAGGGCAAAGAGTATTGGCGCAGTCTGGAAGAGTTGGCCGGGTCGGAAGCCTTTCAGGAATCGCTGCGGCGCGAATTTCCCAGTGGCGCCGAAGAATGGAACGACTCGATTGACCGCCGCCGCTTTCTGCAATTGATGGGCGCGTCGCTGGCGCTGGCCGGATTGACGGCCTGCACTCGCCAGCCGCTCGAAAAGATCGTGCCTTACGTTCATCCGGCGAAAGACATCACGCTGGGCGTGCCGCTCCATTTCGCCACCGCGATGCCGATGAGCGGCGGGGCTGAAGGCCTGGTGGTCAAAAGCCACGAAGGGCGTCCGACCAAGGTCGAAGGCAATCCGAATCATCCGGCCAGCCTCGGCGCGACCAGTGTGTTCGCGCAGGCGTCGGTGTTGACGCTTTACAACCCAGACCGCGCGCACACGGTCACCAACGTCGAGGAGATTCGCTCGTGGAGCGCGTTCACCGGCGAGCTTCAGCAGTTGATGGCGGCGAAGAGCGGCAGCCGGGGCGCGGGGATGCGCATTCTGACAGGCTCAATTTCTTCGCCGACGCTCGCCAATCAGCTCAAAGCGCTGCTTGCGCAATTCCCGGCGGCGAAGTGGCATCAATACGAACCGGTCAATCAGGACAACGCGCGGGCGGGCGCGCAGATGGTGTTCGGCCAGCCGGTCAACGCGATCTACCGCTTCGAGAACGCCGACGTGATTCTCTCGCTCGACTCCGACTTCATCGTTGGCGGACCGGCCAGCGTTCGTTACGCGCGCGAATTCGCCAACCGCCGCCGGCTGCTCGACGGCAATCGGCAAATGAACCGGCTCTACGTCGTCGAAAGCTCGATGACCAACACCGGCGCGGTCGCCGATCATCGCTTCCCGATGCGGCCCAGCGAGATCGAAGGCTTCGCGCGCGGAGTCGCCGCCAGACTTGGGATTCAATCGGGCGCCGCGCCATCAAAGTGGCAAAACTGGATTGATCCGATTGCGCGCGATCTTCAGCAACATCGCGGCAGATGTCTGGTCATCACGGGCGATTCGCAACCGCCTTCGGTTCACGCGCTCGCCGCTGCGATGAATCAGGCGCTCGGCGCCGTTGGCAATACGGTCGTTTACACCGCGCCGGTCGAAGGCGACTCGATTGATCAAACGCAGAGCCTCGGCGAACTGGCGCGCGACATGGACGCCGGTCAGGTTGATCTGCTGGTGATCGTCAGCGGCAATCCGGTTTACGACGCGCCCGTTGATCTGAAATTCGCCGAGCGCATGTCGAAGGTCAAAACGCGCGTTCACCTGAGCCTCTTTTACGACGAGACATCGGAGCTTTGCCACTGGCACATTCCCGAATCGCATTTTCTGGAAACGTGGAGCGACGCGCGCGCTTACGACGGGACGGCGACGATCATCCAGCCGCTGATCGCGCCGCTTTACGAGAGCAAATCGGCGCACGAACTGGTGGCGGCTCTGGCGGGGCGTCCCGATCAATCGAGTTACGAGATCGTGCGCGGCTATTGGATGGAGCAGCGCGGCGCGAAGGCGCAGCCCACGCCAACGCCGCCGCCGATACCGGAATTGGCGCGAAATGAACAAGAGGCTGCCGAGGTCATCCTGCAGCTCGAAGCGAAACTTCAACCAACGGCTTTCGACCTGTGGTGGCAAGAAGTGTTGCGGACAGGCGTCGCGCCGAATACCTCGATCCAGCCGTCGCAGATTTCAGCAGGCTTGTCGAATCTGAACGCCACGCCGACAACATCAACTTCATCCACACCGCCCGGCGATCAGAACGCGATGGAAATCATCTTCCGCCCCGATCCGTCAATTTACGACGGGCGTTTCGCGCACAGTGGATGGTTACAGGAATTGCCCAAGCCGCTGACCAAACTCACCTGGGGCAACGCCGTCGAGATCAGTCCGGCGACGGCGGCGGCGTTGGGCTTGAATTACAAACCGGACTGGCGCGGCGGCGAGCATGGACAGGTGGAGGTTGACGTCGTCGAGTTGCAATACAAAGGGCGCAAGCTCACGGCGCCGGTCTGGATCATGCCCGGCCACGCCGACGGCTGCGCGACGGTTTATCTCGGCTACGGGCGCGGGCGCGGCGGCAGCGTCGGCGCGGAGCTTGGTTACAACGCCTACGCGATTCGCACTTCCGACGCGCCGTGGTTCGACCGGGGTTTGACGATTCGCAAGACGGCGCGGCGCGAATCGCTCGCCTCGACGCAGCTTCATTACACGATGGAAGGACGCGAGCTGGCGCGTTCAGCCACGCTCGATGAATTTCGCCAGCATCCGAACTTCGCGGTCGCGGAAGCGCCGCCGCCCGTCACATCGCTTTATCCCGAATGGCCGTACAACCACTACGCCTGGGGCATGGCGATTGACCTGAACGCCTGCATCGGATGCAACTCCTGCGTCGTCGCGTGCCAGTCCGAAAACAACATCCCGGTGGTCGGCGAGGACCAGGTGAAGCGCGGGCGCGAGATGCACTGGATTCGCATTGATCGTTACTTCGCGGGCGCGCTCGATCATCCCGAAACGTACTTTCAACCCGTCCCGTGCATGCATTGCGAGAAGGCGCCGTGCGAGTTGGTCTGCCCCGTCGGCGCGACGCTGCACAGTTCCGAAGGCTTGAACGAGCAGGTTTACAACCGCTGCGTCGGCACGCGCTATTGCTCGAACAACTGCCCGTACAAAGTGCGCCGCTTCAACTTTCTGCTTTACCCCGATTGGCACACGCCGCAACTGAAGATGCTGCGCAATCCCGACGTGACGGTGCGTTCGCGCGGCGTGATGGAGAAATGCACTTACTGCGTTCAGCGCATCCAGGAAGCGAAGATCACATCCGAGAAAGAAGAACGGCGTGTGCGCGACGGCGAGATCAAAACGGCCTGCCAGCAGGCGTGCCCGACCGAAGCCATCGTCTTCGGCGACATCAACGATAAGTCGAGCCGCGTGTCGCAGCTCAAACGCGAGCCGCGCAATTACGGCCTGCTCGCCGAACTCAACACGCGCCCGCGCACGACGTACCTGGCGGCGGTGCGCAATCCGAACCCTGAGATCGAATCAGAGGCATCGTCCAGATCGTCACGGACAACGCCCTGAGATTATGAAAAGCGCATGGAGTTCAAGCTTCAGCTTGTAGCCTCCATTTTCGGGCGGCCCAAAGCGGCAAACTAAAGTTTGAACTCCATGCCCTTTTTCCGAGGAAAAACCGATGGCCGTTGAAGAACTGCCGCCGAAAGTCGTCAACCGCGAGCCGGACATTCCGCCGGTGATCGGCCCGGGGCAGAGCTTCGCGTCGGTCACCGAAAAGATCAGTTCGGTTGTTTTGACGCGCCGTCTGCGTCCGGGCTGGCTCGGCGGCTTCATCATCGGACTTGCGCTGACGCTCGTGCTCGGCGGCGCGGTCACTTATCTGTTGATCAAGGGCGTCGGCATCTGGGGCATTGACATCCCTGTGGCGTGGGGATTCGCCATCGTCAATTTCGTCTGGTGGATCGGGATCGGGCACGCGGGCACGCTGATTTCGGCGATCCTGCTGTTGCTGAATCAGAAATGGCGCACCTCGATCAACCGCTTCGCCGAGGCGATGACAATCTTCGCCGTGATGTGCGCGGGAATGTTTCCGCTGCTGCACCTGGGCCGTCCGTGGCTTTTCTACTGGCTCTTTCCTTATCCGAACATTCAGAAGGTGCAGCCGCAATTCCGCAGCCCGCTGGTCTGGGACGTGTTCGCTGTCTCGACCTACTTCACGGTCTCGGTGATCTTCTGGTTCGTCGGATTGATTCCCGATCTGGGAACATTGCGCGACCGTGCGCGTTCGCGCGCGGGGCGGTTCATTTACGGCGTGTTGGCGATGGGCTGGCGTGGTTCGGCGCGGCACTGGAAGCGGTACGAGGTGGCTTACCTGCTGCTGGCCGGATTGGCGACGCCGCTGGTGGTTTCGGTTCACACGGTGGTCAGCTTCGATTTCACGATTGCGATTCTGCCCGGCTGGCATTCGACCATCTTTCCGCCTTACTTCGTCGCGGGCGCGATCTTTTCGGGCTTCGCGATGGTGCTGACCATCGCCATTCCGCTGCGCTCTTATTACGGCCTCGAAGACCTGGTCACGCTGCGCCATCTGGACAATTGCGGCAAGCTGATGCTGGTGACAGGGCTGATCGTTGATTACGGCTACATGTGCGAGATTTTTCTCTCCTGGTACAGCAAGGACGAATTCGAGTGGTTCATGACGAGGAACCGCATCTTCGGGCCTTACTGGATGGTCTTCTGGAGCGTGATGCTGTGCAACGTCGTCGCCACGCAATTCCTCTGGTCACGGCGCATCCGGCGCAGCCCCGTAGCGTTGTTCCTGCTCTCGCTGGTGATCAACACGGGGATGTGGGTCGAGCGATACATGATCGTAGTCACGAGCCTGACACGCGATTTCATGCCTTCAGCGTGGGGGCAATACGCGGGGACGATCTGGGATTACGCGGTCTTCATCGGAACCCTCGGCTTCTTCGTGATGATGATGTTTCTGTTCGTGCGCTTGCTGCCGGCCATTTCAATCTCGGAGGTGCGCACGCTGTTGCCGCAGGCCGAAGTTAAGGAAGAGGCGGAGGAGGTTGTGTCATGAGTCGCAGAACGCGTTATTACGGCCTGATGGCCGAGTTCGACAACCCGACGGCGATTGTCGCGGCGACGCGGCGGGCTTACGCCGAAGGCTATCGCCAGATGGATACCTACACGCCGTTCCCGGTCGAAGGGCTGGCCGAAGAACTTCGCTTCCATCACACGCGCGTTCCGCTGATCGTGCTGATCGGAGGATTGATCGGATGTTTTGGCGGATTTTTTTTACAGCTCTGGCTCGCCGGCCCTTATTGGCCGCTGAACATCGGAGGGCGGCCATTGAACAGTTGGCCGGCCTTCATTCCGGTGACGTTTGAATTGACGGTGCTGTGCGCGGCGATAGCGGCGCTGATCGGAATGCTGGCGCTCAACGGATTGCCGAAGCCCTATCACCCGGTCTTCAACGTCCCGCGCTTCGCGCTCGCGTCGCAGGATCGCTTCTTCCTTTGCATCGAAGCGAGCGACCCGCGATTCGACCGCGCCAGGACGCGGGATTTTCTGGAGAGCCTGTCGCCACGGGAGGTTAGCGATGTCGAGAGTTAGTCAAAGCCACAGAGACACGGAGACACAGAGACGGGGACAAGGGGATAAGGAGACAAGGGGACAAGGAGAAAAACATATTTCCTCCTGGCCCCCTTCCCTCCTTCTCCTAGTCCCCTTGTCTCCTTGTCCCCTTGTCCTCTTGTCTCTGTGTCTCCGTGTCTTTGTGGCGATAACCCTGGCCTTGTCTGCTGTCGCTTGCCGCCAGGATATGCAGGATCAGCCGAAATATAAGCCGCTCGCGCAAAGCAATTTTTTCAGCGACGGAAAATCGGCGCGGCAGCTTGTTGACGGAACCGTCGCGTACAGCCCCGAAGCCACGCCGACTCCGCCGATGGCCGATCTGTCGAAGATGACGACGCTGCCGTTCCCGCTCACGCCGCAGGTGATGGATCGCGGCCAGGAGCGGTTCAACATCTATTGCACGCCGTGTCACGGGGCGCTGGGTTACGGCAACGGGATGGTCGTGCAGCGCGGGTTTATCGCGCCGCCGTCGTATCACACAGATCGTTTGCGCCAGGCGCCGCTCGGACATTTTTACGAAGTGATGACCAACGGCTTCGGCGCGATGCCGAGTTACGCCGACAAGGTCGCGCCGCGCGACCGCTGGGCCATCACCGCTTACATCCGCGCGCTGCAATTGAGCCAGCGCGCGCCGCTCAGCGACGCGCCGCCGGAAGCCCGCGCCAAACTTCAATCGGAGAGGCAAACGCGATGATCGAAGCGCGAGAACTTTACATCGCTCCGGCAGCCGCCAGCCGCGTCGAGCGGCGCGCGCTGATCGTCGGCGTCATCGGACTGATTCTGGTCGCTGTGGGAGCGATCTTTCGCCCGGCGCAATTTCTGCAATCGTACCTGTTCGCTTATCAGTTCGCGCTCGGACTGGCGCTCGGAAGCATGGCGATTTTGATGTTGCAGTATCTGACGAGCGGCGATTGGGGCGTGGTGATCCGGCGCACGCTCGAAGCGGCGATGCGGACGCTGCCCTGGCTGGCGATTGGTTTCGTGCCCATCATCGCGGGCGTGCGCGAGCTTTACGTGTGGGCGCGCCCGGCTCAGGCCGCCGCCGAAGGGCTGGAGTTTCGAGCAGGGTATTTGAACATCCCGTTCTTCATCGTCCGCGCGATCATTTATTTCGCGGTCTGGCTGGCGATTGCCCGATGGCTCGACCGGTGGTCGCGGGAGCAGGATCGCGGCGGCGCGCTTGGCTGGTTGAAGCGGCTGCGGCGATTGAGCGGGCCGGGGCTGGTGATTTACGGCGTGACGGTCACATTCGCGGCGTTCGACTGGTTGATGTCGCTCAACCCGGAATGGTTCTCGACGATCTTCGGATTTCTGATCATCGCGGGGCAGGCGCTTTCGGCGACGTCGCTGATGATCCTGGTTGCGGCGCTGCTTTCAAGACGCGAGCCGATGGCCGGCGTCTTCCAGCCGCGACATTTTCACGACTTCGGAAAAGTGATGCTCACGTTCGTCATACTCTGGGCTTATATGTCGTTCTCGCAACTGCTGATCATCTGGGCGGGCGATCTGCCGCAGGAGATTCCGTTTTATCTGCCGCGAATGCAGAGCAGTTGGCGATGGATCGGCGTGGCGTTGATCGCGCTGCATTTCGGGCTGCCGTTCGCGCTGCTGCTTTCGCGCAATCTGAAGCGGCGCGCGAGATCGCTGGCGGCGCTTGCCGGACTGGTGCTCGTGATGCGCGTGATAGACCTCTTCTGGCTGGTCGCGCCGGAATTCCGCCGCCAGGGATTGAGCGTTGACTGGTTCGATCCGGTGACGGTCATCGGAGTTTGCGGCGTCTGGCTGGCGCTCTTCATCCGTGAACTGAAGTCGAGACCGATGCTGCCGCTGCGCGATCCGCACCTGATTGATGCGCTGAGCGCGGGCGAACAGTATTCGGTCAATCGGAGAGAGTGAATTATGAGCGACGTGGTTACTCACAATGATCGGGACGAAATGACCGGCGGTCACGATGATGAAGCCCTTCACGAGCCGAACGCTGTCAACATTCCCAGCATCGTGATGTTCCTTATCTCGCTGGCCGGTCTGATCGTGATTGCGTTTCTGCTGCTTCGCGGACTGCTTCTCTATTTCGACGACCGCAAGGCGGAAGAGGCGCCGCCCCGGTCGCCGCTTGCGACCGGCGTCATATTGCCGCCCGAACCGCGATTGCAGGGCGCCCCCGGCAGCGCCAGTTCCCCAACCCAAGACATCAGGCGATTCTTCGATCAGGAGAAACAGATGCTCAACAGCTACGGCTGGATTGACCGGCAGAACGGCGTTATCCGCATCCCGATTGAACAGGCAAAGGATTTGATTGAGCAAAGAGGTTTGCAAGGCGCGCCGCCGGCAGCGACGCAGAGCGGCGCGGGGACAAGGCGATGAAACCGCAAATTATCAAAACGATCATCTGTCTGGCGCTGCTCGCCGCCGCAACTGCGGCGCAGCCGGCGCGCCCAATTAAACCGAGCGACATCGGATTCGATCAGCGGCTGGATGAACAGGTTCCGCTCGATCTGGCTTTCCGCGATGAAGGCGGAAAGACAGTCAGGCTCGGCGATTACTTCAACCGCAAACCGGTCATCCTCGCGCTCGTTTATTACCAGTGCCCGATGCTTTGCAATCAGGAGTTGAACGGATTGGCCGGCGCCTTGAAGGCGCTCTCTTTCGAGGCGGGCAAGGAGTTCGAAATCGTCGTCGTCAGTTTCAATCCGCGCGAGACGCCGGAACTGGCTGCGGCGAAGAAAGAGAATTACGCGAGCGCGGGCGCGGCTGCTGGCTGGCATTTCCTGACCGGAGATCCGAAGCCGATTGAAGCTCTGACGCAGTCGGTCGGATTCCGTTACGCCTACGACCCGATGCTCAATCAATACGCGCACGCTTCGGGCATCGTCGTCTTGACCCCGAAGGGCAGAGTCGCGCGCTATTTTTACGGCATCGAGTACGCGCCGCGCGATTTGCGCTTCGGATTGATCGAGGCGGCTGAAGAGCGAATCGGATCGCCGGTGGATCAGGTTCTGCTGCTCTGTTACCAGTACGATCCGAAGACGGGCAAATACAGCGCAACGGTCATGAAGTCGCTGCGGCTGGGCGGGGTCGTGACGGTGCTCGGCATTGCGGCGCTGCTGTTCGCGTTGAACCGCAAGGCGAAGGCCGCAGCGCGAAAAGTCAAACCCGCGAGTTACTGTTTCCTCCCGCTCGGATGGCCGTTCAGCCCTGTCTTCATTCAATTGCTGCCGGACGCGTCGAGCTTCGCGGGCGAATTCGACGCGCTGTTTTTCACGCTGGTCGGCATCTCGGTCTTCTTCATCGTACTGATCGCCGGGCTGGGACTCTATTTCGTAATCAAATACCGGCGCCGCTCGCCGGGAGAGATTCCGCCGAAGACCGCTCCATCGGTTCCGCTCGAAGTGGCGTGGATCGGCATCCCGCTGCTGATCTGCCTGGTGATCTTCGTGTGGGGCGCGAGTCTTTATTACAGAGCCTACAGCGCGCCGAAAGAGGCGATGGAGGTTTACGTCACGGCCAAGCAATGGATGTGGCGGTTCCAGCACACCGGCGGCCAGCGCGAGATCAATGCGCTGCACGTTCCGCTGGGCCGCCGCGTCAAGCTGACGATGACGAGCGAGGACGTGATCCACAGCTTTTTCGTGCCCGCGTTCCGCGTCAAGGCCGACGTGCTGCCGGGCCAGGGGCGTTACCGGACGATCTGGTTCGAGGCGACCAAACCGGGACGATACCATCTTTTCTGCGCCGAATATTGCGGGATGAATCATTCGGGGATGATCGGCTGGGTCGAGGTCATGCGGCCGCAAGAGTTTCAGGCGTGGCTGAATCTAGGCGGCGCTGAAGGCTCGATGGCTTCGTCGGGGCTGAAGCTGTTTAAACAACTGCCCTGCGGCTCGTGCCACAAGGACGACGGAAGGGGCCGCTGTCCCGTGCTCGAAGGGCTGTACGGCAAACAGGTTCGATTGGAGGACGGGCGAATCGTGACCGCTGACGAGAACTACATCCGCGAATCAATCCTCGATCCGAAAGCGAAGGTCGTGGCGAACTATGAGCCGATCATGCCCAATTTCACGGGGCTGCTGAGCGAAGAGCAGGTGGCGCAGCTCGTCGCTTACATCAAATCAATCGGGACGCAGCAACAGAACACATTGAAAGAATGAAAACGCAGGAGACGTATGGGCGCGGTAACTACAAAGACTGAAGAAGTCCAGGAAAACTATTTGAACGCCGAATACGGCTGGAAATCGTGGCTGTTTACCACTGACCACAAGCGCATCGGGTTGCTCTATCTGGTTTCGATCACGCTCTTCTTCTTTCTGGGCGGGCTGTTTGCGCTGCTTATCCGGTTGGATTTGCTGACGCCGCCGGGCGACATGATGTCGTCCGAGGCTTACAACAAGATGTTTTCGATGCACGGGATCATCATGGTTTTTTTCTTTCTGATTCCTTCGATTCCAGCCGTGCTCGGAAATTTTGTTATTCCGATGATGATCGGCGCGCGCGATGTGGCGTTCCCGCGATTGAACCTGCTGAGCTGGTATCTGTTCAACATCGGCGGGCTGTGCATGCTTTACGCGGTGGTCAATGGGGGCGTTGACACGGGGTGGACGTTCTATCCGCCGTACAGCTCCAACTTCTCGAACACGAACGTCGCAATGGCCGTGACGGCGATCTTCATCGCCGGGTTTTCGTCAATCGTGACGGGGCTGAATTTCATCATCACGATCCATACGATGCGCGCGCCCGGGATGACGTGGTTCCGATTGCCGCTCTTCATCTGGTCGCTTTACGCGACGAGTCTGATTCAGGTTCTAGGCACGCCGATACTGGCGATCTCGCTGGCGCTGGTGGCGGCTGAGCGCCTGCTGCATCTGGGCGTCTTTGATCCGGCTTACGGCGGCGACCCGGTTCTCTTTCAACATATCTTCTGGTTCTACTCGCATCCGGCGGTCTACATCATGGTGCTGCCTTCGATGGGCGTGGTCAGCGAACTGATCCCCACTTTCGCCCGCAAAATCATATACGGATACAAGGTCGTGGCGGCGGCGAGCGTAGCCATCGCCATCTTCAGCTTCCTGGTCTGGGGCCATCACATGTTCGTGAGCGGCCAGTCAATCTTCATCGGGATGGTCTTCTCGCTGCTGAGCTATGCGGTGGCGATACCTTCGGCGGTCAAGGTCTTCAACTGGACGGCGACGCTCTACAAATCATCCGTCTCGTTTCAGACGCCGATGCTCTACGCGTTCGGATTCATCGGGCTGTTCACGATCGGCGGATTGACCGGGTTGTTCGTGGCGGCGCTGGGCGTAAACATTCACGTGACCGACACCTACTTCATCATCGCTCATTTCCACTACATTATGGTCGGCGGCGCGGTGATGGGTTATCTGGGCGGGATACATTACTGGTGGCCGAAAATTTCGGGGCGAATGTACCCGGAAATCTGGGGCAAGCTGGCGGCGCTGACCATTTTCGTCGGATTCAATCTGACGTTCTTTCCGCAATTCATACTCGGTTATCTGGGAATGCCGCGCCGCTATCACGCTTACCCGCCTGAGTTCGAGATGTTGAACGTGTTGTCCACAGCGGGCGCGTCAATATTGGGCGTCGGCTACATCCTGCCGTTGATCTATCTGGCGTGGTCAATGCGCTACGGCGAAAAAGCAGGCCCGAATCCGTGGTTCGCGACGGGGCTGGAATGGCGCACGCCTTCACCGCCGCCGAAGAAGAATTTTTTAGAGACGCCGGTCGTGACGTGGGAAGCTTACGACATTTCGGGGCAGCCTGATCTGGTCGAAAGATTGCATAACGAAGACCGCATCTACAAATCCGCGCTGCAAGCCGAGGAGCGGAAGCGCGAGGAACTGGGCGTCGAAACGCCTGCGGAAGGCGCTTAGGAGATTGCATAGTGGCTGAGACTTTGATCGCCGACCAACACGCGCACGACGCGGCGCACGCGCATCAGTTCGATGATGTCGAACAGCAGCGCGACGCGGCGACAATGGGAATGTGGGTCTTCCTGGCTACCGAGGTATTGTTCTTCGGCGGACTGTTCGCGTCTTATATCATCTACCGGACGTTGTATCCGGCGGCGTTCGCCGTAGCCAGCCAGACGCAGGACATTGTGCTCGGCACGACCAATACAGCGGTGTTGATCATCAGCAGCTTCGCGGTGGCCGTCGCGGTCTACGGCGCGCAAACCGGACGCCGGCGAACGACTATCTGGGCGCTGGCGCTGGCCATCGCGCTTGGCGTCGTCTTCCTCGTCATCAAGTTTTACGAGTATTACCAAAAATACGTTGATCATCACGTGCCCGGCCCGTCGTTCGAGTTCCCCGCGCCTTACACGGAACCTGCGAAGATGTATTTCACGCTTTATTTCCTGATGACCGGATTGCACGCGATACATATGATCGTCGGCTGCGGGCTGCTGGCTGTGATGATCATAATGGCGCGGCGCGGAGACTTCACGCGTGAATATCACAGCCCGATTGAGAATTCAGGCCTCTACTGGCATTTCGTGGACATCATCTGGATTTTTCTTTACCCGCTGTTTTACCTGATCGGGCGGCACCTGGAATGAGAGCGAGCCAGTAGCCCGGCCGTGAGGAAGGGCTGGTGAGCCAAGCACTCCATCACGGCCGGGCTACTGACACGCTCATAACTGATTTTGGAGCTATATGCCGGAAAGAATCGTCACCGTTAATGTTTATGCGAAGATACTCGCCGTCCTGCTGATCCTGACCGCCACGACGTGCGCGGTAT
>WBZR01001469.1_pt1 | contig 29137 bp, 20 predicted proteins | sample 5204231 | NCBI WGS metagenome assembly WBZR01 (sample SAMN12412403, study PRJNA552823) | activated sludge metagenome | isolation source: activated sludge from anammox sidestream of wastewater treatment plant... | place: USA: Virginia | collected 2017-08
CGACTGCCACGGCGGCAGGACCTGGAACGGCCGGAGCGCGAGGAAGAGATCGACGTCGCGGACGCGGCCGCCAAGGTTCTCGAGGTCGTAGCGCAGGTACAGCACCGACGCGCCCGCGGGCCCGCCGACGAACGTCTCGATGCGCAGGCGCAGGTCGCCCTGCCGCCACGTGACCGACGGGATCGGCAGCGCGCGGTCCGCGAGGGCCTGCGTCGGCTGCGCGTCGCTCCAGGTCACGAGCGCCCCGTCGACGTAGAGAAACGGCTCGATCGTGAACGCGCCCTTGTCGACCTCGACGATGCCCTCCTCGCTGACGAGCGCCTCGTGGTCGTCGTCACGCGCGCCGACGACGGTCCAGTACGACTGCCGGCCGGTGAAGTACTTCGGGTAGGTGCCGCGGAAGGCGCCGGCGGCGACCGCCTCGAAGAACTGGTTCGGCGAGGTCGAGAAGGCGATCGGCTGCACCGCGAGGCTGCGGATCTCGTAGCCCTTGCCCTGGCTGCTTTGCGCGAGCGCGAGCCGGAGGTACCGCGACTCGCCGTCCGGCAGGTAGACGTAGCTCCGCCCGCCGCTCCCCGCCGTGCTGGCGTAGGCGACCGTCCACGCCTCCGCGTCGTCGGAGACCTCGACGCGATAGGTCGTGGCGTAGTGCTCGGGGTCCCAGTCGACGACGAGGCCGCCGTACTCGCGGGGCTTCCCGAAGTCGAGCTGGAGCCACTGCTCGGCGGCGAGCTCCCCGCTCCGCCAGCTCGTCTGCGGGTCCTGGTCGAGCACGAGGCGCGGCTCGTGGCCGGGCGCGAAGGTCGATGCCGTCACGACGGGCGGCAGGTCGGCGCGGCTCGGCGTCGCGCGCTCCTCGAGGCGGAGGTCGTCGATCCAGACCGAGCCCTTCCCGCCCTCGCCCGTCGTGATCGCGATCTCGACGAACGCGACCTTCTTCGGCGACGCGGGCCGCTTCTGCCCCCACGCGTACTCGAGGCGCGACTTCTTCACGACCACGTGCTGCCATTCCTTCCGGAAGACCCAGTCGCGGTGCACCCGCCACCAGACGTTGTCGTTGGCGGGCTCGATCAACTTGAACTCGAGGGTGTTCGGCGGGGCGTCGCCGCGGACGTCGAAGGTGAACGCGAAGTTCCCGGGCAGGGTGATCGGGAACGCCTTCCGCGCGATCACGAATCCGCCGCCGCCGCGAAAGTCGAAGTCGAGGCGCATCGCGTTCCCGGTGCGGCCGGCGTCCTGCGCGATCTCGAGGCTCGCGCCGGGCGACGCCTGAGCGCTCCAGCCCTGCACGTTCTCGAACTCGTCCAGCACCTGACCAGCCGCGCACGCCGTTCCCGGCGCGAGCCACGCCAGCGCGAGCACCGTCCCGACCGCCCACCGCCACATGCCCGCCCGCCTCCCCCTCACTGCTTCACGCTCCCGCTCGCGATGCCCTCGATGTATGAGCGCTGGAGCGCCAGGAACACGCCGATCACGGGTAGCACGGTGAGGACGGCCCCGGCCATCATCAATTCGGTGTCCTGCACATGCTCGCCGAGGAGATTCGCGAGCGCGACCGGGAGGGTCTGGAGGCGGCTGTCGCTCAACACCACGAGGGGCCAGAGGAAGTCGTTCCAGGTCCCCATGAAGGTGAAGAGGGCGAGCGTCACGAGGACCGGGCGGCAGAGCGGAACGACCACCGACCAGAAGACGCGGAGCTCCCCCGCGCCGTCGACGCGCGCCGCGTCGAGCAGGCTCTGCGGGATCCCGAGTGCGTATTGCCGCACCAGAAAGATCCCGAAGATGCTCGCGAGCCCCGGCACGAGGACGCCGAGGTAGGTGTTCACGAGCCCGAGGCCGCGCAACATGAGGAAGAGGGGCAGCATGCCGAGCTGGCCCGGGATGACGAGGGCCAGGAGCAGCGCCGCGAAGATGCGGTCGCGGCCCGGGAACCGGAGGCGCGCGAACGCATAGCCGGCGAGCGCGTTCAGCGTCACCGAAACGATCGTCGTGACGAGCGCGATCCCGAGGCTGTTCGCGAAGACGCGCGCCAGGTCGAGGCGGGTGACGAGCTCGCGGTAGTGCGCCAGCGTCGGCGCGCTCGGGAGCCAGCGCGGCGGCGCCGCGCTCGCCTCGCCGGTCGGCATGAGCGACGCCGACACCATCCAGACGAGCGGCAGCACGGTGAGGACCGCGCCCGCGGCGAGCGCCGCGTGCACGAGCACGGTCGCGACCCGGCGCCGGAGCGCATAGTCGCGGCGCACGCACCCCGCCGTCGCGTCCTGCACCCCCGGGCTCACGCCACCTCCGGCCGCGTGCCGACGGCGCGCGCGACGAGGCTCGGCACGAGCATCGCGAGGAAGAGCGCGACGGCGATCGCCGCGGCATAGCCCATGTTCCACCAGCGGAAGCCCTCGAGATACATGAGCAGCACGACCGAGAGCGTCGCGTGCGCGGGCCCGCCCTGGGTCATCACGTAGGGCTCGGCGAAGAGCTGCAGGTCGCCGATCAGTGTCATCACCGTCACGAACACGAGCGTCGGGCGCAGCGCCGGGAGCGTAACGTGGAGGAAGCGCGCGGCCACGCCCGCCCCGTCGACGCGCGCCGCCTCGTACAGGCGCTCCGGGATGCTCAGCAGCCCCGCCGCCAGGATCACCATGTTGAAGCCGAAGTTCTTCCAGATCGTCATGAGGACGATCGCGGGCATCGCCACGCGCGGGTCGCCGAGCCAGTCGACCGGGCCGACGCCGAGGAGCGCGAGGAGCGCGTTCAGGAGTCCGCTGCGCGGATGGAAGACGTAGCGCCAGACCACCGCGACCGCGACGAGCGTCGTCACCACCGGCAGGAAGAGCGCGGCCCGAAACGCCGGCTTCCAGCGCGTGAGCGGTGCGTGCAGGAGGAGCGCCGCGCCGAACGAGACCGCGATCGAGAGCGGCGCTCCGACGACGACGAAATACAGGGTGTTGCGGACGGCCGTCCGGAAGAGCGCGTCGTCGGCGAGGCGCGTGTAGTTGCCGAGTCCGACGACGCGCAGGTTCGACCGGCTCGCGACCGCATAGACGTCGAAGTCGGTGAAGCTCAGCAGGATCGACGCCGCGACCGGCAGGAAGAAGAAGACCGCGATCGCCGTGAGCGCCGGCGCCGCGAAGAGCCAGCCCACCGCGCCGCCGGCGAGGGTCGTCCGCCGGACGCGGCTCACGAGCGGACCCCTCCATCCGGCGCGGCGTGGGCGCGCGCGCCGTCGCCGGCGATATCACGGCCATCGGTGACGCGGCCGGCGCGCCGTGCGGCCGCCCGGTCGAGCATCCACCGCCGCTTCTCGAGCATCGCGTCGACGTCCCGGTCGAGAGCGGCGAGCGCGGCGTCGAGCGCGACGTCGCCGCGCACGACGCCCTCGGCGTGCTCGGTGATCTTGGCGGCGATGCGCTCCCACTCGGGGATCGTCGGCGGCGCTTGCACGCGCGCGAGCTGCCGCCAGAACGCAGCCGTCCGCGGCGCGTCGGCGAGGCCGGCCGCGCGCCACGCGCTCGGCCGCGCCGGGAGATCGCCGGTGAGGCGCCAGAAGGCGAGCTGCTGGTCCGGCTCGGCGAGGTAGGCGATCCAGCGCCACGCCAGGTCGACGCGCGGGCTCGTGCGGACGACCGCGAGGCTCGCGCCGCCGGCGAGCGACACGCCCGGCCCCTCGCCCGCGAAGGTCGGAAGCGGCGCCGTCGTCCACGCATCGGCGAGGGCCGGCAGGCGACGGGTCATCTCGCCGAGGTTCCACGGGCCGCTGATCAGGATCGAGAACCACCCCGCCGCGAAGTCCTGGTAGACGTTCGCCGACCGGGCGGCGCCGGCGCGCGGCGCGAGGCCGCGCTGGAAGAGCGATCGGTAGAAGTCGAGCGCGGCGCGGAACGCCGGGCTCCGGAAGGCGCCGAAGCGGTCGCCGTCGCGGAGCAGGGTCGCGCCCCGCTGCATGGCGAAGATGACGGGCGGCTCCCACTCGGTCATCGGCAGGAGCACGGCGTAGCGCTCGCCGCCGTGCACGAGCCGCTCCATGGCCGCGACCCAGCCCTCCCAGGTCGCCGGCGGCGCATCGACACCCGCCTCCCGGAGCAGATCGCGGCGATAGAAGAGGACGCGCGTGTCGACGTACCAGGGAACGCCGAAGCGCACCCCCTCGATCGCGGTCGCGGCGACGACGCCGGGGAACTCGTCGGCGCCCGCGGCGAGATCCGCGGCGGCCGGCGTGGGGACGTCGGCGAGCGCCGCCCGCGCATCCTCGACCGGCGCCAGCGCCCCGAGCGCCGCGAGCTCCGCGAGCCAGGTGTTCCCGACCTGCACTACGTCCGGCATCGCGTCGCCGACGTACGCCGTGAGGAGCTTCTCGTGCGCCGCGCTCCAGGGAATCTGCTGCACCCGCACGCGCGCCCCGGGGTGGCGCCGCTCGAACTCCGGCACGAGCCGTTGGACGACCTCGCCCTCGCGGCCCATCGCCCAGAACTCGAGGACGTCCGCGTCCGCCCCGGGCCGGCACCCGGCGGCCGCGGACGCCGCGGCGAGCCCGGCAACGAGGACGGCCAGCACGGGAATGCCGCCGAGGTCCGTGCGCAATCGCATGCGGCCTCCACTGTAGCGGCGATCGTGCCGCCGTACATCGCCGAGAATGACGCCGTCCCCCCGAGCGCCGCGGCTTGACCGATCCGGCGCCCTGTACCAATAGGAGCGCCCAACGTGTCCGCCGACAGATCCGCGACGGTTCCCGCCCGCCGTCGTCGCGCCGCCGCGACGATCGCGCTCGTGCTCCCGCTGTTCCTCGCAACCGCGGCCTTCGGCGCACCGTCGCCGAAGGCGTCTCCGAAGCCGTCGCCGCCCCCGATCTTCGGCTTCGACAACGTCGCCAACAAGGCGCGACAGCTCGCGACCGAGCCGTTCAAGGCCCCGCCCCAGGTTCCCGAGTGGCTCGGGAAGATCAACTACGATCAATGGCGGGACATCCGCTTCCGGACCGACCAGACGCTCTGGCGCGAGCCCACCGGGCCGTTCCAGGTGCAGTTCTTCCACCCCGGCCTCTTCTACGACCGCACCGTGGTCGTCAACGTCGTGGACGGCCACACGTCGAAGCCCCTCACCTTCTCGCCGAGCCAGTTCGACTACGGACGCAACGACTTCGCAAGCCGCGTACCGCAAAGCCTCGGCTACGCCGGCCTGCGCCTGCACGCGCCCTTCAAGACCCCGAAGTACTACGACGAGGTGATCGTGTTCCTCGGCGCGACGTACTTCCGCGCCGTCGGCCGCGACCAGGTCTTCGGCCTCTCGGCGCGCGGCATCGCGATCGACACCGGCCTCTCGTCGGGCGAGGAGTTTCCCTACTTCCGCGAGTTCTGGCTCCAGACGCCGTCCGGCAAGGACGCCAAGTCTGCCGTCGTCTACGCGCTCCTCGACAGCCCGAGCCTGACCGGCGCCTACAAGTTCACGATCACGCCGGGCGAGCAGACCGTGGTGGACGCCCAGGGCCGCCTCTTCCTCCGCAGGGCGCCGCAGAAGATCGGCTTCGCGCCGCTCACCTCGATGTTCTTCCACGGCGAGAACACGACCCGGCCGTTCGACGACTTCCGACCCGAGGTGCACGACTCCGACGGCCTCCTCGTCTCGAACGGCAACGGCGAATGGCTGTGGCGGCCGCTCGACAACCCCGAGAAGCTCGAGATCAGCTCGTTCCGGACACCGGCGCTCCGCGGGTTCGGCCTCATCCAGCGCGATCGCGACTTCCGGAGTTACGAGGACCTCGAGACGCGCCCCGACCTCCGGCCGAGCACCTGGGTCACGCCGTACGGCGACTGGGGATCCGGACGCGTCGAGCTGATCGAGATTCCGACCAAGTCCGACGCGAACGACAACATCGTCGCGATGTGGGTGCCCGACCAGCAGCCGAAGGTCGGGACGCCCTACGACTTCGGCTACAGCCTCTCGTGGTTCGGCGACGACCCCGCGCGGCCGCCGCACGGCCGCGTCGCGGCCACGCGCCGCGACGACTTCGAAGGCACGAAGCGCTTCGTCGTCGACTTCGGCGGCAAGGCGCTCGACGCCGTCCCCGGCGACCAGATCCTGCGCGGCGACGTGACGGTCGCGAGCGGCGACGACGCAGCCGAGATCGTCGATCAGCACGTCGTGAAGAACCCGGTGACCGACGGCTGGCGCCTCACCTTCCGGCTCCGCCCGAAGACGAGCGGGCCGATCGAGCTCCGCGCCTACCTCGACAAGGCGAGCGAAACCCTCACCGAAACCTGGTCGTACCTGCTGCGGCAATAGCCGTCCGCCGAGGCGCGGACCGAGCACGGGGCCGGCCCCGCCCGAGCGCGCGCGATCGGGCGGGGCTGCGCGACCCCGGAGCGGTCGCGCAGCCCCGCACGACGCCGCCGGGTGCGCGGATCGTGGGGCGCGTGGCGGGCCACCCGCCATGGCGCCCCCGACGACAGCGGCGGGGGAAGTCCGTGATCGGCCGCTGCCAGTCCTCGCGCGGCGAGATTGCGACACCACGACCGGTCGGACCGTGGCATTTCGGTTGCTGGACCGGCTCGCCATGCGTACCCACCGAGGCTTCACCCTGATCGAGGTGCTGGTCGTGCTCGTGCTCGTCGGCGTCCTCGCCGGACTCGCCATCCCGCAGTACGCCGGCTTCCGCCAGCGCGGCTACGACAGCAAGGTCGCCGCGGCCGTGCGCGGCGTCGCGACGGGCGAAGAAGCCTACTACGCGGAGCACCGCGTCTACGCGGCGAGCATCGGCGAGCTGCGCGGCATGACGCCCGGCGACGTCGAGATCGCGATCGGGGCGGGCAACAGCGGGAACCTCGCCAGCTCCTTCCGGGTCACCGGCACGCATCCGGGCACGCCGCGGACCTTCACCTGGGTCAGCGACCCCGTGCCCGGAACGCCGAACCTGCTCGAAGACGGCGCGTAGCGGCGGGCGACGATCAGGGAGGCGCGAGCGGCAGCGCGCCGCTCTTGCCGGCGGTAACGACGCCGAACGGGCCGACGGCCTGTCCGTGGAACGCGACCAGGAACTGCCCCGAGCCACCGGTCCCGAGCGGCACCGGAACGCCGTCGCCGCCGGCCGTCCGGCACGCGCGCAGCACGACCATGCCCGCGCTCGCCGGCGCGGCCGCGAGCGGCACGACCGGCGGGTCCGCGCTCGGAAGGCGCGTCGGGGCGACCGGCGCGAAGAGCGCGCAGGCGAAGCAGACGTCGGGCACCGAGACGATCGCCTCCAGGGTGTCGGTGACCTGGGCGTTGCAGCAGACGCGGGCGCCGCCGAGTGCCGCGCTCGGGCGCGCGATCGGCGCGATCGCATCGCCCTGCCGCTCGAGGCCGACCACGATCACCTGCGAGGTGTCGAGCGCGGACGGGGCGAACGTCGGGATGACGAGGCCCTCGGACGCGAGGACGGACGGATCCGGCAGGGCGAAGCCCGTGAAGCCGACGGCGTTGGCGCCGAACGCGCTGCCGGCGGCGCGGTCGGCGATCGTCCACGACCCGATGAGCTGCACGGGTGAGACGTCCGGAGGCGCCTGCACGGTGACGATCGCCACGCCGCGCGCGCCCGTCAGATCGACGATCGGTCCCGCCGACTCGTTCACCGGCGAGCCGGGCTCCTGCGTCTGGCTCTGGATGCGGGTCGGGTCGACGACGACCGTATCGTTCTCGGTGAGTCCGATCGCGAGGTCGGCGAGGTGGCCGCAGTCGGCGGAGTAGAAGACCCAGTGGGTGGTGACGGCGCGCCGCGCGGCCGTGTCGCCGATGCGACTCACCAGCAGGAAGCTCGAGTGCTCCGCCGTCACGTCGAACGGCATGACCAGCACCGCCGCCGGCTGGAGATCGGTCGGACCGACGGGCTGCGCCGCGGCCGGGGAAGCGCCGAGCAGCACCGCGGCGCCGGCCGCCGCCACGTATCGCACGAGTCGTTGCATCCGCCCCCTGGACCTCCCCCGCATCATTGCGCCTGCGAAGCGCCGCGGCGTCTAGCCCGCATCTCTACAACTCGGCGGCGTGGGCGTCGAGGAACGCCGCGACGGCGGCGTCGAACTCGTCCGGCCGCGCCAGGTTCACGAGATGGCCGGCCTCCGGGATCTCGACGAGCGCGGCTCCCGGAACCGCGGCGGCGACGGCGCGGCTCGCGTCGAGCGATAGGCGGTCCCGCGCGCCGACGACGACGAGGGTCGGCACCCGCAGCCGCGCGACCAGGGGCGCGAGCGCCGCGACGCTCGGCTGCGCCGCGATCACGCGGCGCAGGACGTGGGCCATCGCGTGCGCCGAGTGCTCGAGGAAGCCGCGGCGCACGAGCGCCGCGGCGTGCGCGTCGAGTCCGGACGACGGCCCCCACACGAACTCGGCGCCGGCGGCGTCGAGGCCGACGCGCTCGATGCGCTCGGCGAAGCGCTCCGCGACCGCCGCGTAGCTCCCGGGCTGGTCGGCGCCGGCGGGAAACGCCGCGAGCACGAGCGCCCGGACGCGCTCGGGATGCGCGAGCGCGAAGCGGAGCGCGATGCCCGCGCCCATCGACAACCCGCCGATCACGGCCGCGCGCGCGCCGACGCGATCGAGCACGCGTCCGACGTCGGCGACGAACGCCTCGGAGGCGTAGGCCGCGGGGTCGGCCGGGGCCTCGCTCCGCGCGTGGCCGCGCGCGTCGAAGCGCACCACCCGGCAGCGCGTCCCGAGGGCGCGCGCCTGGCCGCGGAAGTTCCGCGCGCTCCCGCCGAAGCCGTGGCCGAGCACCAGCGCCGGACCCGCCCCCCCGACCTCGACGTGCAGGCGACGGGCGTCATCCACGCGCCCCGCCTCCCCGCCGCCCGGCCGATCCGGCGCTCCTGCAACGACGGCGCGTCACGAATCGGCGCACCCAGCCGCGGCCGGAGCCAGCATTCTCGGGGGCGCATGCCGCAGTTGTCATGCCGCTTGTCCAGGTATGCCGGTTGCTTGCTCGGACGACGTGGCCGACGCACCATCATCATCGCAACGCCGCTTCGGCCTCGAGCCGGCCGCCCGTCGGCTCGGGGTCATCGTGCCGGTGTTCGTCGCCATCGTGGCGTGCCTCGTCGCCCTCGTGAACGTCGAGATGGCCATCATGGCGGGCATCCGCGCCTACGTCGAGGGCGAGAGCTACTGGTCGAAGAACCAGAAGGACGCCGTCTTCCACCTGCAGAGCTACGCGGCTTCGCGCGACCTCCGCGACTGGCAGCGCTACCGCGCCGCGATCGCGGTGCCGCTCGGCGACCACCGCGCGCGGACCGAGCTCGCGAAGGCCGATCCCGACCTCGGCGTCGCGCGCGCGGGCTTCCTCGCCGGCCGCAACCACCCCGACGACATCGGCGAGATGATCATGCTGTACCGACGGTTCGGTCGCGTGTCGTACATGGCGCGGGCGATCGCGATCTGGAGCGAGGCCGACCGCTACCTTCTGAAGCTCGCCCACGTCGGCGCGACGGTGCATGCCAAGGTGCGCGCCGGGGGCGCCCAGGACTTCGCTCCCGAGCTCCGGCGCATCACGTTCTTGAACCGGATGCTGACGCCCGCCGAGGATGCCTTCTCGGCGACGCTCGGCACCGGGGTACGCGAGCTCCGCCGGCTGCTCCGGCTCGCGATCGACGGCGCCGCGCTCGCACTCCTGGCGATCGGCGTCGCGGTCTCGTGGTCCGTGCTCCGCCGCATGCGGCACGGCGAGGAGCGCTACCGCCACCTGCTCGAGACCGCGGGCGACGCGATCGTGGTCACGGACACCGCGACCGGCCGGATCGTCGACGCCAACCACCGTGCGGGGGACCTGCTCGGCGTACCGTCCGCGCGCCTCGTCGGCATGACCCTGGAGCGGTTCATCCGCTGCGAGGACGCCGACCGCGTCATCGACGAGCCCGGCCGCGACCCCGTCGCCGTGAACGGCGCGCACGCCCGCCGGGCCGACGGCCGCCTCGTCCCCGTCGAGGTCACGACCAGCACGACCAGCATCGAGGGCCGCCGCGTCCTGCACTGCATCATCCGCGACGTGACCGAGCGCGAGCGCGCCGCCGCCGCTCAACGCGTCGCCGCCCGCGCGCTCGAGCGGTCGTTCGCCGAAGTCGAGCGCGCCCGGCGCCAATCGGAGGAGCGCGCGTTCGCCCTCGCACACCAGGCGGTCGAGCTCGACGCCGCCCGCACGGCCGCGCTCGACTCGGTGCGCTCCAAATCGGAGTTCGTCGCGACCATGTCGCACGAGCTGCGCACGCCGCTCAACGTCATCCTCGGCTACGTCGACATCCTCCGCGACGCCGGCATGGGCCCGGTCAACGACGAGCAGCACCAGACGCTCGGCCGGGTCCACGAGAGTGCGCTCCAGCTCCTCGAGCTCATCGACGCGACGCTCGCGATCGGCCGGCTCGACGCCGGACGCGAGGTCGTGCGCCTCGAGCCCGTCGACGTCGGCGCGCTCTTCGCCGAGGTCGCGGCGTCGCTCGCCCCGCTCGTGCCCGCCGGCGTCACGCTCCGCACGGCGCACGACCTCGGCGACCGCCGGCCGCGCCTCGACCGCGTGAAGCTCGCGACCATCGTCCGCAACCTCCTCGGCAACGCTCTCAAGTTCACCGATAGCGGCGTCGTCGAGGTCGCGATGCGCGCCGCCGGCACCGACGTGGTCCTCGAGGTGCGCGACACCGGCATCGGCATGCGCTCCGACGAGTTGCCCCTGATCTTCGAGATGTTCCGCCAGGGCGACGGGTCGAGCACCCGGCGCTACGGCGGCGTCGGCCTCGGCCTCCACATCGTGAAGCGCTTCACCGACCTCCTCGGCGGTACCATCGGGGTCGCGAGCGAGCCCGGCCTCGGCACGACGTTCACGGTACGCTTGCCGTCCGCCGACGCCGACGACCGGGCGAGTCTCGCGAGCTGACGCGGAGCTACTGCTCGTCGTTTTCCTCCGCGATCTCCTCCTCGGTCAAGAAGGGATGCGGTTGGGGGCCCGGCACGATACCGGCGATGTCCGGATCCTCGCCTTCGACCTGAGGACGCCCCTCTTTCTCTGCCGCCCGCTGCTCACGGCGCATTTCCTTGTTCTGGCGGCGCTGCTGCCGGGCTTGCTCCTTCTGGCGCTTGGTGACGGAGGTCCGTGACTTACCACCCATGGAGATACCTTCTTTCGTGGAACTCGCGGGGCTACCGCGGAGATGCGCGGCGGTCGGAGACCGCCGTGACGACCGCCGCGCACGGTAGCATCGCCCTCTCACGGCCTCAACCGAACGGCCGCCCTTTGTCAGCGCCGCGCCGCCGTCGTAGAGACGGGGAAGCTGATCGGGGAGGTCTCGAACCGCGCGTCGAGCTACCCCGCCTTGGCGGGAGGTGGCGTGCAGGCGGACCGACGAACCCGGCTTTCGATGCCCGAACGGATGCTCCGCGTCTTCACGGACATCCGCGCCGGCGAAGGGACGACGAGCCTCGTGCTCTTCGCGAACGTCTTCCTGATCCTGTGCGCCTACTACTTCATCAAGCCGCTGCGCGAGAGCTGGATCGCGGTGTCGGACGTCGCGGGGCTCTCGAAGATGGAGGTGAAGGCCTACTCGAGCTTCGGGCAGAGCCTGCTGCTCGCGGGCGTCGTCTCCTACTACGGGCGGCTGTCGGCGCGCTGGCCGCGCGGCACGCTCATCACCCGCGCGACCCTCGCCTGCATGGCGTGCCTGGTCGTCTTCTGGATGCTGCAGCCGGGGCTCCTCCTCGCGAACCTGCCGGGCTCGGGCATCGCGTTCTATCTCTGGGTAGGCATGTTCGGCGTCTTCATCGTCGCCCAGTTCTGGGCGTTCGCGGCCGACCTCTACGCGGACGAGCGCGGGCAGCGCCTGCTGCCGCTGATCGGCATCGGCGCGACCGCGGGCGCGGCGGCGGGCTCGTTCCTGACCGAGTTCCTCGTCGCCGGGCAATGGTTCGACAGCGGAACGCTCCTGCTGCTCGCCAACGTTCCGCTCGCGCTTTCGATCCTGCTCACCCGGGTCGCGGACGCGCGCGGTCCGCTCGGCACCCCGAAGCGGGAGCGCGCCCGCCCGACGACGCCCGCCGCCGCCGGCGACGGCCGCGGCGCTCTCACCTTCGTGCTGCGGCACCGCTACCTCCTCGCCGCCGCGATCGTCGCCCTCCTGACGAACTGGGTGAATACCAACGGCGAGAACCTCCTCTTCCGGGTCGTCCAGGAGGCCCTCGAGCAGGAGCGGCAGGCGCAGGGCATCGTCGATCCGGCCGCCACCATCCGCTTCGTCCGCGCAGGCACCGCCGCGTTCTACGGCGACTACTACTTCTGGGTGAACGTCACCGCGCTGGCGCTGCAGGCGATCGTGGCGTCGCGCCTGCTCAAGTACGGCGGCTTCGGCGTGATCTTCCTGATGCTGCCGTCGATCGCGCTGGTCTCCTACTCTTCAATGGCCGTCCTGCCCCTCCTCTGGATGGTGCGCGTCATGAAGGTCGCCGAGAACAGCGTCGACTACTCGATCAACAACACCGCCCGCCAGGTGCTCTGGCTGCCGACGACCGCCGAGATGAAGTACAAGGCGAAGCCCGTGGTCGACTCGCTGTTCGTGCGCCTGGGCGACGGCTTCGCCGCGCTCACCGTGCTCCTCGGCGTGCAGGTGCTGCACCTCTCGACGCAGCGCTTCTTCTACGTCACCGTCGCGCTCGTGCTCGTGTGGCTCGCCGCGGCGGCGGTGATCGTCCGCGAGCACCGGCGGCTCGTCGCGACCCGCGCCGCCGCCGCGGCCGCCTGAGCGCTCGTGGCGCCTTCGCCCGCCCGGGTCGCCCGCCTTCTCACCGTCGAGCACGGCGAAGGCCGCGTGGTCGCCTGGAGCGCGCTCGCGCTCTTCACCGTCTCGTGGGCCTCGATCTCGGTCGCGAACGTCGCCGACACGCTCTTCCTGAAGCGCATCGGCGTCGATCGCCTGCCGTGGGTCTTCCTCGGCAACTCGGTGCTCCTCACCCTCACCACCTTCGTCGTCGGCCGCCTCGCGGTCCGCTACGAGTCGCGGCGCCTGCTGATCGCCACGCTCGTGACGCTCGGGCTCGCGCTGGCGCCGCTCTGGCTGCTGGTCGCGGCCGACGTGGACAGCGCCTTCGTCCTGCTCGTCCTCGCCGCGAAGCAGCTCGACGCGATCGCGCTCGTCGCGTTCTGGACCGCCGTCGGCAGCCTCGTGAGCGCGCGGCAGGGAAAGCGCCTCTTCGCCCAGATCGGCGCCGGCGGCACGCTCGGCGCGATCGCCGGCAGCTTCGCGTCGGGATGGCTCGGCCGCACGTTCGGCATCGCCACGCTGCTGCCGATCGCGGGGGTCACGATGGGAATCGCCGCCGCCGCGATCGTGCCCCTGCTGGGCGTGCGGCCCGCACGCTACTACCGCCCGGCGCGGGCCCAGCCGCTCGAGGACGACGCGAGCCGGCGGCTCGGCGCGCTCTGGCGCGGCGGCGCCCTCTTCCGCGTGCTCGCGCTCGCGTCGCTCCTCGCCGGAATCCTCGGCCCCATGCTCTACTTCGAGTTCGCGTACGTCGCCGACCAGGCGACGCAAGGCCGCGGCGGCGAGCAACGCCTCCTCGATCTCTACGCGCTCTTCCGCGGCTGGCTCAACGTCGGCGTCATGCTGATCCAGATGATCGGCACCCCGGCGATCTTCCGGCGGCTCGGCGTGCCGCTGGCGGCGGCGCTCTCGCCGGCGATCTACCTCCTCGGGCTCGTCGGCCTGAGCGTGCGGTTGAGCCTCGCCGCGGGCATCATCGCCGTCGCCGGAGCGAACCTCCAGGACCACGCGGTCTACGATCCCGCGCAGCGCATCCTCGTCACGCTCTTTCCCGAACGCGTGCGCGCGGCCGTCACGACGCTCATCGAGGGGCCCGTGAAGCGCAGCGGCGGCCTCGTCGGCAACGTCCTCATCCTCGTGGCCCTCGCCTTCGGGTCGCCCCTCTGGGTCGGCTACGCGGGCCTGCCGGTCGCGGCGGCGTGGCTGGCGCTGGCGCTCGTCCTCTGGCGGCTCTACCCGACCATGCTCCTCCAGGTGGCGACCGCGCGGCGCAACGAGTTCGACGACCCGCCGCCGCTCACGGAGCTCCTCGACGGAGGCACCGTCCGCCTCCTCGAGCGGAGCCTGGGGAGCGCGGACCTCGAGCGCTGTCGGGCCGCCTGCGAGATCGTGGTCGAGGCGACGCCGCGGCGCGCGGTGCGGGCGCTCGCCCGCGCGCTCCGGGTGGCGCCGGAGGCGCACCGGGCGGTGCTCGTGGCGACGCTCCACCGCGTGCTTCGCGAGGCCGGCGCGGCGCGCCTGACGCACGACGAGAGTGCGCGCCACCTCGCGGCGCTCCTCGCGACGCCCGGGGGCCTCGGCCCGCTCGACCGGGGGCATCTCGTGCAGGCCTACGCGCGGCTCCTCGGCCCCCGGGCCGCGCTGCGGCCGCCGGCGCTTCGCGCCGCCCTCGCCGATCCGCACCCCGCGGTCGCGCTCGCCGCCCGCGCGGCGCTCGCCCGGATGGGCGCGGCGACGAGCGCCGAGCGCGACGCGGCAGTGCGCGCCGCGCTCGCGAGCGCCGACGCCGACGCCCGCCGCCTCGCGCGCGAGGAGCTCCGTACCGAGCTCCGCCGCCCGGCCCCCGCGGACGACGCGACCTGGGACACGCAGCTCGAGCAGCTGCTCGCCGCCCTCGAGACGGCCGCGGACCGGGCGCATGCCGCGGGCGCGCTCGCCGAGATCGCCGACATCCGCCACGGCGAGCGACTCCGGCCGCACGCGGCGCGCATCCTCGCGCACCGGCTCGATCCGGACGTCGCGGTGCGGAGCGCGGTGCTCGACTTCATCGGGCGCCTCCGCCTCGCCGACGCCGCGCGCGACCTCGTCCCGCACCTCACCGCCGAGGACGCCCGCGAGGCCGCGGCGGCCCGGCGGGCGCTCCGTGCCCTCGGCCCCGACGCAGTCGACGTGCTCCTGCACACCCTTCGCTTCGGGCGCTTCCGCGCCCGCCAGGCGGTGCTGCCGATCCTCGTCGGCCTGCCGGTCGACGCCGAGCGCCTCGGGGCCCTCGTCGACCGCGAGGTCGACGTCATCCGCCACCTGATCCTGCAGATCGAAGCGCTGCGCGCGGGCGGTGTCTCGGACGCGGTCCTGCAGCGGCTGCACGAGCGCCTCGACGAGAGCTCGCACACGGCCGTCGTCCTGATCGCGGCGGCGCGCGACGACGAGCGTCTCGCCCGCGTCGCCCGCCTCCTCGGGCGCGCCCACGACACGCGTGACCGCGCCCTCGTGCTCGAGGCGATCGAGGCGCTCCTGCCGCCGAAAGAGCGCGACCGCCTGCTGCCGCTCCTCGAGGACGGCAGTCCGGGCGCGCTCGCGCGGCGCGCGTCCCAAGCGCTCGGCCGTCCGCTGCCGACCTTCGAGGAGGCCGTCGCCGAGGTGCTCGGCTCGAGCGACGGCCTCGGCCGAGATCTGCTGCGCGGGACCCTGCCGCCGGAGACCCTGGCGCGCGTGACCGCCGGCGTGACATACGAACGCACGGACCGGCGCATGACGCACGTCGACATGATCCTCCTGCTCCGGCGGCTCGATTTCTTCGCCGGACTCACGATGCGGCAGCTCGCCGAGCTCGCACGCGTCGTCGCCGAACGGCAGGTCGCCGCCGGCGAGACCATCGTGCGCGAAGGCACGTTCGCCGCGCAGGTGTACTTCATCGTCGAAGGACGGGTGCGGGTCATGCGGGACGACGCGGTGGTGTCGACGCTCGGTCCGGGCGAGTTCTTCGGCGAGATCGCCGTCTTCGACGGCGAGCGCCGCTCTGCCTCCGTGATCGCCGACGGCCCGGCGCGCCTCCTGCGACTCGATCGCCAGGACCTCTTCGAGGTGATGGAAGAGCACCCGGCGATCGCGGTGGCGATCTGCCAGACGCTGAGCCGCCGTATCCGCGAGCTCCTCGACGCCGCGACCACCGCCGGCGCGCGAACGCCCGGCGGCGATCACCACTGACGCCGCGCCCGCCCGCGGTCACCCGCGGTCAGTGGTGGACGTGCGCGCCGTGGCCCCGGTGACCCGGCGCGCCGCCCGCACCGGACGGGAACGGCAGCGTCATGAGGATCCGCTGCCCCCCGAGATCGACGGCGATCGTCACGTCGTCATCGGCCGCGCGCCGCGTCTCGCCGGCGACGACGAGGCAGCCGCGCTCGGACGTCGGGGTCAGGCGGGCCTCGCGGGCCTGTCCGGTGCGATCCCGGATGCGGGCGCTCCCGGACGCTCCGGCGGTATCGAGCGGCTGCATGAACGCGTCGAGCAGGCACACCCTCACCTCGCCCGCCGCCCGGCTCACGAGCTCGACGTGGCGATCGCCGGACATGCCGATCACGCCGCCGTGCGGAGCGGCATCGTGGTCGTGCGCGCGCCACACCTCCTCGACCGCGATCGAGCGCACGCCCGCCGACTCGCCGATGCGGCCCGCGACGCGCACGCGGGCGCCGTGCTGCGCCAGCCACCGCGCGCGCTCGGCGGGAACCGCGCGCCCGACCCGGAGCAGCCAGATCTCGCCGGTGGTCTCGTCGCGCAGGAACCGCGTGCTCCCGTCCCGCGCGACGCCGGCGAGCCGCGCGCACAGATCGCCCGCGCCCGCGTCGCTCCGCGGCGCGCAGGGATCGGGCACGATGTCGCCCGCCGCCGCCGCGCGGTCGGCCGCCCGTGCAACCGGCCACGACGACGCGACGAGCAGCGCCGCGCACGCGCACCGTCGCAGCGCGCGCCTCCATGACCAGCTCGTCACCGGGCGCCCGCCTGGGGTGCCGCGCTCGTGTGGATCCTTCATCGTCATCTCCGAGTATGGGCGGTCCCGCACGGCGCCGCGGGATCGAGAACGATTCCTCAGCGGACGTGGACCTTGCCGGCATCGACGTCGGCGAGGAGGCCGACGACGCGGTCCTTCAGCGACCGGATCTCCTTGGCGGTGAGTCCGAGCTGCACCTTGTCGCGGGCGATGCGGACCCCGCGGTCCGGGTCGAGGGGCGCGGTGGCGCGCCGGAGCCGGAACAGGCCGTGCGCATCCGCGTCCATGTCGAAAAGCGTCGCGAGCCGATCGATCTCCGCCATCGGAAGCGCGCGGAGGCGGGCGATCGGATCGGCGCGGAGCCACGGCACGCGGATCTCGTTCCAGTTGGGGACGAAGAAGTTCCACGGAAACCCCTCGAAGGAGATGCCGTTGTCGATGGCGAAGATGCGCGGATCGTTCGGGTCGGTGGATATGAGGAAGTTCCCCTCGCGGCCGTCGCGGTGATCGATGAGGTAGGTGACGAGATTCATGTCGGCAAGATGCCGGCCGAAGTGCGGGTTCTCCTCGACGCGCCGCTCGATGTCCTCGTCGAGGTCGTCCACCACCTCCACGTCGTTCATCCAGACCGCGAACAAGCCGAGAACGCACGACGTCGCCGCCACGCTCGGCGTCGCCTTCGCATCGACGGCGGCGTAGACGTCGAGCGGGATGCAGCGGGGCACCGGCGTCGGCACGACGTAGTCCTCCTCGTCGAAGAGCCAGCGCTGGATCACGTAGGCCGCCAGCTCCTTCCGCGGCGAATTGTTCCACCCGTCGAGGGTCTTCCCCGGGAAGCGCTTCCATTTCACCTTCAGCGTCTGTCCGTCCGCGAACCGCACGGTGAACCGCACGGCCCCCGTCACACCCGCGCCGGCGCTCTTCACGTCGGCGATCTCGAAGTCGTCGAAGGCGAGCTTCAGGTCGAGCACCGACGGCGCCATCGGCCAGTTGCGCGGCAACGCCTTGCCGGCCTGCCGCTCCGGTTCGAACAGGTACTGCGCCGCGCGTCGAGTGAGCTGGGCGATCAGCTCGCCGCGATAGGCCGGCGTCGCCTCCGTGAAGACGACGAGCGCGAACTGGTGGCCGTCGAGGGCGCGGACGATGCCGGCGTCGGCGTAGTTCGGACCCCAGGTGCCGCTCTTCGCGTACACCTCGAGGCCCGGGATGTGCGCCGCACCCCCCGCGATGCGTCGGGCAAGGTACGGCTGCTGCTTCGGGTCGCGCTTCATCCGGCGCCGGACGGTGGCCGAATCCTCCGGGGTGAGGACGCGGTCGGTCGCGAGCAGCCCGAGGAGCTTGGCCGTGCCGATCGCGGTCATCGCCTGACGATTCGGGTACTCGCCGTCGTCGCTCGCGAGGCCGCCGGTGACGGTGTGGTCGCGCAGGAACTGACGATCGCGGCCGGCGAGATCGCCGCCGCCGTCGTAGGTGGGATTCACGCAATGAAGATCGTCGATGCCGAGATCCCGGAGCCAGCGCTTCACGACCTGCCGGCGCTCCCGGTACACGCGGTATTCGTGCGGCGGCAGCTCCGGCCCCGGCGTGGTCGCCGTGAGCCGGGCGAACACCTTCTGGGTCGCCTGATTGCTGCTCGCGCGAATCATCGCCTCGAGCTGCGCGTCGAGCGCGGGATCGATGGCGAGCCGCCCGTCTTCCTGCCAGCGGTAGGTCGCCATCAGGTAGACGAACTTGACGACGCTCGCCGGGTAGATCGGCTGATCGCCGCCGACGTGCGCGAGACGCGGCGGCCCCGCCTTCGGAACGTCGAGCAGCGCGACGCCGACCTTGGCGCGCCGCAGCGCCGGATCGGATCCGGCGAGGGTCGCCATGGTGCGATCGAGGAACGTCTGCAGCTCGGGAGCAGACCGGGTCGTCGCGAGCCACTCGCGCGCCGCCGCGGCGGGCGGCGGCGGCGCGGCCGCGGCGCGACCGCTCGCGATCCCGACCAGCAGCGCGGCGACAGCCATTCGCGAGAACGAGCGCATACGGCTTCCCACCATAGCGCGGAACCACCCGCGGCGTCAGCGCCGGTTCGCGGTTCCGCCGCCGGGCGATTTCCGCTACACATCGCCCCTTCACATGGAGGGAACCTCGATGAGACGTTGGCGACACGCGTGGGCGGCGATCGTGGTCGTGGGGGTGCTCGGCGCGGGGAGCGCGGCGCGCGCGTTCGAGGCCCCGGCGCTCTCGGCCGCGCAGCAGGCGACGCTCCGGCAGAACTTCGCGCTCTGCCTCTCCAAGAAGAAGGGCCCCTACACCGAGAACTTCTGCCTCTGCCGCGACGGCGAGAAGCGCGCCGTGCAGGCGCCGAACGGCGCCGTCCGCATTCCGTGCCCGAACCCGATCTTCTGCGCGGCGTACCGCGCGCCCTGGGCCGAAACCCTCGCCAAAGAGCGCATGTACATCGCCAACATCTTCTCGCGCGACGCGAACCTCTGGTCGACCTTCCCGAACCACCACGACCTGGTGCGCGGCTACGTCCTCGAGAAGTACTTCGTCGAGACGCATCCCACCCACAAGCTCGCGCAAATGAAGCAATATCGCGGGCTGTCGAGCGCCGAGGAGGAGATCCCCGCCGCCGGCGTCTTCTTCGAGAAGTACCTCGGGTCCGAGGAGTTCGACGGCGCCCGCCACTACCTCCTCGCCTACGAGCTGCAGCGCCGCTACTTCGCGCGCGACGACGTCGGTCAGGTGCAGAAGGTCCGCAACCTGGCGGTGCGGATCGAGCAAGCGCGCCCCGACTTCAAGCCGCTGAAGGACGCCGTTCACAACCAGGTGTCCTCGGGACTGATCCCGGGCCTCACCGCCTACCGCGCGAAGCTGGCCGCGGGATCGACCCGCGATCAGCTCGACGATCTCGTCCGCGAGATCCAGAAGCTCACCGTGCTCGACGAGAGCGCGCTGTCGCCGCAGGTGCGCGCACTCGGCGACGCCGCCGTGCGCGACCGGATGACCTCCCTCCTCCCGACCGCGACGACGCCCCCCGTCGAGGCGGCGGTCGCGCTCGGGAAGCTGATGGCGGCGGCGCGGCGCGCGGTCGTCGACCGCGCGGTGACGCCCGCCGACATGCGCCGCCTCGTCGATCTCGACATCACCGCGGCACAAGTCCTGCAGCAGCGCGGCGGCGCGTTCCTCGCAACCGCCGGCGTGACCGCCGAGCAGCACGTCGCGCTGCTCGGCGCGCTCACCGAGGCGGCCTACGGCGCCGGGCTCCTGAACGCGCGCGAGCGTGACGCCGCGAGCGCCGCGATCCGCGATCTCGCGGCGAACGCCGCCCCCGATCGCGCCGCCTTCGCGCGCCGGCTCCGCGAGGCGAAGCGGGTCGTCGAGTGGGCCCAGGGCAACGCCGAGCTCGGCTTCGCGGAGGTGATGGCGCCGTGGACCTTTCTGCTCCCCGACACCGCCGGCATCCGCGACGACGTGCTGCGCGGCTCGCCGCTCATCCTCTACGCCGAGGTCGCGAGCCGGCTCGACGACTTCGTCGCCGGCGGCGATCGTCCGAAGCATCGCTTCTTCGGCGCCACGGTCGAGAGCGACGTGCGGGCGCTGAACCCGGGCCTCGCCTACGGACGGCTGCGGGTCGGCCCGAAGGACCACGGCTACACCCGCGACGAGATCGTCGCGCTCACGGAAACTCCCGCCGACCTCGACCCCGCCGCGGGCATCCTCACCCAGGGCGAGGGCAACGTGCTCTCGCACGTCCAGCTGCTCGCGCGCGCGCTCGGCATTCCGAACGTCGTGCTCGGCCCCGACGCGTTCGACCGGCTCCGCATGCACGACGGCAAGGCCGTGGTGCTGATCGCGACGCCGGGAGGCCGCGTCATCATCGAGGAGGCGACGAGCCTGTCGCCGGAGATTCGCGAGGCCTACGCCGAGTACACGCGCAACGAGACGCGCACGACGGCGGGGACGTTCGGCGGCGGCGGCGCCAACCGCCTCCACATCGACCGCGCGAAGATCGATCTCGGGCGGAAGCTGCCGATCGACCTGCGGGACGTGCGGCGCAAGGACTCGGGCGTCTTCTGCGGCCCGAAGGCGGCGTTCCTCGGCGAGCTGAAGGCGCGCTTCCCGGACCACGTCGCGCGCGGGATCGTGGTGCCGTTCGGCGCCTACCACGCGCACTACTCGCGAGCGACGGTCCGGGTGCCGGACGGACTCCGCGGGCAGCAGGTCGCGACGCCGGGCGAACCGCTCCCGGCGTTCGTCGAGCGCACGTATCGGACGTTCTTCGACGAGCTCGTGCCGTCGGGCAAGAGCGAGCGCGAGCTCTCGGCCTGGATCGAGCCGCGCCTCGAAGTGATCCGCGCCACCATCCGAGACACGCCGCTCGATCCGGCGCTGCGCCAGGCGATCCGCGACGGGCTCGCGAAGAACGGCCTGCTGCGCGGCACCGACGACACCGTCGGCTGCTTCGTGCGGAGCGACACCAACGTCGAGGATCTCGACAATTTCAACGGCGCCGGGCTGAACCTCACGGTCTTCAACCGGCGCACGCTCGACGACGTCTACGCCGGCTTGGCCGAGGTGTGGGCGTCGCCGTTCCAGTTCCGCTCGTTCTCCTGGCGGCAGACCCTCATCGACGATCCGGTCTGGGTGCTGTCGTCGGTCGTGATCCTGGAGTCGGTGCCCTCCGAGAAGTCGGGCGTGCTCGTCACCGCCGACGTGAACGACGGCGAGCCCGGCAAGATGCTGGTCGCGACCTCGGAGGGCGTGGGCGGCGCGGTCGACGGAACGTCGGCCGAGACGCTCCTCTGGTCGCCGCAGGGGGTCGAGCTCATCACGCTCTTCAAGTCGCCGTGGCGGAACGCGCTCGACGCGCGCGGCGGCAGCACGATCGTCCCGTCGACCGGACGCGACACGGTGCTCGCGCCGGCCGAGCTCGAGCAGCTCGTCGCCGCCGGCAAGAAGATCACCGACCAGTTCGCGCCGGTCCTGAACGCCGCCGGAAAGCCGAAACCCTGGGACATCGAGTTCGGATTCACCAGCGGCAAGCTCTGGCTCTTCCAGTGCCGTCCGTTCCTCGGCAACGACGAGCTCAAGAACATCCCGGCGCTGGCGGCGCTCGACAGCCCGCCGAGCGGAGCGCGCGCGACCAAGCTCTCCCTGGCGCAGGTGCTGAGATGAGCGCGGGCGCGCGGGCGCGACGCGGCGCCGTCCTCGCGGCGGCGCTGCTCGCGCTCGCGGCGCCGTCCGCCGTGCGGGCGGCGCTCGACGCGGGCGGCGACACCGCATGGGACGGCGGCGAGCCCCCGGCCGGCATCTACTTCCACTGGTACGAGCCGTCCTTCTACGCCGGCTTCGCGCCCCGGACGCAGGACCCGACCCGCGTCCACATCGAGCTCGGCCGCGGCAATCAGGTGCGGGTGACGGTCGTGCTCGGCGACGCGGAGCTCGACGCCTATCTCGACGACCTCCAGACCCGCCGCGCGATCGTCCAGGAGCTCGTGGAGCAGAAGGTCCTCGCCCTCAGCACGAACCGCGAGTGGGAGCGCTTCACGCAGGCGCTCGACGACGCCGGCGTCGCGGCCGCGGTCGCCGCCCGCGCGCACACGAGCCCCGACGCCGGGCGCGCGAAGAGCCTCGCCGTCATGCGGACGCTGAATCCCGGGCGCGTCTTCTCGATCCGGATGCCGCTCGCCGAGGTCGCGGCGCGCTGGCGGCCCGTGCTCGCCGCCCTCCCGGGACGGATCGTGCTCGAAGAGCTGACGCCGCCGGTGAACGACGCGCTCGGCCGCTGCCTCGACTCGGCGCGCGCCGGCAAGGAGCCGTCGCCGGCCTTCGAGCTCTGCGTGAAGACCTTCGTCGAGCTCGCGAGCGGAGGCCGCTACCGCGTACCGGGCGATGCCATCGTCGCCGACGAGTTCACGGCGATCTACCCCGCGGGCACGGCCGAGGCTACGACCACCTACCGCGGCGAGAAGCTCCCCGACTTCGGCGTGACCGGCGTCTGGCCGCTCATCCGCCGCACGAACGGCCGCGGCATCCTCGGCATGGTCGATTACCTTTCGCCGAATCCGGGCTACGGCTACATCGCGATGCTGCCGTACCAATACGCGGGCGGGATCACCTACAACGCCTTCCACAACGCCGGCGTGCGCTGCCAGCTGAACAGCACGCCGTTTCTGCCGAGCGCCTGGCGGAAGGTCGCGGGCGAGCGCAGCGGCAAGCCCTACGAGAACCTCTGGATCGTCGGCCGCGGCCCGACGTCGCACGGCTGTACACGCCTGCCGTCGGGGCACATGAGCGAGCTCCGCCAGATCGTCCCGTCGGAGTCGGACACCCTCCTGCGGGTGAAAACCTACCGCAATCTCCCGGGGTGCTACGACGCGTTCGACATCGACGGCGACGGCGCGCCCGAGGTGATGGGAGTCCAGTACTACCTGGCCTACCGCAGCAACGAGCACACGCCGGTGAAGACCTGGGTGAGCAATCGGCGCGAGTCCTTCTATCGCTGGCTCTACGGCGACAACGTGGCGCTCGGCGCCGTCGGCGCGACGCGCCTGAAGAACGTGCCGGTCTGCCGCTTCGTCGGCAAGAAGGCGTCGGAGCGCGCGGTGCTGGAGGACCTGCCGCTCTACGAGGCGAAGTACCAGCCGGACCAGATCCAGTTCTTCCGCGCCAAGGTCGCGCCCGACAGCGCGCCCGGCGTCGAGCTGAACCGCGAGTTGCGCAAGGTCGGCGCCGGACACACGCTGGATCGCGCGCGCCTGCTGCTCCGCTAGCCCCCATGCGAACGACGACCAACCTCCTGGCGGCGCTGGCGCTGCTCTCCGCGGCGATCGGCGCGACGCCGGCCGCGGCGAAGGACTTCGCGGCGCCCGCGCTCGCCGGCGATCGCGCCGAGCCCGGCCTCGTGGTCGAGGAGCCGCCGCGCTACGGCGTCTTCTACGACGCGCCCGAGCCCTCCTTCTACACGGGGTTCGCGCCCCGCACGCAGGATCCCGGGAACCTGCACGTCCACCTCGGACGCGGCAACCAGCTGCGGGTCACCGAAGTCCTCTCCGACGCGGTCGTCCGCGAGTACGCCCGCGACCTCGCCGAGCGGCGCCGCGCCTATCGCGCGCTCGTCGACGAGGGTCGGCTGCAGCTCACCCAGAACACGGCATTCGACGACTTCGAGCGCCGGCTCGACGCGGTCGGGCTCGAGCGCGCGGTGCGCGAGGAGGCGGCGCTCGCACCCGACGCGCTCCGTGCGCGCAACCTCGACCTCATCGAGACGCTCAACCCCGGGCGCGTCTTCCGGATCGCGATCCCCGTGCGGAAGCTCGCCGCCACCTGGGTGCGCGAGCTCGACCGCATCGCCGGCGGCGAGCGCGTCCGCCTCGAGGCGAGCCGGAAGCTCGACGTCCTGAACGCGCTCCTCCCGACCCGCCTCTGGCTCGCCGAAATGCCGGCCGGCGTCACGCCGGCGCTCGACGAGCTCGTGCGCCGCGCCCCCGCGAGCGCCGACGACCCGGCGGCGCTCGACGCGCTCGCGCCCGCGTACGAGGCGCTCCTCGCGCGCGCGAGCGGCGGCCGCTATCCCGCGCGGGACGGCGTCGTAACGTTCGCCGAGTTCACCGCGATCTACCCGGTCGGCACCGTCGCCGCGTACGCGACCTGGCGCGGTCGTCCGATCCCGCTGTACCCGACGCCGGGACGCCGCGCCCTCACCAACCACCAGCGCTCGCTCGTCGCCGACCACATCCCGATCGACGACTCGTACAGCTGGTCGCCGTGGCTGCCCTACATGCACGTGACGCCGACCATGCACAACGCGATCCACACGCCGTGGTGGAAGATGGGGCCGAGCGACGCGACGTTCCTGCCGGCGTCGTGGCGGAAAGTCACCGACGGCAGCCGCGACGGCACGCCCTTCACGAAGCTCTGGCTGCTCTCGCGCGGACCGATGTCGCACGGCTGCACGCACCTGAATACCGGCCACATCGCCGAGCTCCGCCAGATCCTCCCCGCCGACGGGGACCGCCTCTACGACGTCGACGTCTTCCTCACCCGCTCCGAGCACTACGACGTCTTCGACATCGACGGCGACCTCGCGCCCGAGGTGATGGGCGTCCGCTACTTCATCGCGTACTCGCTGACGTCCGGGAAGCCGGATCGCCTGCGAGTCAAGAGCGAGCGCCACGCCTTCTACGACTGGCTCTACGGCGGCGATCTCCGGTGGGACGGCACCCAGGGCGTCTTCCGCGACGCGCGCGACGCGCGCTTCGTCGGGCGCGACGCCCGCGAGGGTCGGAGCTACGCGCGCATCGCGCTCCGTGAGGCGCCCTACCAGCCCGAGACCGTGCAGTTCTACCGCATGGTGGACATCCCCTTCGCACGCGCGCTCCGCCAGGTCGGCCTGCACCGGCGCGCGTCCGAAGCGCTCGACGGCCGTCAGGCGTCGAGTCGCCGGGTGGGGAACGGCACCGCCGCGGACGACGCCGCGGCGCGCCCGCGGCGTCGGTCGCGCTGAGCGCGGGCGCCGGCCGCGCCGCGGGCGGGCGGCGGCGCCCCCTACTCGCAGCGTTGCCCTCGGCGCAGCGGAACCGCTAGCAGGACGGCGTGACCGGCGCCGACCGCCGCCTCGTCGCGCTCCTCGGAGGCGCGATCTTCTTCGAGGGTTACGGGCGCTCGCTGGTGACGGTGGCACTCGCGTATGTCGGGAGCGACCTCGGCGCGTCCTCCGACGCTCTCTCCTACGCGCTCGCCGCGATCACGCTCGGCTCGCTCGGCGTGCTCGCGCTCGGCCCGATCGCGGATCGGGTCGGCCGGCGGCGGCTCCTCCTCGCGAGCCTCGCGCTCTTCGGCCTCTTCGGCGGGGGGACCGCACTCGCCGGATCGCTCGCCGGCCTCGTCGCGTGGCAGCTCGCGGCGCGCGTCTTCCTGGAGGGTGCGCTCTTCACCGCAGCCGTGCTCGCCGCCGAGGAGACCTCGCCCGCGAGCCGCGCCGCCGCGCAGGGCGCGCTCGGCACGATGAACGCGCTCGGCGCGGGGTTCGCCGCGGTCCTCCTCGCCGCGGTCGAGGTCGTGCCCGGCGGCTGGCGCGCGCTGTGCCTGGTGAGCCTGGTCCCGCTCGCGCTCGTGCCGTTCCTGCGGCGCCGCGTCCCGGAGAGCCGTCACTGGCTCGCGCACCGCGGACCGCGCCTCACGCTCCCGCCGGCGGCGTGGCGCGGCCGCGTCGCCGCGACCCTCGTCGTGGTCGCCCTCGCGATGAGCTACGACGTCGCCGCCTTCGCCTTCGCGACCTACGTCCCGGTGGAGCGCCACGGATGGAGCGCGCCCGAGGTGAGCGCGATGTTCATCGGCGCCGGTGCGCTCGGGCTTCCGGGGTGGTCGGTCGGCGGCATGCTCGCGGATCGCTACGGGCGTCGGCCGATCGGCGTCATCTTCCTCGTCGGGCTCACCGCCGCCGAGCTCGTGTTCTTTCTCGGCGGCCGCCTCGCGCTCTGGCCGGGCTTCGCCGCCATGGTCTTCTTCCAGGGTGGCAAGATGACGATCATCCGCGCCTGGGCCGCCGAGCTCTTCCCGACGAGCTTCCGCGGCGCGGCAGCGGGATGGCTCACCGCCGCGGGCGCGCTCGGCGGCATGAGCGGACTCGCGGCCGCGGGCGCGCTCGCCGGGCCCGCCGGCGGCATCCACGCCGCGCTCGCGCTCGTGTCGGTCGCCGGCGTGCTCGCGGCCGCCGCGGTGCTCGCGTGGCTGCCCGAGACGCGCGGCATCGATCTCGGCGAGTCCGCCTGAGCGCCACCGATCCCCGAGAATTCCCCCCGCCGCCTCGCGAGGCCGCGGACGACGCCGCGCCTCGCCCATGACGAGGCGCCGAGGAGCGGGGATCGCCGTCGCGGCGCGCGCCCGCCATCTTGTCGGCCCGAGCGTCGCTCGCTACACGGTCGCGGATGGACGAGCCGCGCAGCGTCGAGGTTCCGCCGTCCGCGCTCTCCGACGAGGCGCTCACCGGCCTCATCGAGGAGTTCGTGACGCGCGCCGGAACCGACTACGGCGCCGTCGAGCGGACGCTCGTCGAGAAGGTCGCCGACATCCGCCGCCGGCTCGCCCGCGGCGAGGCCACCATCGTGTACGATCCCGAGACCGCGACCGCGAACATCGTCGTCGCCCACCCGCGCCGCGCCGGGGAACGGGCGGAAGGGGTCGAGGCGGGCGACCGCGACCCGGAGCGCCTCAGCCGCCGGTGACCGTTCGCCGGCCGGCTTCGGTCAGCGAGAACGTGCCGTCGGCGAAGGCGACGAGTCCGTCGCCGACCAGGCCCTCCATCAGCTCGGAGAACGCCTGGTGTCCGGCCTGGTAGAAGAGGAGACTGTGGGTGTGGAGCTCGCGAATCGGGAGCGAGCCGCCCTGCTTGGCGAGGAACGCGAGAAGACCGCGGCGTGCGGCCGGAACGTCGATGGTCATGGGCGACCTCCTAGGGAAGCTCTGGGGAGGTAGCATCCGGGCACGCGTTCCCGTATGCCTGCGCGCCAAGGAGGTGTCCACACTCATGCGATTATCGAAGATCTTGATCGTCGTCCCCGTCCTGGCGTTGCTGGCGATGGGCTGCGCCCCCCGTCGCCAGGGCGCGGGCCCGCACCACGGCCCCGCGCCGGGTATGATGCACGGCTGCGGCCCGGACTCGTGCGGCTACCAGAGCCAATGCTTCTCGAACGGCGCCGTGCGCTCCAACGACGGCGTCTGCCAGGCATGCAACGGCGGCCGCTGGGTCGAAGCGAGCGGCTGCGCGGAGCACCATCACGACGGCTGTTGCGGCCACTCCGGATGTCCCGGGCCCAAGGATTGCCCGCACATGAAGGGGAAGAAGTCCGGCGCCGGCGGCCCTCCGTGCGGCCGCGAAGGCGGACCCGGCGGTCCACCCCCCTGTCACAAGCGCTGAGGCGTTTCTCGCCCCGGCCGGCGGGCCGCGACCGGAGCGCCTCGGCGCTCGGGCCGCGGCCCGTCCGCCGCTACTCGAGCGAGCCCCAGGCGGTCGCGGTCACGCGCGCCACGAACGTCGCGCCGCCGAGTCCGTCGGGCTTGAAAATCGCGGCCTCACCCCAGGCGAGCTGGTCGAGCACCCCGCACGTGAACCCCGCGTGCCCGACGATCGCGGTGTTGGTTCCCGCGGCCGGCGCGGTCCGGAGCAGCGCGTAGGACGCCGCGCACCGCCCCGGCTCGTCGTAGACGAAGTACGTGATGCCGGGATCGAGCTCTATCGTCGGCCCGAAGTCCATGAGCTCGGCGGTCGTGACGTTGCGGCAGAACTCGCTGCTGATCACGCGTCCGACCGGAAATCCAAGCGTGTCGAAGACCTGGCCGACCGTGGACGCCTGCGCGACACCCGTCGCGTTCAGCTGGCGCGCCGTCGCGGCGCCGCAGTCGGCGTCGCAGCTCTTCCACCAATCCGGCGACATCGTCGTCGCCGCGGTCCCGAGCTGCAGCTGGTCGGCGCACACGTCGGCCGCGGCGTGCCGCCAGTGGAGCACGTAGCCGCCGGCGCGGAGCACCTGCGCGAGCGTCGGCGACAGCGTCGCGCGGCTGCCGGCCGATTCGCAGCTTCCAGCCGCCGTGCAGCCGAACGCCGCGTAGTGGTACACGCGCGCGGTCGCGGGCGTCGTCGGCAGGAGGTTCCCGAGGCTCTCGCTCGCGGTGGCAGCCGTGCCGAAGAAGACGGCCACGGCGGCCGGATCGTCCGCGTCGCTCGGAGGCACGTCGAGGCGGCGGACGACGCGCACGTGGGTGTTGACCGAGGCGGCCCCCGGCGGCGTCCACCCGAGCGCGACGAGCGCGCCGGCGACCGTGGCGGTGAGATCCTTCGGCCTCGGCTCGGTCAGGGACGGTCCCGAAACCAGATGCGCGGCGATCTCCCCGACCAGCGGCGCGAGCGTCGCGTCGACGGCCGCCGCATCACCGGTCTCCGTGCACGTGTGGCGCCGCTCGGCCTCGGCGAAGCGCCGCTGGAAAACCGCGAGCGCCTGCGCGCGGCATGCCGGATCGACGATGCTCCCGCGGCGCACCGCCCCGCGCTCGCACGCCAGATCCGCCGCCGCCTTGTGCGCCGCCGCGCGGAGCTTTGCCGCCCCGCACGCGCCGTCCGACGCGCCCGCGAGCACCTGCCCGACGAGCCGGTCGACGAACCCGCCGACCGCCCCGACGTTGCCGGGGAACGGGCAACCGCCCCGCACCTCGGTGCGACCAAAAGCCGCCTCCGCTCGTTCGTCCGCGGCGTCGCGGCATGTCGGCCGCGCCGGCACGCCCTGCTTCAGGCCGCGCGCCTCGCAGGCGAGGTGGCCGACGATGGCGCGCGCCGCCGTGTCGAGCTCGCGCGCCACGCAGCGCTGCGCCGCGGTTGGCGCCGCGGGCGCCGCCGTCGCGGCGCCGGCCA